>Ga0206855_10341_pt1 | contig 12320 bp, 12 predicted proteins | sample Alteio_BWOrgCont_51_FD_152637 | JGI IMG/M metagenome (GOLD analysis project Ga0206855, IMG submission 152637) | Enriched cells from forest soil in Barre Woods Harvard Forest LTER site, Petersham, Massachusetts, United States -... | ecosystem: Environmental > Terrestrial > Soil > Temperate forest >...
CCAATGGTGCGCTGCTCCAGCGTGGTGTTGAGGCTGAGCTTCTGATTAATTTTGTAACGGCCAACGCGGCCAAGGTCGTAGCGCTTCGGATCCTGGAAAAGGCGCTTGAGCAGGTTTTTGGCATTGGCGGCCGTGGGCGGTTCGCCCGGACGCAGTCGCTTGTAAATGTCCTTGAGGGCTTCTTCCTCGTTGTGGGTGGGGTCCTTCTTGAGCGCGCGGATGATGGCGCCGTCGTCGACGGCGGTGTTGATGACCTTGACCTCATCAATATTGGCCTTTTCAAAACTGCGGATGATGGTCTTGGTCAGCGGTTCGAAAGCGCGGGCCAGCACCACGCCGCGTTCGGCGTCAACAATGTCTTCGACGAGCACGAGCTTGGAAACGTCTTCCATCCCAAGGGCCTTCTTGGTCTTGAGGTCTTCGAGCTTGTAGAAAAGATTCAGGATGTCGAAGTCGGAGCCGAAGCCCAGCGAACGCAGGAGAGTGGTGATGAGGAATTTGCGGCGGCGGCGGCGGCGGTCGAAATAAACGTAGAGGAGATCGTTCTGGTCGAACTGGACTTCGAGCCAGGTGCCGCGATCGGGGATGATGCGAAACGAAAAGAGCGTCTTGCCGCTGGTATGCGGGGTGGCCTCAAAGCAAATGCCCGGCGAACGGTGTAATTGCGACACGACCACGCGCTCGGCGCCGTTGATGACGAAGGAGCCACGGTCGGTGATCATGGGCAGTTCGCCCATGTAAATTTCCTCGTCGGTGGAAACATCTTCCTCGCGCAGGCGCAACTTGACGTAGAGGGAAATCGAGTAAGTGACGCCCTCGCGGATGCACTCCATCTCCGTGTTCTTCGGGCCTACCAGACTGTAATGGACGTATTCGAGGGTGGCGCGACCGTCGTAGCTGGCGATCGGAAAAACCTCGCGAAACACCGCCTCAAGGCCAATGGGCTTGCGCTGTGACGACGGCACGTCCTTTTGCAAATACTCCAGGAACGAGTTGACCTGGTTTTCAATCAGGTTGGGCGGCGGGATTACTTCCCGCAGTTTACCGAAGTTTTGGCGCTCGTTGGCGTGGGTGGGCATGGCCGGGCAGGGTTGGAGGGAAACCGTACGTGGTGGGAAAAATTAGTTTGGAACGCTTAAAGCGAAAACGCGACCAGACGGCCCCGGCGGTAAGCCAGGGCCGTCAGGCCACGAAATAAGATCGCAATGATGATGCTCAGGCTCGGACGAAAGGTTATTTGATCTCTACGACAGCGCCGGCAGCAGTGAGTTTCTTTTTGATGTCCTCGGCGTCGGCCTTGGACACGCCCTCCTTGAGGGTCTTGGGCGCGCCTTCGACCAGATCCTTGGCTTCCTTGAGGCCGAGGTTGGTGACTGCGCGGACTTCCTTGATGACGCCGATCTTGTTGGCTCCGGCGTCCTTGAGGATGACGGTGAACTCCGTCTTTTCCTCGGCGGCAGCGGCGGGAGCCGCACCCGCGGCGGCGCCAGCGGCGGGGGCCGCGGCAACGGCGACAGGGGCGGCAGCGCTGACGCCCCACTTGGTCTCGAGAGTTTTCACGAGGCCGGCGATTTCGATGACGGACTGGTTGCCCAGCCACTCGACGACTTGATCCTTGGTGATGTCTGACATGTTAGTGTTTCCTTGAACGGTCAGCGCCTTGATCGGGCAATTAAGGACAAGGTGTCCCTGACTTGGTCCTTTGGAGGTTGATGGTTGGTTAAAAAATTTGGGAAGGTTTACGCTGCGGCGGGCGTGGACTCGCCGGCGGACTGGCTTTTTGCATGCAGCACATTAAGGAAGCCCTGCGGCACACCTTGCAGCACGCGCACCAGGCTCGTGGCCGGCGTGGAGAGCAGGCCCAGCAATTGCGCACGCAGCACTTCGACGCTGGGTAGCGTGGAGAGAGCGACGACATCCGCCGCGCTGAGACGGTTTTTGCCGAGCACCCCACCCTTGACGACAAGTTTGTCCTTGTCCTTGAAATACTTGGTCAAAATTTTGGCCACTTCGCTCGGATTGCGACCACCAACCACGATGGCCGTCTGACCCGTCAGCCACGTGCTCTCAAAATCCGGCAACTTGCGCTCACGCGCCGCAACATTGAGAATGCTGTTTTTAACGACGTGGTATTCCGCCTTGTGCGCACCGAGCGTCGCGCGCAATTCGGCGGCATCAGCGACGGTGACCTTGCGGTAGTCGGCGAGAAACACGTAGTCGGACTTGCCGAGGTGCTTGGACACTTCGTCAACGAGGAATTTTTTTTCCGGGCGCATGGTGGTAAATCAGTTTAGGATTAAATTTTTTGGGGTTTAGAATCCGCTGTATTCCTTGGGGTCGATCCGCAGGCCGGGGCTCATCGTGGAGCTGAGGGTCAGGCTCTTGATGAATTTGCCTTTGATGGAATCGGGCTTGGCCTTGCCGAGGGCCTCCAGGGCTGCCGCGGCATTTTGCGCCAGGGCATCGGGCGTGAAAGAGCGCTTGCCGACAACGATCGCGACGTTGGCCGTCTTATCCATCTTGAACTCGACGCGGCCGGCTTTGACGGCCTTGACGCCGGCTTTGACGTCGTCCACCACCGTGCCGGATTTCGGGTTGGGCATCAGTCCCTTGGGGCCGAGGACGCGCGCAATCGTACGGACGGATTTCATGGCGTTCGGGGTGGCGATGGCCACATCAAAGTCCATCCAGCCGTCGGTGATTTTCTTCATCAGGTCGTCAAGCCCCGCGTGGTCCGCGCCGGCGGCCATGGCTTCGGCCGGATTTTCGGTAAAGACGAGCACGCGCACTTTGCGGCCGGAACCATTGGGCAGCGCGACGGTGCCACGCACGGTCTGGTCCGTTTGCTTCGGATCAATTTCGAGCCGGGCTTGCAGCTCGACGGTTTCATCGAACTTGGCGGCGGGCAGGCGGCAGAGCAGGCCGATGGCTTCCGTCAAGCCGAGGGGCTTGGCGAGGTCGGCGGTTTCGTGGGCTTTTTTAAAGCGTTTGGTGATTTTGACCATGGCGGGTTTCTCCGGAAAAATTTAGCCTTCGACGAGAATGCCCATCTGACGGGCGGTGCCGGCAATCATGCGCGAGGCCGCTTCGAGATTGGGGGGTGTTGAGGTCCTTCATCTTCAACTGGGCGATTTCGAGAAGTTGCTTCTTCGTCACCTTGCCCACTTTTTCGCGGTTGGGCGTCTTGGAGCCGGAGGCGATGTTGGCCGCCTTCTTGAGCAGGGTACTGGCCGGGGGGGACTTGAGGATGAAGCTGAAAGATTTGTCCTGATAAACGCTAATGACCACCGGAATGATGAGACCGGCTTGCTCCTTGGTGCGCGCGTTGAAGTCCTTGCAAAAGGCCATGATGTTGACGCCTTGTGCGCCCAAGGCCGGGCCGACGGGCGGCGCGGGGTTGGCGGCGCCGGCGGGCAGTTGCAAGCGGATGATGCCGGTGATTTTTTTGGCCATGACAAATGTAATTAAAAAAGAAAGATGATTGGTCGGCGGATTTGCTTAACTCTGCTCCGTTTTCTCCACCTGCCAGTATTCGAGTTCGACCGGCGTGAAGCGGCCAAAGATCGGCACGGAAACCTTGAGCTTGCCGCGTGCGGGATCCACCTCGTCGATGCGTCCGGTGAGATTGTGGAACGGCCCATCCGTGATTTTGACTTCCTGACCGACGGCGTATTCGATTTTTGGTTTTTCCTTGCCGAGGGCTTCCTGCACTTGGCGGACGATGCGGTCAATGTCCTCCTGTTTGAGGGGGATGGGATGTTCGTCGCCAATAAAATTGATGATGCCCTGGACACCACGGACGAAATACCAGGGACGCTGGAGCACCTTGCCGTCCGCATCGTAGAGGCGCATCTTGATGAAGACGTAGCCAGGGTAAAACTTGCGAATTTTCGTGCTCTTGCGGCCGTTCTTGATTTCCGTGACCGTTTCAGACGGCACCAGCACTTCGTGCACGTATTCACCCATCTCCTCGACTTGCGTAAACTTGTCGAGATACTGCTTCACCTTCCCCTCCATGTTGGAGAAAGTTTGCAGCGCATACCAACGCGCGTCGCTGAGCGACTGGGCGGAGGGTGCGGAACTGGTGGCGGATTCGGGCATGGGAATTTGTATGAAGCTGCCTCACTTGCCGGATGCGGCATGGGAAAGCAATCGGACCAGGTTCAGGAAACTGAAGTCGGCGACGGCAACCATGGAACCGAGGATCAGGACGGTAACGATTACCAGCACCGTCGAATCACGCAGTTCCAGCCAGTCCGGCCAGGTCGCTTTGCGCAGTTCGTCCATCGTCTCCTGTGCAAACACAGTGATCCGGCGGAAGGGATTGCGTTGGGGCGTGGAAGGCGCGGCCATGGAAATCGGAAATTTAAAAGTTTCGGGTTTTGGTGGATGAAACTGCCGGTGTCGGCCCTGAATCAGGGCCGCACCGGCGAAAGTGGCGGGAAGCCGGTTTAAATTGGCAGGGGCGGAGGGAATCGAACCCACAACCAACGGTTTTGGAGACCGCTACTCTGCCAATTGAGCTACGCCCCTGTGGTTACTTGGTGATTTCGGTGACGCGACCGGCGCCGATGGTGCGGCCGCCTTCGCGGATGGCGAAGCGCTGGCCTTTTTCCAAGGCCGTGGGCTTCTGCAGTTCGATATCGATGGCGAGATTGTCGCCCGGCATCACCATTTCGACGCCCTTGGGCAGAGCGCAGACGCCAGTGACGTCGGCCGTGCCGATGAAGAACTGCGGACGGTAATTGGTGAAAAACGGAGTGTGGCGGCCGCCCTCGTCCTTGGTGAGGACGTAAACCTCGGCCTTGAAGTTGGTGTGCGGGGTGATGGTGCCCGGCTTGGCCAATACCTGGCCGCGCGAGACCTGCTCTTTTTCCACGCCGCGCAACAGCACGCCGACGTTGTCGCCCGCCTGGGCTTCGTCGAGCAGCTTGCGGAACATTTCGAGGCCGGTGACCGTGGTCTTCTTCGTGTCCGCGAGGCCCACGATTTCGAGTTCCTCGTTGACCTTGACTTTTCCGCGTTCGACGCGGCCCGTTGCGACCGTGCCGCGGCCAGTGATGGAGAACACGTCTTCGATGGCCATCATGAAGGGCTTGTCCACATCGCGCACCGGCGTCGGGACGTCCTTGTCCACCGCGGCGAGAAGATTATCAATGGCCTTGACGCCTTCGGGCTTGCCTTCGAGGGCGGCGATGGCGGAACCACGAACGATGGTCGTGTTGTTGCCGTCAAATTTGTACTTCGTGAGCAAGTCACGGATTTCCAGTTCGACGAGGTCGAGGAGGTCCGGGTCATCCAGCAAGTCCACCTTATTGATGAACACGACGATGGCCGGGACGCCGACCTGGCGGGCGAGCAGGATGTGCTCGCGCGTCTGGGGCATCGCGCCGTCAGCGGCGCTGACGACGAGGATGGCGCCGTCCATCTGGGCGGCGCCGGTGATCATGTTCTTGACGAAGTCGGCGTGACCCGGGCAGTCCACGTGCGCATAGTGGCGCGCGGCGGTCTCGTATTCGACGTGCGCCACCGCGATGGTGACGATCTTGGAGGCGTCGCGGACGGTGCCGCCCTTCGCGATGTCCGCGTAGGACTTGAAGGTCGCCAACTTTTTGTCGGACTGAACCTTGAGCAGCGCCGTGGTCAGCGTCGTTTTGCCGTGGTCGACGTGGCCAATGGTGCCAACGTTGACGTGCGGCTTGGTGCGATTGAAGGATTCTTTGGCCATGGGAGATCGGGATCGTGGAGGTGGTGTACGCTCGAAGTGAACCTTCCTGGAGCCCCCGAACGGATTTGAACCGTCGACCTCGTCCTTACCAAGGACGCGCTCTGCCAACTGAGCTACAGGGGCCCACCGAAAGGGAAGCCCAGTTGCCTGGGCGTTTCGAAGGGAAAGGGTCTAAGGTAACGAACGCTGGAAACCCGTCAAGCCCTTTTTCGCGCGCCCGCGCGAGCATTTTTCGGGCCAAAAATACCCCCTTGGGCACCGCAGCCAACCACCCGTTATTCCTTACGACGAAAACGTTTGGTTAGCCAGTCAAAAACCAGCCACCAAATCAATCCCGCAGTCATGGCTGTGCTGGCCGGAGCCAGCCAATGGTCGAGCGGCAGGCGTCCTTTTGCGGGCAGGGGGAATTCGACCGACACCATCTGAGTGTGACCGGGAAAGCCCGCGCTGGACTGAACCGTTCCGTCCGGGTTTACCGCCTCGGAAATGCCCGAACTGGCCAGACGGAAAAGCGGCAACTGATATTCGGCCGCCCGGACCGGACCGACCAACGCATTCAATTGATGTTCCCTTGCCCCCCAATCCTCCACGTCCATCGTCGGGAAGATCAGCGCCTGCGCGCCCTGGCGAACCAGCTCATCCACGACGCCCCGGTAACTTGCGTCATAGCAAATGCCCAGGCCGATTTTGCCCCATGGCGAATACCACACCCGTTGGGTGAGCGTCGGCAGGCCATCCTGAAAAAATTGCACCGGCACGCATTTCCCCTGTGAAAAAACAATTTCACCCGTGGGGCCGACGACAAACGCCGTGTCGTAAAACTTTCCGCCGGGGGCGGGCGCCTTGCCGCCGGCGATGAGATATTTTTTCTGTTCGCGGCAAAAATTCTTTATTTCCGCGGGAACCGGTCCCTCGAAAGTGTATTCGCTTAATACCAGCACATCCGCTTCCGGATGGATGGACACCAAGGCATGGAGCGAGGCCATGACTTGATTCACCGACGGAAACTCCAACTGGACACCTGCCACGCGCAGGATGCTGGCCGTTGGTTTCACCACCACCGGCGGCCAGGGCGTATACATCACCGTGACCAGAAGCGATCCGGCGATAACCCGGTACTTCAAAGGCAGCAAATAGAGAATCACCGCCACGACCATGCCGGCAAAGCCGATGCCGTAAACGCCCAGAACTCCGAGTTGCGCAAGTTGCGCCGAGCCGGAAAACGCATAGCCGGGGCTGAGCCAGGAAAAGCGCAGGTAATAAAGCTCGCCCCGAAAATATTCGAGCCCGGTCCACATCAGCGGCGCCACCACCGCGAGCGCAATGCGCCCGTAGCGCCGCCGCCACCACCGCGCCAGAAGCAGAAACGCCAGCAACCAGACACAAGCCACCATCCAGAGCGAAATCGCAAATCCGCCAAAGATATGCCAGAAAAACGAAAGCGGCGGCACATAGATGAACAACCCTGCGACGAGGCCGCACCAATAGAGTTCCGAAGATGAATCCGTTTCCACCATCCGCAACAGACAATAGAAAAACCCCGCCATCAAAATGCCCAGCCCCAGACCCGCATTGGCGAGGTGAAAGCAAACCACCGCCCCCATCGCATGGAGAACCGTTTTTTTCAGCGTAGGCATGAGCAGCGAGGCAGGCACTCCATCGCAACAAAATCACCAGATGAAATCGAGACTGTTCTGTTTGTGGGTAAGTTAAAAACCCACTCAACTAAATTCCTGCATGCTATTTCAGGTACCATTTGCCGTTGATTTTGATAAACTTCTTTTGTTCTTGTTCAGTCGACATTTCCCCTAAGACGCGCGGCGTGTATACGTAGGTGGCTTCGTCGCCAGCATCGTTATAGGTCGGAGTCTGGGATTCAAGGTCTTCAACATCTTGCGCCGCCTCTTCTTGAATCTGTTGTCGGATCCGAAGTAGCCTCTGTTGCAAATCAGGATCTGCCTGAGCAAGACTGTCCTGCTGTCTATGCAGAGAATCGAGTAATTGTTGCATAAACTCAGGGGTCAGTCTGTTCGGCTGGAGGTAGGTTTGATACAATTTCACCAGATCACCAGTCCGCTGCAAGCGAACGATGTCCGGAAGGGCGGTTTTTAAATCCGCCTGTGGGTCAGCGGAATCGGGTGTGGCATTTGTGGAGACAGATGGCTGACTGGCCATTTCGGTTTTGACTTGGGCGACCGGGGCCAATGGTTTGGCAATCTGCGGCGGCGCAACCGGTTTAGGCGCATTTTCTCTGACGGGCATAGTCGCTCCCGCTGTTTTTTCCAAGGCTACGGTTGTCGAACGCGTGAACCACCAGATACCAATACCCACAAGGGCAACGGCAATAACAACCCGGATGAAGTTTCTAAACTTCATGCAATTTATTCTTCACTTTTTCATCCCACAACGCAACCACTTCCCTGTCCCCATGTTTTCTAACGTGCCTTTGAAAATGACCCGATAAAACTTTGAACACAACAGTCTCTTAAATGTCTATGGCTTGAAAAGATGACTTTCAAGTGCCCCTGCATCGTCTTGCCCTGCCTACTCCTGGCCGCGTGCGCGACGAATCCTCCTGCGCCGGTTGGCGACATCCCGGAAATTGACGGGCTGGGCCGCAACCTGCTGGTCCGCGAGGAAGCTGATTCCTGGCCCCATCTCGTCGAAAAATTGCATCCGGATTTCACCTGGAACGGCTGCGACCTCCTGTGGATTGCCACCGATGCCGACGGCAAACTCAACTCCGTGATCATGGACGAAGCCCACGTCCTCAAAGAACCAGGACGACCGGCGAAATGGGTGTTGCTAGACGTCGTCTCTGCGGAGCATTTTGAATACGACTGGCTTTACGGGGAAATCGGCGGAACCAACCTGCGGGGTAACGCCAAACCGCAGACCACCTCGCCGCAACCGGAAAGCGACGCGGAACTTTACGGTGAATACGCTTTTATTCGCGGGGCCAATCCGGACGCCGGTACCGTCTACGAAGTCGGCTGGCAAAGGCTCATGGCCAACGGCACCTGTTTATGCGAAGGCAGCCGGCGCATTTACTTGTTCGAGGATTTGGCCCACCACTGGCATTTTGTGGGCGAAGGCCCGGAAGTCGGGCAGGGCAAGGAGGGTGGAAACGAGATGCAGGGCACAGACCTCGACTACATCAGCGTGGAATGGACGAACGACCATTCCGCAGTCCCCCTGAAAATTCATATCGTCATGAAAAATCTGAAATACGAATGGGCCACCGAAGAACAGACTGACTTCGTGCCGCGGCCGGATTATGTGACTTACACCGATTACACCCTCTCGGCCCCGCCCAACCCGCCAGAGCCGGATAGCGCGCCGTATCTCATCACCAAGCCGGGCGACACCTTCGACAAAATCCTCCATTACGTGGCCCGGTGGGAGCCCGAAAGTGACGACCGCGCCCTGCCGTTTTGGCGTTTTGAGCTGCCGCAACTCAACCCCGGCCTGCCGCAAGGAGACATCCCAGCGGGCACCCACATCAAACTTCTGAGGTATGGTGACTTGATTGACCGCATTGGCAAATTCTCTGAAAAACAAGCGACGGCAAAGCAGTAATAGCGCCGTGGGTGCATGATTCCCGCTTCCTGTATTGCATCCTTGCACTCCGTCACTTCAACTAGATGCTTCCACCCGCTATGAAAACCACCCCATTCTTTCTTTTGTTAGCCACAGCATTTTCTTCCACTGCTCTGCTCGCAGCGGATACGCCCGCACCCGCCGCCAACACATCGGCTCCCGCCGCAGATTCCTCCGCCTCCAAATCCAAAGAGCCGACTTGGAATTTCCCGACCCCGCTGACGCCCGGCGAAGTCATCGACCTTTTCCCCGAAGGCGTGCCGGGCTGGAAGGACATCGGCCCGGAACAAGTGGCCCGCGGCACTTACACCAACATCAGCAACCCGCGGTTGCTGTGCTATTCCCCGGCCCCGGGCACGCCCTCGAGCGGCACCGCCGTCATTTTTTGCGCCGGAGGCGGCTATGTCCACGTCGCGGGCCCCACGGGCTTCAATAGTTGGCTCAATCCGCTGGGCATCACGGTGTTCGGCCTGATCTATCGCTGCGCGGAATTTGGCGCGCCCGCCCCGCAGCAAGACGTGATGCGCGCGGTGCGCTTCGTCCGCTCGCACGCCAAGGAACTCGGCATCGACCCGAACAAAATCGGTGTCATGGGCGGCTCCGCCGGCGGGCACGTTGCCGCCAGCGCCGCCACACTTTATAATGACGCCATTGGCAAAACCGGCGTCGTCTTCGACGAAGTCAGCGCCCGGCCCGATTTCGCGGTGTTGATTTTCTCCGTGCTCACGATGGAAGCGCCTTATGCGCATGGCGACTCCAAGAAAAACCTGCTCGGGCCCAACCCCACCCAGGAGCAAATCGACCAATACTCGCTGGAAAAACACGTCACCCGCGACACCCCGCCCATCTTCATCATCCATAGCGAACAGGACACCACGGTGAAGGAGGAAAACGATCTGATGTTCTACGCCGCGCTGCGCAAAAACAACGTGCGCGCCGAACTGCATTTGTTTCCCGACGCCAACCACGGCTCGGGCATGGAGGCCACCGCCGGGCCGACCTCGCTCTGGCCGAAATATTGCGAGGAGTGGATGCGCTGGAACGGGTGGATTCCAAAATCAGATTCCTCCATGTTGAAAATCCAGACCCACGACGAAGCGCGGGCGGGTGCGCGTGGCTTCGGCCGCGGAGGGCGAGCGGGTGCGCCCCCGGCTTCTTCGGCAACCCCTGCCATCAGCGCAGGTTCCGGCTCGAATTAAAAACAAGCCGCGGCTTACGCCGGCAGTCCCTTTTCCACAATCTCGCGCACATTGGCCGGGAGGCCGGGATTATTCGGCACCGCGACTTCGACGCGGGAAAGCATGTCCTTGATTTTGACCTGACCCGCGGCCACTTCATCCGGCCCGAGGATGACGGCCAGCCTGGCGCCGCATTGCTCCGCGGTTTTGAACTGCTTGCCAAATTTTTCCTCCTTCAGTGGGTAATCCACGGACAAGCCTGCTGCGCGGAATTGGCCGACCAGCTTCAAAGCTTCCGGGCGTTCTTTGTCGCTACCAATGACGAGATAAATATCCAACTTGCCCTCGTCGGTGAGCGGTCGCTTCAACTCATTCAGCAAATCGCTCACGGTCATGTCCCCCATGCCGAAGCCGACGGCGGGCATATCCACCCCGCCGAGCTTCATCAGCAAATCATCATACCGCCCGCCGCCCGCCAGCGCCCTCGCCGTGCCGACAGTTTGATAGGCCTCGAAAACAAAACCCGTGTAATATGCCAGGCCGCGGACGATGCTCATATCCTGTTTCACAAGCTTTCCGGAAATACCAAGTGACTCCAAACACTTGAACAATTCGATTATGTCTTTCCCTCTGGCATTCAAATACTCGACCTTGCCGGTCATGACATCGCCGAGAAGCATATACTTTGTTGTGCTCTCTTTAATAGAACTAAAAATTCTTTCCACCCCCTCATCCGGAAGATACTTCAGCAATTTCCCTTTGGTAACAGTTTCAGGATCACGACCCCATTTATCCACAATAGTAAAAACTTCGAGGGCTTTTTTTTCGTCGAGTCCGTATGCTTGCAAAAACAAAAACCACAACTTTCTATCGCTAATCCTCACCTCAAATTCACCCTCCCCCAGCCCGCATTCCTTCAGCGCCTCCACCAGCAGCGCAATACATTCCGCATCCGCGCCTACACCGGATTCGCCGAGAATATCGGCGTTGAATTGATAGAATGAGCGGCCGCGGCCTTTTTGCGGTTTTTCGTAACGGTACATTTCGCCGATGCTGAACCATTTGAGCGGCTTGCGCAGCGAGCCGGCCTTGGCCGCGACCAGGCGCGCCAGCGACGGCGTCATTTCCGGCCGCAGGGCGACCTTGCGGCCGCCCTTGTCTTCAAACTCAAAAAGCTGCGATTTAATTTCCTCGCCGGATTTTTCCTGGTAAAGCTCCAGCGGCTCCAGCACCGGGGCGTCATACTCCACGAAGCCCTGGCGGCGCGCAGCCGCGCGCCACGCGCGAAACAGCCCGTTGCGCGCGGCGCAGTCCTCGGGATAAAATTCCCGAAAACCCGGCAGGCTCTGGAAGGTGCTCATGAAAAGGAGATTAAATTTTGAATCACGGAGGACACGGAGAGATTATTCAATCTCGCGCCAAGACGCCAAGGCGCAAAACGGGCAGGATAGCCGTTTTGACCGAGCTTGAATAACCCGCTTTGCGCCTTGGCGTCTTGGCGCGAAAACAGGGGCTTCCGGCTCTTCACGCCGGCGGCGACTCGATGGCCCCGAGGTCGATCTTCTTCAGCTCCGCCTTCAACTCCTTGCCGGACTTGAACTTGATGACGGCACGCTTGGGGATGACGACATCCTTCTCCGGCTTGTTCGGGTTGCGCCCGATGCGGCTCTTGCGCACCTGGACTTCAAACACCCCGAAGTTGCGCAGTTCGACGTTTCGCCCTTGCGCCAATGCCCGGGCAATGACATCCAACGTCATATGCACGGTATCGCGGACTTCCTTTTGCGGGAAACCCGTTTTCTCGTATATTTCCA
>Ga0206855_10342_pt1 | contig 12296 bp, 8 predicted proteins | sample Alteio_BWOrgCont_51_FD_152637 | JGI IMG/M metagenome (GOLD analysis project Ga0206855, IMG submission 152637) | Enriched cells from forest soil in Barre Woods Harvard Forest LTER site, Petersham, Massachusetts, United States -... | ecosystem: Environmental > Terrestrial > Soil > Temperate forest >...
ATAGATAGTGCGATTGCAGCAACGGAGGACGGCTCCGGTGCGCTCTGGCTGCCTGCCCGCTGAGAAGGTATTTTTATAAGAAAACGGGAGGATGGCAGCGACTTGAAACCGCATCAGAATTCCGAATATCGGGGCCCGGTAAGATTTCGGTCCAAGCACTATGCAGGGTGCCTCTCACCTCGCGCATCTGGCAGTCTATTATGGGGTCACATGCAACTGCGACTGTTGGTCCGAGTTTTCTTGCAGCGATCGGTGCTGCTGGTTTTCTGCATTGCGCTGAACAGTTGCCAGTCGCATAAAGCCAATTCCGGACCCTCGATCGAGTTCACCCATATTCCGCCGGCGGCGCAAGGTGGACGAGAAAGAGTCGACACGATCTCTGGACGGGTCAGAAACGCTCGACCAAATCAGCAGATTGTTATTTATGCGCACAGCGGGACGTGGTGGGTGCAGCCCTGGCCTGATCATCCCTTCATTCCCATCAAAGCAGACTCGACGTGGAGCACCGAAACTCATCTGGGATTTGAGTATGCTGCGTTATTGGTGGAGCCGGATTATCATCCGCTGCCCGAGTTGAATGTAGCTCCGACCCAAGGCGGCTCCGTTGCTCTCGTGACAATTGTGAAGGGCGTTGGAACGCCGCAATTTGCCCCGACCGGATCGCTTAAATTCAGCGGCTATGATTGGGGTGTTCGCATGATTGAAAGTGACAAGGGAGGCACGGACAACCTCTACGACCCTGAAAATGCATGGACCGATGCGAGCGGGGCGCTCCACATGCAGATCAAGAATAAATCGGGCAGGTGGTCGTGTGCGGAAATATTCTTAAATCGCAGTCTCGGGTACGGCATGTATTCGGTAACTGTGCGTGATACCTCTCACTTAGAACCCGCCGCGGCCTTCAGTATGTTTACCTTCGATGACCCGGCTAGCGAGCAGCACTATCGCGAGATGGACGTAGAGGTCAATGGCCGGGGTAACGCTGCGAATAAGAACAATGCACGATACATAATTCAACCGTTCTACATTCCCGGGAACCTGTTTGTTTTTGCGGCGCCCTCAGGCGCCTTGACGTATGTCCTGCACTGGGAATCTGGACATGCAACTTTCCAGACCTTTCGCGGAAGATCTGCCGGTGCCGGAGCGCAACTCGTTTCTGAACATGAGTTCACGTCTGGCATACCGGTACCGGGTAAGGCAGTGGCCCGTCTGATCTTTTACGTCGTTGCGAGCTACAAAAATCCTATGCAGAAGCCGAGCGAGGTTGTGGTTGAGAAGTTTGAATACCTTCCGTGAGGACGGTTTTGGAAGGCGCTGGCTACTGAGGTGTGCCATTGCCGGACTCGCGGGCCTCTGCTTCGTTGTTTCGGCGTCTGCGCTCGATGCCACCCCGAGCGTGTCGCAATATCTCCACGACTCGTGGGGAACTGAGAGAGGTTTGCCAGGCGGATCTATAACGGCCATCGCACAGACTTCCGATGGCTATCTCTGGATTGGGACAGATAAAGGCCTAGTTCGTTTCGACGGTTTGAATTTTCACCAGTTTGAGCGGGCCCATCCTAATCCAATCCTGATTGGTCCTGTGCGGACACTCGTGGTTGACGCAAGCGATAACCTCTGGATCTTGCTGCAAAACACCCAGGTCTTTCGTTACCGAGATGGAAACTTCGAGCTTATCCGCGGCGAGACTGAGAACGGCACAACGGCAATGGCACGGGGGACTTCGGGTGCGGTTTTGCTCTCATCACTAGCTGTGGGAACTGTCACATACAGTGACAACCGATTTCGAAGCCTGTCGTCCGCAGCTCTTCTCGCCGACGCCGCAAGAGTCGCGAACGGCGAAGCTCCTGACCAGCGAGCAACTCCCTTCAGTTGGTTTGATCGTCTGGCGGCGCCCACCTCGGTGGTTATCTCCATGGCGCAGACTGACGACGGAAAGATTTGGCTTGGAACGGAGCGTCGAGGGCTCTTCTATCTCCAGGAAGGCCGCGTTTCGAGCGCCTTGAATGGGCGGGTTGATACGAACATTAACTGCCTTCTTCCTCTTCAAAACTCAGAATTGTTGGTCGGAACGGCGAAGGGTGTGCTGCGCTGGAATGGAAAAGAGCTTACCTCGGCAGGTGTACCGTCATCTCTTCGCAATCTCGACGTGCTTTCCATTCTTCGCGACCGGGACTCGAACATCTGGGTTGGCACGAGTCGCGGACTGTTTCGGTACAACGCGAACGGGGCTTCTTTACTGAATACTCTCGAAACCACTGGACCGATAGCTGCGCTATTCGAAGATCGGGAGGGAAGCATATGGATCGGTAGTGCGCGCGGCCTCGAGCGACTGCGAGACAGCGCCTTCGTTACGTACTCTCTTCCCAATTTGAAGTCGCAGAGTATGGGACCATTGCACGTTGACTCCAGCGGCCGCACTTGGATTGCGCCCATTCAGGGTGGTTTGCGATGGCTGAAGGAAGGAAAAAGTGGGGTTGTCACTGCCGATGGGATCGCCAACGATGTCGTCTACTCCATTACCGGAACTGGCAAGGATGATGTCTGGGTGGGACGACAACAGGGTGGACTTACCCATCTGCGCTACTCGGGCAACTCGTTTACAGCCAAGACCTACACGCAGGCAGACGGCCTCGCACAAAACAGAGTGTACGCGGTCTATCGGAGTCGTGATGGTACCGTCTGGTCCGGGACCCTCAGCAGTGGTGTGAGCGAGCTAAAGAACGGTCATTTTACAAATTACACGACTACATCCGGGTTAGCGGCCAACACAATATCGTCGATTGCCGAGGGCGCTGACGGAACGATGTGGTTCGGGACCCCGAAGGGCGTCAGTGCCATGTCGCAGAAGGGGTGGCGAACCTATACCGGCAACGACGGATTACCCTCCGAGGATGTCAACTGCCTCCTGCAGGATTCAACGAAAATCCTGTGGATAGGAACGGCCGAAGGTCTTGCTTACCTCAGTGATGGGCATGTGCAGGTACCCCGCAGAGTACCTGAGTCCCTGCAGGCACCAATATTCGGCATTGAAGAAGACAAAAACGGCTGGCTGTGGATCGCGACCTCAGATCATGTTTTGCGTGTTCCGCGCGACAAACTGCTAAGCGGTGTTGTGAAAGTAGTCGATGTTCGCGAGTATGACCAGGCCGATGGTCTCGAGAGCACTGAAGGAGTGAAGCGGAGCCGATCGGTGGTCTCGGATTCAGCGGGCAGGATCTGGTTTTCACTCAGCAGCGGCTTGTCGGTTGTTAATCCATCCCAGATCAATGACAATTCAGTTCCCGCGCTGCCTCACATCGAGGCGATCACCGCCGATGACAACATCGCAAACCCGGCCGCCTTCGTTCAAATTCCTCCTTCTCCCAGGCGAATCACATTTAAGTACACGGGGCTGAGCCTCGCGGTGCCCGAGCGGATTCGCTTTCGATATTTTCTCGAAGGCTTCGACAGTAGCTGGAGCCAGCCGGTTGCAGCGCGAGAAGCCGTTTACACGAACCTTGGGCCCGGCTCCTATCGATTCCGGCTAGTCGCCAGCAACAGCGATGGGCAGTGGAACGGGCCAGAAACTGCGATCGCTTTGAACGTCGCCCCTGCCTACTATCAAACTTACTGGTTCCGATTGTCGTGCATCGCCGTCTTTATTGCGCTGCTTTGGGCCGGTTATCAAATGCGTGTTTACCAGTTACGGCAGCAAGAGAAGAAATTCCGCGACGCGGTAGAAACCATGCCGGCCCTGGCTTTCGTTGCCGACACCAAAGGCAATCGCACTTTTATGAACAGGGGTTGGCTCGAATACACAGGATTGAGCGCGGAAGAAGCGTCAGCGTCAGGATGGGAGAAGACGATTCACCCTGATGATCTCAAGCGCGTCACCGAGCGGTGGCGCGCGTCCGAGACGACTGGCGAATCGCTGGAATATGAAGCGCGGCTTCGGCGCGGATCGGACGGAGTCTATCGCTGGTTCCAGACGCGCGCCCGGCCTCTGCGCGATAACCGAGGCAAGATCGTGAAGTGGTGTGCAGTGGCGAACGACATTGAAGATCGCAAACATACTGAACAGCTCCAGGCGGATCTTACCCATGCGAGCCGGGTCAGCACGATGGGAGAACTGGTCGCCTCCATCTCGCATGAACTCGCACAGCCCCTTACGGTCACAACCGCTCATGCCAAGGCATCTTTGCGATGGCTTCAGCGCGACCCTCCCGACGTGACTGAAGCTCGTAAAGGGACGGAAAGAATCATCGAAGCCGGCACCCTTGCCTCGGAGATTATCAACCGTCTGCGGTCGTTGTACAAAAAGTCCTCCCCCAAACGGGAGTTGGTCGCGATCAATGAGGTCATCGGCGAAATGGCCGGGATGCTGAGAACCGAAGCCAGAAGAAACGGTGTATCAATCTACACCGATCTCAAAGACAATCTTCCAATGACCGTGGCGGATCGAGTGCAGCTTCAACAGGTGCTCATGAACCTGATGCTGAATGGAATCGAGGCGATAACGGACGCGGGCGGCGTGGTTACAGTGAAGTCACAATGGGGAGAGGACGGCCAGATCGAGATCTCTGTAAATGACACAGGCCCTGGGCTACCCCTGGGCGATGCCGACCAGATATTTGATGCGTTCTTTACTACGAAACCACAAGGCAGCGGCATGGGTCTGGCAATCAGCAGGTCGATCGTCGAATCGCATGGCGGACGGATCTGGGCCAACGGCGACGGCGAGCGTGGCGCGACCTTCCACTTCACCTTGCCGGCGGCTCCCGCGGAAACAAACCCTCCCGTGGATGCCGCGTGATTCGGCGTTCAGCAGAGTTGGGTTCGCGGGCCCAGTCGGCGTCATTTGATGCGTAATCGCCGAATCACTGCCTACAATAATCTCAAGGCAAGTTGCCTAATAGCTCGCGTCTCGGACAAGTGGCATCCATTAGTTCCCTTGAAGCGGGAATTTGAGTAAATTCGCCGCTCGACGTTCAGTGCGTCGGTAAGTTACCAATAAGGGGACTCGGGAGGCTCACAACGATATTGTTTATCGCGATGTGTCCCGCGCCACGAGACTCCTCAGTTGGCGTAGCGGTCCGTTTTCGTCGACTGTCCCAAGGAGAACCCCTAGGGCTTCGTGGCGGCGAAGCGCTTCTATTTTGTCGTCCAGGCTTCTAGGCGTCCGGAGGTACTTGGGACATTGTTGAATTCCGCTCCAACGAGCCCATCGGTTGAAGCTGTCATTAGGGTTTCCAAAGAGTCATGATCAGTCCGCCAACGACGATAAAGCCTCCGCCGAGGTAAATCGGCTTTGTCGGTGATTGATGAAATCGCAGCTTTGCCAAGATTTGAGCGACAAGAAAGAACAGCACAACATAGACGCCAAAGAGCTTTCCGAAATCAACTTTCGAGGAGTTCAGAAATAAGCTGTAGCACACGAGCACTGCCGCGCCTGCAAGAAGCCATCCGGCGCGTCTCATGCCTGAGGCGTGGTAAAGGCCAGATTGAAAACAGGCATCGCCCTGATCTGTTTCTTCCGCTGAAATCAGGCTGAGGAGCATTGCCCGAGTTCACGCATTGCCCGCGCATACCCCTGGTCTCCCTCTGCTACTTCTGCCTCAGCGAACTCATCCCATGATTCCGGGTCGGGTGAAGGAAGTTTCGACCGAAATTCCAGCCAGCGCTGGAAGAGTGGATTCGTCTTCGCTAAACCATCGAGGACCTGTTGCGGATTGACCGTTGGATCGGGTTCGGGAGGTGAGATCTTCTCGTCGCGAGCAGCTTCCCCCACAGTTGAAAGATAAGAGGATCAGAGAGAGGATAATGGGATCGGAAACGTTGGTTCAAAAACTGAATAGGATGGATGGGTTGCTCGACTCAAAGCAGGTAATCGGCATCCTTGGCGTCCACATCTGCACGCTTCAGATTTGGACGCGTCGAGGTGAGATTCCGTTTCTTAGAGTGGGTCGCTCGTGCGTTTCGATCCTGTACAGCTTGCGACGTGGCTGGAGAAACGTCAAATTGGGCACCTAGCCGAACCTTTTACAAGACAGAATACGCTTTGACTAAAGGGGAGCCTCCTGATCATCAGAGTACGGCCCAAGTCTTATCAACCAGTGAACGTGTCTTCAGCGATCCTGCGCCCGCAGCTGCGAGGTACCGGATGGTGGTTTCAAGCATGGAATGGCCCAACCGATCCATGAGCGTGCGCATGGACACTCCCTGCTCGTGGTGTAGCGTTGCGTAAGTACTCCGGCTATGACAGCGAGTACCATCAGAGGTGGTGGTGTGAATAGTTCACCCACATATTTCTCTCTGCGAACGCAAGGTTTCGCGTCCGGCTCTACTCTGGTTCGAAGGCCATATCCTGAATCGCCTGTCTTTCAACAATGAAGCGATTCCTGGCGGTGAAAGACTGAAGTGGAGGAGTGTTGGAGTTTGGGTTTGCCGTCAGAAGGTCCTTGTTCTCTGGCCCGGATCGTTCGAGGAATGGTCGTGCTCGGCTCTTTTGCGTGCTTGCCTTCTCTTGAGCATTTGCGGTCAGTCCTACAAATGCTGCAGCTGCCAGAGCAGCTGAACTCATGCCGGGAAGCCTCTCCGCGACGGGTGCTCGGTCATGGATCTCTCTTTTGTGTGGTCGCTCATTTACCTCATAACCTTTCAATTTCGGAATGGATTGGCTAGTCGATCACCAGACGATCAGACGCCTTAAGCTTGTCTTAATCCTGCCTGATGCAATGCTCGTGCCAAACGCACTGTGGCTTCAAGAGAACGAACAGAATATGCATGTGGAGTTCTGCAAGTTCCTGCATTTCTCTATCTTCAATTGCAATTAGCGCCGTCGAGAAGAAGAGCAGGTCCAATCAGCCCTCGATCTCATCAATTTCTGTGAGATATCCGGGCCTAATTGCTGTCAATTTACGGACACTCAGATTCGACACGGTGTCATCTCCGCGTCACCCGTAACGGCACGTCAGCAAGCGGGAGATGAAGCGGGCCGTGCTCAACCGCAAGAACTCGCTCTTCGTGGGCAATTCCCGTGGCGGACGAACGGCTCCGGTTTAGACCATGTCGAACCATAGAACCATATTCTGGTCACCGCGAGGCTTCAGGTGATAGTTAGCGGCAGCGCGTGAGCGGGCAATTATATGTTTGTATAAAAGCGGTGCGATGATTGTCGATCTCCCATCGATATATGGGAACGTCATTGCGGAAGTCCGCGACTAGCAAAAGTGTTGCTCTCACCAACAGATGAATACTTGTAATGCATTGCCAGGCTTGAGTGGCATGGCAATCTGCCCATCGGGCCACTCATTGCGTGAAAGGTGACATCCGCAGAGTCCGGTAAGTGAGGTATCCCAATGATGACGAGATATCGACAGAACCTTGACGTACTGTCGACGATATTGAAATTAGTTCCTATGTAGCCGCATGCTACCAATCCGTCGCGGACATTGTGTAACTGTGTTGGCCATCGAGTGTTAAGCCAATCCGCCTCAACTGCCGCTCCCACGCTGCAGTTTGGCATTCGAGATGCTTCTTCCAGGGACAGACGCATTGAGTAATGGTGCGAATTTGATTTAGGAGTGTTCTCATGAAAAACCTTTTGAAAATGACCGCAGGCACAGCGGTTCTTGCCATGGGTTCTGCGCTTCCGATGATGGCCCAGATGGACAATGGTATGAATTTCACCACCTCGTTTCCTTTCTATGCCGCTAGCGTCGAAATGCCGGCGGGGTCTTACCGGGTCTCTCAGCCAGAAATGAATGCCCCGGAACTGCTCATCCAGAGCGCGGATGGAAAACGCTCTGCGTTCGTGGACTTCATTCCAACCCGGTCCGAGCAGCCTCATCAGCAGTCCGATGTCACCTTTCACAAGTACGGTGATGTCGACTATCTGAATCGCCTCTGGGTTGTGGGCCAGCGTTATGGCATGAAGCTTGATCCCACCAAGGCGGAACTGAAGGCTGCTTCGGCCACAGCAGTTGTCGAGCACTCGGTCGCTGGCAACTGACATCACGCATTCGTTGCATGTTATTCGCTAGAAACGATAACAAAGGTTGCTGATTGTTAATCGAAACAACGCTGGCGTGATGAGGAGAAAACTCGCAATGTTCTCCTCATCACACAGCTCTTGAGCTGTGTCCGTGCGTCTCGAAACATTTCCGTTCTGGACTGTCCAGTCCTTGATCATTCCACTGTCGTGGCCCACCGCAAGGCCGTTCAGTCTAGCCGGCACGGATTGCTTGCGAGAAAAGGAGAAAGAATACGATGACGCCCTATGGACTCACTCTCTGGCGGGTCTGGAAGAAAGAACAAACCATCCGCGACAGGCAGCCAGGTCCTGGCTCCGTGACTCGGGAGTTTCGCGTGCGTTTATCCAACTCGAACGGCGTGAGAGTCTTTGCACTTTTTTATAAGCCCCTTCTATGGCGAAGACCTTATCCCGACCGTGCTCGATGCGGTGGGACGCTGCGGCGACTCACTCGCAAGAGTTCCTGAAAGGAATGGCCTTTTGAAATACAAGTTAAATCAGTTTTTGGGGCCCTAACTTGGTCTATCGACTCATGACATTAAGGGGAGCTTAAGACAGCACCAGGAGAATCTATGTGGCTGGTTAGAGTAGCACTGAGCAGGCCCTATACCTTCGTGATCATTTCGCTCCTGATCCTGATCCTGGGAGTTACATCGATCGTCACGACGCCCACAGATATCCTGCCCGACATCAACATTCCGATCGTGAGCGTGATCTGGACCTATAACGGCCTGGATGCGGATGATATGTCGAAACGAATCGTAGGCATATGCGAACGCGCCATGTCAACGACCGTGAATAATGTCGAGCACATCGAATCACAGTCGTTCAGCGGCGTGGGTGTGATCAAGATCTACTTCCAGCCGAGCGTGCAAATCGACCTGGCGATCGCGCAGGTCACAGCTCTGTCGCAGTCGATCCTGCGCCAGCTGCCTCCCGGTATCCTTCCGCCGCAGATTCTCAAGTACGACGCTTCCAGCGTGCCCATCGTTCAACTCAGCCTGGGCGGGAAGGGGATTTCCCAGGAGCAGCTCTACGATCTTGGGCAGAACTATATTCGCGGTCAGGTCGCCACGGTCGAGGGTGCGTCCGTTCCGCTGCCGTATGGCGGTCAACAGCGGGCCATTATGGTGGACGCCGAGCCAACACAACTGGTGGCGAGGCATCTGACCGAGTCCGATATCTCCGCTGCGCTGAATGCGCAGAACCTCATAGCGCCATCGGGAACCGAGAAGATAGGCGACCGTGAGTACATCATTGGCTCCAACAGCAGTCCTACTTCGCTTGACGAGCTCAACAATATGCCCATACGTGCGGCAGACGGGTCTGTCATCACCATGAAGGATGTGGCATGGATTCACGATGGGAGCATGCCGCAGACGAGCCTGGTAAAGGTAAACGGCACCGCAGGCGCCCTGCTGACGGTTATCAAGAACGGGAATTTCTCGACGCTAACCATCGTGTCCCAGGTAAAGGCGCACCTGCCACGGATCAAGGCCGCTCTGCCCAAGTCGATGACGATCACCCCGATCTTCGACCAGTCTGTCATCGTGAGAGAGTCGGTGCTCGACGTTGTGCAGGAAGCAACCACCGCCGCGGGGCTGACAGCCCTGATGATCCTCGTCTTCCTTGGTAGTTGGCGCAGCACTCTGATCGTCTGTGTTTCGATTCCTCTCGCGATTCTGTTCTCCTTGCTGGTGCTTTCCACACTCGGCTACACGATCAACGTCATGTCCCTGGGCGGGTTGGCGCTGGCGGTTGGCATCCTCGTCGACGATGCGACCGTCGAGATTGAAAATACGCATCGAAACCTGGGTGAAAGCAATTTGCCGTTAGGCGCCGCAATCCTGCACAGTGCGCAACAGGTGGCCGTTCCGGCCATGGTATCGACGATGTGCATCTGCATTGTCTTTGTGCCCGTGACCTTGTTGTCTGGCGCGGCAAAGTTCATTTTTACGCCGCTGGCTCTCGCGGTTGTTTTCGCGATGGTGGCTTCCTATCTGCTCTCGCGCACGATCGTCCCCACCATGATGCACTTTCTTCTCCCGGCGGAGGTGTCGCTCTACCAGGGCGGACCCGAATCGCCGACTAGCCGTAGCTTCGTCTGGAGGTTTCATCTACGCTTCGAGCATCACTTTGAAGGCTTTCAGAAGCGCTATCGCCGAGTTCTCGACGCGGCCCTGAAGCATAGGTCCATGGTGCTGACCGGCTTTGCAATCATCTCTCTGGCCTCGCTGTCCCTGGTGTTTATTCTCGGGGAGAATTTCTTTCCATACGTCGACTCCGGCCAGATGGAGTTCCATGTTCGTCCCCCGACCGGCACACGGATCGAGGTAGCGAGCGAGATATTTACCCGGGTCAATGAGGAGGTGCGGCGCATCATTCCGAAAGACCAGGTGGCGATGATTGTCGATAACATCGGGCTTCCGCCCGGAGGCGTGAACCTCGCTTTCACCGCAACCGATGCTACCAGCAACGGAGATGGTGACGTGCTGGTAGCACTCACCCCCAAGCACCGCCCGACCCAGGAATGGATGCGTATTCTCCGCAGCGACTTGGCTCAGAAGTTCCCACAGGAAACCTTCTTCTTCGAGCCAGCCGACATCACCAACCAGACTCTCAACTTCGGGCTGCCCGCCCCCATCGATGTACAGGTACGCGGGAAGAATGCCACCGATACGTATCGGATTGCGGCTGAGCTGCGGGACAAGATCAAGAATGTTCGAGGCGCTGTGGATGTCTTCATTCAACAAGAGGTAGATACACCGGAGATCGATGTGAACGTCGATCGACTCAAGGCACAGGAACTCGGGCTGACGCAGCGGGAGGTGGCCAACAACCTGCTGCTGACCCTCTCCGGCAGCGGTCAGACGGCTCCGAACTTCTGGATGGACCCCAAGACCGGTGTGGAATATCCGGTGATCGTGCAGACCCCGCAATACCGCTTGGACAATCTTGGATCGCTGTCGCGCATTTCGATTACGTCTCCCGCGACGAACAGCGATCAGCTTCTCCGGAATGTTTCGCAGACGAACCGAACGGTATCTCCGCTGACTGTCTCCCACTACAACAGCCTGCCGGAAATGGATGTGTACGCCAGCACATCGCAGCGCGACCTGGGCGGTGTGGCACGCGACATCGACAAGATCATCAAGAGCACTTCACAGCATTTGCCCGCCGCAACCGAGATTGTGATGAGTGGCCAGGTGCAGACCATGAACAGCTCGTTTTCCCACCTTGGTGTGGGCGTCATCGCAGCAGTGCTGTTTGTCTACCTGCTGATGGCTCTTAACTTCCAGTCATGGTCGGACCCTTTCATTATCCTTACGGCTCTCCCAGGCGCCTTTGCTGGAATCCTGTGGATGCTGTACCTGACGCAAACCACCTTCAGCGTGCCCTCGCTGATGGGCGCTCTCATGACCATCGGCGTCGCTACCGCAAACAGCATCCTGGTGGTGACGTTTGCCAACGATTTGCGGGCCAGCGGCAAGAGTGCTACAGAAGCTGCGCTGGAGGCCGGCTTCACCCGGTTGCGTCCTGTTTGTATGACGGCGCTCGCCATGATCGTCGGTATGCTGCCGATGGCTCTCGCGCTCGGCTCGGGCGGTGAACAAAATGCGCCCATCGGCCGCGCCGTCATTGGCGGCCTGCTCTTTGCAACGGTCGGCACCCTGATCATTGTTCCGGTTACGTATTCGCTGATCCGCAAGGAAGCGCCCGTGGACTACGGTGAACGCCTGGAACGCGAAATTCATCCTGAGCAAGTCCCACAACCCAACGTAGGTGTGTAGCTATGACAGAGCACTCCGTTCAGCAGTCGCCTCAATCGCAGTTCAACCATTCCGAGCCGCCAGCGTCTCCAGGCAGGAGCCGCAAATGGCTTTACCTACTGATCGTCATGATTGTGGTGATTGCGGCCTTCCTGCTTGGGTGGCTCCCGCGCGAAAAGACAGCCAAAGAGATCACGGCCAGGGCTGCCGAGGAGACCAATACGCTTCCGGTAGCGGAAGTAATCGATGTGCACCAGGCCTCGTTGGCAGAGCAATTGACGCTGCCTGGAACGGTGGCTCCTGCTTCGGTGGTACACATCTATTCGCGTGCGCCGGGCTATCTGAAGGCGCGCTACGTCGATATCGGGGACAAGGTGCATAAAGGCCAGCTTCTTGCGGTGGTGTCGGCTCCTGAACTCGATTCCGCCGTCATGCAGCAACGCTCTCTTCTGCAACAGACCAAGAGTGCCCTGAGCACGGCAATCAGTCAGCAGAATCTCCAGCAAGTTACC
>Ga0206855_10343_pt1 | contig 12295 bp, 7 predicted proteins | sample Alteio_BWOrgCont_51_FD_152637 | JGI IMG/M metagenome (GOLD analysis project Ga0206855, IMG submission 152637) | Enriched cells from forest soil in Barre Woods Harvard Forest LTER site, Petersham, Massachusetts, United States -... | ecosystem: Environmental > Terrestrial > Soil > Temperate forest >...
AAAAACCGTTTTCCCGGCCCGCCAGCGTGAGGCTGACACCGAGGCGCCAAAGGTCGTGCTGGTAATCGGCCACCACCGCCTGGTCAAAAGAATCCAGATCAACCACCAGCCGGCCCGAGGCGTCGGTTTCGCGGGCGAAATGATCGCAGTCAAGACTGCCGTGAATCCAAAGACGGGTGTCCTTCCCATCGCCGAAAGCCTCCAGCAGGCCGTGCTGGCCCAGGTCGTCCCAGTAGAGGTGGGCCGTGGCGTGGAAAAACGCGAAGGGCGATTGGGCCATCCGGGTAAATTTTTTCTGGCGGGACGAAGAATCCAGCTTTCGGTTGAACTTTCGGATCTGGCCCCAGACCAGCTCGGAACGGGATTGAATGGGGAAAAGTTCGGGAGAAGTCGGTACGGATTTTTCCATGGGCACCTTGCCTTCGTGAAAGTTACTGGTCAGGGACCAGCTACATTCATTATAGAAAACCCGTTTAAATGGAAATCGACAGGAATGTTAAATGATGGCCTGCCGGAGAATAAAAAAAGCCCGCCCCCCGAAGGGAACGGGCTTTTTATTCGTCGTTCAGCTATTACTTTACTATCTCCCCTATATCGAGACATCAAGTCGAGGCATAAGCCTTGGGCGTGCTAACGCCTATCAGCGTTAGCGCAAGATGAGCACCTTGACGGAAGAACTGCTGGTCTGACCCTGGGATTTCACCGTCACCATCACGATGTAAAGCCCGTTGGCCAAATTGGCTCCGCTCAAGCTCTTCTCATCCCAGTACAGGGTATGGCTTCCCGAGGATCCAAAGGTTGTTCCGCTCAGCGTGGTCGACCAAATCATCCGGCCTGCCAGCGTAAATACCTTGACCGCGATTTGAGCGTTCGGATCAACTTGTTCAGCGGAAGCCACACTCTTCACGCTGGAACCCGTTACGGATGATCCGTTTCCGCTCATGTTGATCGCCAGATTGACCCCGTTACCCGTGGAAGGATTCGGGAAAGCGATGACGCTGGACGCGGCCAACGAGGTTGAAACACTCGTGGGTTCCTGACCCCAGACCAGTGATCCACTCACATAACCCGTGATGTGGGTCCATTCGGTGAAGCTGGTGTAGTCCGCGTAGCTCCAGTCATTGTTCTGAACCATGTTGCTCCAGTCGCTCAGGTTAAACCGTCCCTGAATTTCAATCGATTGACCCGGTTGAAGTACTAGATTGCCCGTGAACTTGTAGCTGATGTAATCGGTCTGGCCGCCCTCACTGGTGGGCACAACCGTGTCGAGGACATCGCTGGTCACTGAGGTGCCGGTGGGCATTAATCCCGCCCAGTCAACCGAAGTCTGAACTGTCTGGTTGGTACAGTCGCAGTTGAACCAGTAGCGGATTTCCACATTGTTCAGGCTCAAAGGTCCCGTGCCCGTGTTCTTCACCTCAATCTGCGGATGCGGACTGTTGGTGTCGTTCGCCGTAGTTCCGGTCAGGTAATAAACCGTGAGCGATCCCGTACCCGCAGGCGTGCTGGTAGCAGTGGGCGGCTCAGGTGTATTGGTGGCCGTTGGCACCAAAGTATTGGTAAAGGTCGCGGTCGGAGGAACCGGTGTATGGGTTTCCGTCGGCGTCAAAGTTGCCGTGGCAGTCGGCGGCACGGCGGTTGCCGTATTCGTCGACGTGTTGGTCGCCGTATTGGTGAAGGTAAATGTCGCCGTCCCTGTGGGGGACGATGTCGGCGGTACCGACGTATTGGTGTTCGTCGGCGTGGCCGACGGAGTGACGGTGGCCAACACAATCGTCGTCGTTGCCGTTGGCGGTACCGATGTATTGGTTGTTGTCGCCGTCGCGGCAAAGGTCGCGGTGGGCGGTACCAACGTATTGGTATTCGTCGCGGTCGCCGTCGAAGTAAAGGTAAACGTACTTGTCGGCGTTGACGTGAACGTGGCCGTATTCGTAAATGTCGAAGTCGGCGTGTTCGTCACCGTGTTAGTCGACGTATTCGTGGCCGTGTTGGTGAAGGTAGAAGTGGGCGTTGAGGTTTTGGTCGCGGTCGGCGCGGCGGGCTGAGGAATCAACTGAAGCGCCTCCACCATCGCGTTGGTATCCGTACTGGTGGTTCCCACGAATTGAATGGTCACCGCTCCATTGAGAGGCGCGATGTTGTTGATGACCTCGTTCAAAGCGGTGTTGGCGCCAACCGTGGCGAAAACATCCAGATTCGAGATCACCGTGACTCCATTGACCAGAACATTGAACACCCGGTCCCCTTTGGCGTTATCGCCCGAATAGGTTTCGGCGAAGAGCAAAGTGGCCTGATAGCTTCCGGCGGGCACATGCAGAACGTAGCTGAAATTGGTGCCATAACGTTGGGTGTCATAAAGAGTGGAATCATTCGTTCCGGCGATGGTTCCGCCCTCAGCAATGGTGCTGCCGGCGGTAAATTGCGTATCCGCTAACCAGGCATTGCCCAGCGAGTCGGTATAAACCGGTCCGCCCGCGTTGATGCGCCAAGAAGAAGCCGTCACCGGCGTGGGGGTGGACGTGAAAGTAAAAGTCGCTGTCGGCGGCGCGGGTGTGCCCGTATTGGTTGCCGTCGGAGGCACAGGCGTGTTGGTCGCCGTGGGGACAGGCGAACCAGTGGAACCGGACACGACTCCCACGAAGCTGGTGACGCTGGGGCCGGTCAGGGGGTAAGTAAAGCTGTTCCCCGAAACAGGAACCGCCGCCATCTGGACGAGATTGTTGTTGTTGTCGGTCACCCAGGGAACCACGGAGGTGACGTTGACGCCGCTGAAGCTGAAGGTCTGGCTGGTGGTCGAGCTGTTGGCGTTGATGGCGACGATGACCACGGTAGCCGGGGCGGAAGTGTTGGTATTTTTATAAGCGCTCACTGAAACTCCCCCGGAAGGCACGGTGGTCGCGCCCATGCGGTAATAGCCCGGGCGGACGAACTTGCTGTATTGGCCGATGACCATGAGTTTTTTGGAGACACCGCTGGAAGTGATCAGGGCAGAGTTATCGCTGCCCCAGATCCACCAATGGTGGAAAGCGTCCAGGTTGGCGTTTACGATGGAATTATGAATCCAGCCGGCCTCAACCAGACCGGAGGTCATGGAGTTATCAGGCCCCGCCCCGCTCACGTCGGAAATTTCGGTTTCCCAGCCTTCCTGATTGGTCAAATGGGAAAAGTTGCCCGAAGCAAGTGAATTGGGCCCTCCGCCGTAAATGTGTCCCGCGATGATGTTGACGAAGGGGGCGTTGGTGGCGTCATCCATGGTGGTGGCCGCGAGAGCCAGATTGTCAGAGAAACTTTCGGTAATGATGATATTGGTGGAGAGACCAGCGGTCGAGAGAGCCGAATGGAAGGCCCCCGTGAAGACGTCAAACTGTCCCGCGTTCCAAATGGCGGCTTCGTAAGTGGGATTCCAGTCCGGCTCATTCTGGCAGGAAATGGCGTAAAGGTTTACCCCGTAGCTGTTTTTGATGTATTGGTCATACCGCGTCAGATAAGCGGCATAGCCGGTATCCGCGCTGTTGGGAGAACCCGAAGCGGCTCCCGTAAAGACGGCTGTGGCGCCGCTCAAATTGCCGCTGGTGCCGCTTCCATCAACACTATCATTGCCCTTGTAAGCGGCTGGCGGGCTCCACTCCGTGCTCCAAATCTGGATGTCCGGGTTAGTCGATTTGGCCAGAGTCATGGGGCCGGCTTCGCTATTCCACGCGGAACCGCTGCCGGTGTCCGTGGGATCGATACGGGTTCTTAACATCGAAAGACCCGCGTGCCCGTTCACATTGTCATTGGCCCAGAGGGTTGAGGCGTAAGGAGAAAGATTGCTGGCGGCGTTCCAGGCGCTGGCCGCCCCGAAACCGCGGATGAATTGGTCGGTAGTGGTAGCGTCCACCGTACAGGTGCCCGCCATAGCGAGAGAAGGAAAGAAACCCAGGGTCAGGAATAATCCCGGGATGGTCAACGATTTTAGTCTCTTCAAAAACATAAAAGCCCCCGATTCAATTGTTCCAACCGGGGTCACCCGGATTGGCCCAGCACACGACAAGGCGTAGTTGTTCCAAAAGATAGGTGTTTGGGGGTGGGGTTTTATTCCCAGGGACATCGATAAAAGTTTGCGGGGTTTTTACGGGAAAAAGCAATGGTTGTCAAAGCGGTTGAATTGAAACGAAAAAACACTTAGAAATTATCTTAAAATCAAAACCTTGAAAATTTTGGTTGTCGATTCACCACCCGAGACATGGATACGGACGTAATAAAGCCCGTTAGCCGCCTGGGCTCCCGAAATATCTTTTAAATTCCATTGCATGGTAACGGGGCCATAAGCATGAGTCGTCTCGGAGTAGATCTTACGGAAACCTAAAGTAAACACATCGAGTGTCACAGTCGCTTCGTCGGGCACCTGAATATTAAAGATAATCGGCAAACCGTTGGAAGGATTGGGATAAGGCTCGGAAATGATGATGGAGGAGGTCGTTGTCGCCGTATAAGTCGGCGTAATAGTAGGAGTATTCGTGTGAGTGGGTGTAGTTGTCGGCGTAAAGGTGGACGTCGCCGTAGGCGTATTGGTTCTCGTAAAAGTGGTCGTAGCGGTTGAGGTATTCGTCGCCGTGTTGGTCGGAGTATTCGTGTGAGTACTGGTGGGCGAATTAGTGGGCGTTGACGTCGGCGTATCCGTAGACGTATTGGTGGGTGTGTTTGTTAGCGTTTTAGTGGCGGTGCTGGTAGGCGTGTTTGTCACCGTCGCAGTGGGAGTATTTGTCAGCGTATTGGTGGAAGTGTTGGTTGTCGTCTTAGTAGGCGTGTTGGTGGGTGTGTTCGTTGTCGTGGGGGAAGAAGTGTTGGTCGGCGTATTGGTGATGGTATCGGTAGCCGTTTGAGTAGGCGTATTCGTAGCCGTATTCGTCGGCTGAGCGGTTCCTGTATTCGTGTTAGTCACCGTATTGGTAACCGTATTAGTCGTGGTAGCCGTAGGAGTATTGGTGGTGGTTCTGGTCGGCGTATTGGTCGATGTGCTTGTTGCTGTATCGGTGGCTGTATTCGTCGGAGGCGTTGTTCCGGTAGTCGTATTCGTGGCCGTATTGGTCACCGTATTTGTCGCGGTAGCCGTGGATGTATTAGTGATGGTTTTAGTCGGTGTATTAGTAGGGGTGTTCGTGGCTGTATTCGTCGTTGTTTTGGTTGGACTGTTGGTGGGCGTATTCGTAACCGTATTCGTCGGGGTTTTAGTCGGACTATTGGTCACCGTATTAGTGGGGGTAGAGGTCGCTGTGTTCGTCGGCGTTTTAGTAGGGGTGTTGGTGGGCGTGTTGGTCGGAGTGTTCGTGGGGGTGTTGGTTGCACCGGAAGAAGTAACCGCGCCTACGAAACTGGTAACGCTGGTGGCGTTGAGCGTGTATGTGAAAGATCCGCCTGTCACCGGCACCCCCGCCTGCTGAACCAGATTGTTGTTGGCATCCGTGATCCAGGGATAAACCATCGAGACATTCGCGCCGCTGATACTGAAAGTTTGACTCGTCGTGACGGCATTGTTGTTAATGGCCACAACCACAACCTTGGCCGCGGAAGCGCCGTAGTATGCCGAGACTGTCACACCTGCCGTGGGGTTCTCGCTGGCGGAAATACGAACAAAGCCCGGACGGATAAACTTGCTGTAATTGCCGAGGGTGTAGAGACGCTTAGTAGGGGTTCCGGTATTATCGCAGAGACCCTCGTCGTCGGTGTTCAAGTTGATGAGCCACCAATAGCAATAAGCATTGAAATTGTTGTCCACAATGCAGGTGTGAAGCTGGTGGGCGTAATAGATACCGCTATCAATGAGGTTGTCGCTGGTTTTTTCCGAGGTTTCGGTCTCCCAGCTTTCGACGTTATGGCCGGCCACTGTGGAGTAGCTAGCCGGGACCGTGTTGGGGCCTCCGCCGTAAAGATGCATACCGATCATCTTCACGTATTGCGCCGCGGTCGGGTCCGCCATGGTGGTGTTGGAACCGACCAGATTGTCCGCGAAGGATTCGGGCGTCATGATCATCGTATTCGTGAAGCCTGCGGCCACAAGGTCCGGACCCAGATCGGTCCCGATCAGGGTGTCGAACTGTTGGGGGGTCCAAAGGCAGGATTGGTAGGAGGGATCGTAGTCGGGTTCGTTCGCCGGGGAAATCGCCGTCAAACTGACGCCGGCGGTCTTGCAGGTGGTTGCGAAGCTGGTCAGGTAGGTGGCATATTGCGGTAAATCCGCGGTGTTCATGGTGTTGGCCTTGCCGGTCGTGTTGAAGCTGTCGTTGCCGGTATTGTCACCGTCCACGCTGTGATTGGCGGTCTTATAGGCGGAAGGCGGACTCCAACAAGAGCCGAAGATCTTCATGTTGGGATTGATGGCCAACGCCTGCTTCGCCGAATTGATGGCCGTGGTGAAGTCGGAAGTAGCGCCGAGTTCGCTAATATAAATACGCAGGATGGAAAGCCCCACATTGCCGTTCACCTGACTGGCGGGAGGCAGACTCGAATCGTCGGTCCAAAACTGGGTGGCAAGCGCCGCCGTGACCTTGCTTTCGACCCAGACGCTGGCTGCGCCGAAACCGGAGATGGTTTGGTAAGTCGTGCCCGCATTAATCGTCGCGGTTCCCGCCCAGGCGGCGGAAACGAGGCAACCAAGCCCCAGTGTCAAAATTAAAACTTTTAATTTTTTCAGAATCACAAAAACACCTAGTTCGCGGATCTTGGAAAAAGCCAAAACCCCTTTGTTTTCCGCCTTCAAGCGGGAACATTAGACTGTCCGTTAGATAGGTGTTTGAGGAGAGGGGTTTTATTCCCGGAAAAAGATAAAAGGACGGTAAAGATCAAAAAAAACCCTTAAATCAATGGATTTCTGGATGGGCTGCCTGATATTGATCCAGCCAGGCTTTGAGTTTCACGTCGGCTGGGTTGAGCCTTAACGACTGCTGGAGGCACTGGACCGCCAAGTCGGTTTTCCCCGCTTTCCAGTAGGCCGAGCCCAACTGGTGCCAGGCGGAAGCGTCTGACGGATTGGTTTCGGTGGCCTGTTCATATTTTTGAATGAGAGCCGCAACCTGAAAATCCGTGACCGTCGGGGCGGTGTTGACCGGAACCTCAAAATGGACCGCCACGGACGATTTGGCGGGGGCGGATGTCAGGATGGGCGTGACAGTGGGCATCACGAATACGGTCACCGGTTTCGCGGGGGCCGGTTCCACCAACACCGTCACCGGCTTGGCCGTAGGAACGGGCGTGGGATTGGGAAAATCATAAGCCAGCGAAACGCGGTTGGACGTGCCCAGATCGCCGTAAGGCACAAAAGCGTAATCAATGGTGATGGATTCAATCTGGATTCCCGCTCCCGCGGTAAAGCCCGTGAAGCCCGAAATCTGGTTGTTCGAAAGAGGAAGGTCATAACCCGTACGGATAAAATATTTTTTCAGGAATCCCGCCTCCAGTCCGCCCTGAAGCTGGCTCACCCCGTTGGGTTCGTAATAACCCGAGAAGGCCAGCAAAAAAGATTTGTCGTTTCCCCAGTGAAACAGGTTGGAAACGCCTCCCTTTAAATCGCTCGCCAGCGATTGGCCGGAAACCGGTGTGCCGAAATTGGAATAAACCAAACCCGCCCTGAAATCATTCCAGGGAATCCACAACAGACCCGCTTGTCCCGAAAGACTGCCGTAAAGGGTATCCACAATTTTTTGCTGGGTTCCGTAAACTGCCGCCCCGATGGAAAAGTTTTTGGACAGGGCCTTGCCCCAGCCCAGACTCAGGGCGATATCGCTGTCCGAATAAGTGCCCTGGTCCACTCCGAAAGAATCCCGCTCGTCCAGAGCTCCCCAAAAAACATATTGCAGGGCCGCGGCGAAACCGCCCAGGTCCGCCGCGGGTAAACCCACCAGGAGCGTTTCCTCAAAAGTGCCCGCCAGATAACTGTTGTGGTTCAAACTGATCCGGGCGTTTTGAAGCCCCGACAGCCCCGCGCTGTTGAAAAAGAGCGCCGAGGAATCATCCGCGATACCCGTGAAGGCTCCGCCCAGCGCGTCCGTACGGGCTGAGGCGCCCAGCGCGGTGAGGGGCGTCACCAAAGCCGCCGTGGAAGTGACCTGGGAAAAAGCTTCGCCGGAAAAAACAAAAACCGCCGCGGTGATGAAAAAAAGATTTCTCATTTTTTGACAGCCAGTATCTGGGGCGCGAAGGAATCGGTTTGACCCGAGTTGTAATTCAGCACCACCCGGTAAAAATAATGGCCCGGCGCGAAGGTCGTCACATCCAGCGTGCTGGAAGCTTCCCCGGCGGGTTTGGTGTCATTGATCGTGGCGGCCAGGTTCCCCCAGGCATTCCACACCCGGATATTGGCCATGCCCGGCTGAGCCATGTTGTACACGAAATTAACCGTCGGACCGCTGGTGGGATTGGAGTAAACATAAGGCTGGGTGGTCGGCGCGGGCGGCGTGGCCACCGGCGTGGGACAGGCCTGGCCCATGTTCACGCTGGCATAGTCGCTGGTGTTGAGATAATCGTCCTCGTTGCCGTTGAACATCAACTGGCCGTCCCGGCAACCGCCGCCGTTATGGTTCACATCCACAGCCACGTCAAACCCCAGCGTGGCTCCCTGCGGCGGAGTGATGCCCAGCGTGGACCAGGGTATGGCGGCTTCCACAACGTACCCGGTGTTGGTGGTGGTCGTTTTCATCACGACGCCGGTGATACGATTGTTCGTTTCCCAGGGCGTTGTGTCGCCCCATCCAAAAATATATTCGAAATCATGGGAGGTAATCGTCACCGAACGGTCGTTGGCGGTGTTCAGGTAAAGCTCCACCGCCGAACCTTGCCAGGGCACCGCAGCGTTATTCGTCAACTGACTGTCCGTCACCTGCGCTCCGAGATAAAGATTATTGGAATCCCATAAAAGTTTGAAGAGAGCCGAGGAACCAAAGGTCTGGCCCAAAACCGTTTTAGTGACAGCTGAGAAAGGCACTCCGGTGCTCCAGGCCCACTCGTTCAGGGTTCCGTCCACCACCGCGGTTTGCTGGCAGGCGGACGCCGCTTGAGGCGTGGGCGTCGCTGTGGGCGTGCCGGAAAAAAGATTTTCGTGGGGAATGGTACCAAAAGGCTGGGAGGGACTTTGCCAGAAAAGTTCAATCTGCGGCGCTCCGCCGTTGGCGAAATAATCGACTTCAATGGATACTTTCGCTCCCGCCGTCAGGGGAATATTTCCGGAAAAGGTGTTTAAGGTCGTGTATTCGGTCCACTGGTTGATTAAAACCTGGCCGTTCACGATGACACTGACCCCACCGTTGATTTGCGCCGTAATGGTGCAAGTCTCGCTATAGTTCGCCTGAATCTGGCCGATCCATTTCACGGAAAAAGCGGAGCCCGAAACGCCCAGGTTCGGCTGGCAACCCTGCCAAAAGTAAGCCACCGTGGGATCCACTTCGGTCACCGCGGCGGTGTTGAAATTGATTCCGTTGTAGTAGACCGCCTGAAGACCGTTGCCATTGGCCTGGGCCAGAAGGATGGAAGGAACCGCCAATAAAAAAAAAGCGGAGATTAGTTGGAAACGTTTTAAACCCATCGCGAGAAGACCCCCTGGGAATAAACCTATTATGGCTTCCCCATGGAATGTCACCAAACCAATAATTAATTCGGTTTGATCTGGATCTCTTTCGTCTGATGCAAGGCGCCGCTCTGGACGTCGATTTGGTAAGCCCCCGCTGGCGCGGGCACTCCGTCGGACAGGTCGCCATCCCACTGGAAAGACCAATGGCCCGGCTGGACAAAGCCGGTGTAAAGGTTGCGGACTTCCCCGCCCTCGTGGTTCAGGATACGAACCGTGACAAGCGTTTTGGCCTGGGTCCCAACGACCACACTTAATTCCTCGCCCGTCGCGGTGGAGCTGACGGACTTGGGCTGAACCGGCAATAGCTTGGTAATCATAGCCGGCTGAGATAAAGAAACCATCGGCGCAAGCGCCGCTTGGGGAACCGGCGCGGAAGGCCAGTATTTCAAAACCACGTAGCCCAGCCCCGCCGCCGCGACAAGAACCGCGACAAGTTTCAAACCCAGAGCCGAACTCAGCCCGCCCGGGTTGAGAGGAAGACTTTGTAGAGAAGCAGGAAGTTCGGGCAACGGGAGTCCCGTGGCCAGATAATGGCTTTCCAGCAAGCCCTCAAATCGAAGGCTTTCGTCGGTCGAGAGTCGCAGTTGTTCGCTCAAGGCGTCCGATTCCGCCTCGCTCAATTCCCGCTCAAAAAATTCGTGGATCAGATCAGCCATTTCAACCTTCCTTCATCATTTCTTCCACAATTACTTTCAGCGCCTTCTTACAGCGGGACAACCGCGACATCACGGTACCCAGGGGAATTTTCATCAGCTTCCCGATTTCGATATAAGTTCTTTCTTCTTTATCCCTCAACACCACAATCTCGCGGCAATCGGGCCCAATCTTCTCCAAACCTTTTTCAATCAACCGAAGCTTAGCCGCCTTTTCCTCGTCCTCGCCCTTGCGCTCCTCGCTTTCCAGCGAGACTTTACTTAATACTTTTTCCAGCTCCGAATGCTCCTGTGCCACCGTCTTGGCACGCTTACGGTAGCGGTTATAGCAAAGATAGATGCATATCTGCGTTAACCAGGTACCCAGCTTGGAACGAAACTCGAACTCGGGCAGTTTTTTAAAGGCGATAATGAAGGCTTCCTGAACCATGTCTTCCGCTTCCGGGTCCCGATAGCCGAGCAAATAAACGCAGTCTTTATAGAGACGTTCCCGATATTGGACATAGAACTGGGTTTTAGCCTGTTCGTCGCCCTGAAGGACTTTTTGAACCAATTCCCGTTCTTCCAAAACTCCTCCAATGGATTAGCGTCATGAAAGGCATGATTTATTCCATTTTGGTGAAACAAAATGGGTTTAGGCGGATAAATAGGCCGAATGGACGCTTTCTATATATACAACTATCTCAACCCTGACAGTTTTGCCCTCGGGGCTAGATAAATCTTATCTCAGGATCAGCACTTTGAAAATCTTCGTGGAAGATTGCGGACCCGAAACATGGATGCGGACGTAATAAAGCCCATCCGCCACCTGGACTCCCGCCACATCTTTTAAGTCCCACTGGAAAGTTTGCGAACCGTAAATCTGTTTGGTTTGGCTGGCGATTTTGCGGAAAGCCAAAGTAAACACATCCATCGTAACGGTGGATTGGCCCGGCACCGAGATATTAAACGAAATCGGCAATCCTGTTGACGGATTGGGAAAAGGCTGAGCGATCACCACGACTGCGGAAAGGGTTGGTGTGTAAGTGGGTGTAATAGTAGGCGTGCTAGTCAGGGTCGCTGTCGCCGAAGGGGTCAAAGTATTTGTTGCCGTACTGGTAGAAGTATTCGTAGGCGTCAAGGTAGCTGTATTAGTTTTGGTATTAGTCGGCGTTATTGTTGGACTATTAGTCGGTGTATTCGTTGGCGAATTGGTAGACGTTTTGGTGGGTGTATTGGTGATAGTTAAAGTGGGTGTGTTGGTGGACGTATTACTTGCGGTTGAAGTGAGTGTATTGGTTGGCGTATTCGTTGCCGTATTTGTGAGTGTTTTAGTAGGAGTGTTACTAGGTGTATTAGTCGGTGTTGAGGAAAGTGTATTGGTTGGCGTATTAGTAACTGTATTGGTAAGTGTTTGAGTTGGGGTGTTGCTAGGCGTATTGGTCGGCGTCAAGGAAGGCGTATTGGTGATGGTATTGGTCGCGGTATTAGTCGATGTATTGGTAGGCGTATTGGTGGGTGTATCGGTCGGAACCGTTCCCGTTGCTGTATTGGTCGGGGTATTGGTAGGTGTTTGAGTTTGGGTATTTGTAGCGGTATTCGTCACCGTATTCGTCGGGGTATTCGTAGGAGTCTGGGTAATCGTTTTTGTCGGCGTGGAGGTTGGCGTGTTGGTCACCGTATTGGTAGTCGTATTAGTAGGTGACACTGTGGGCGAATTAGTGGGGCTGTTAGTGAGTGTATTAGTAGGGGTATTCGTGGGCGTTCTGGTAGGCGAATTAGTCGGCGTTAATGTGGGTGTGTTGGTCGTTGTGTTCGTCGGAGTGTTGGTAGGAGTTGGCGTGGATGTCGGAATAGAACAAATCGTGGTGAAATTCGAAGCCACTATCATATAAGAGGCCGTGTAATAAAGGCCGGTCTCGTTAACAACCCAGGGCACGGATTTGTTTCCGTTGGGATCTACCCAATCCCAATCCCGGTATCCCTTTTCATAAGGAGGCGCCGCTTCGCCCGTCAACATGGGCGGCATAGATTGTCCCCCATTGGAAGCATAGCCATTGCT
>Ga0206855_10340_pt1 | contig 12224 bp, 13 predicted proteins | sample Alteio_BWOrgCont_51_FD_152637 | JGI IMG/M metagenome (GOLD analysis project Ga0206855, IMG submission 152637) | Enriched cells from forest soil in Barre Woods Harvard Forest LTER site, Petersham, Massachusetts, United States -... | ecosystem: Environmental > Terrestrial > Soil > Temperate forest >...
AGTGGTCGGGTCCGGGCTATCCGCTGCAACGGCGAAGCCTTCATGAGTTCAGGTAAAAAACAAATAATGACACGAATAATCCCTAACGCAAAAGAGCAACTATAAACCAATCTCAAACAATGTAAGCGATAGAGTAGAGTAGTGCTTGGGAAGGCCCTTGGTATCTTTATCTAACTGGCGGGAACCCACAATTGTAAAACCACATTTTACATAATAGTCAGCCAGGTTTTTGTTATCGGCCCAGGTATCCATACGTATATACTTTCTGCCCGTTTCTTTTATGTGGTTCTTCGACCAGTCAATAATTACCTGCATCATGTTACGGCCTTTAAATGCAGGGTTGGTGCTTATGCGGTGAAGGTATATCGCCCCCCTACCCCCCGAAGGGGGGATTGTTTCAGTACTATATTGGTTTTCTTCAATCCACCCTCCTTCGGAGGGCAGGGAGGCATTTTCTCCCCATATTACAGGGTCACTATAGGCAACTGAAAATATGCAAGCAATTTGCCCATCGATAATTATTTTCCAAAGACGCTTTTCATTTATTTCAGTAACAATCAGGTCGCGTTCAAATCCTTTCCACTCATTATAGCCGTGAGCTTTCTGGTAATCTATAGCTTTCCGGTATAAGGTGAATATGGTATCAATGTCCTCCAGGGAGCCATTCAGTACTTGCATATTACTTTCAGTTATTTCAGTTTCAAAAAGTCACCATCTACAATAAATAGTTTTACCCCGCCTGCAGAACTTGTGCGGTGTGAGCTTAATTCATCAGATACTTGGTAAGTCATTCCTTGTTTTAATTTTACCACACTGCCATCGGCAAGCTCGGTATCCATTTCACCCGCTATGCAATAAATAATGTGCCCCTTCTGGCACCAATGGTCGGCTTTGTAATCTTTAGAATACTCAACCATTCGTATTCTCAGTCCCACATACTGAAGTGTTTTCCAATAAGCAGTACCGCTTTCTCCTTTATGTTCTATAGCGGTAATCGTGTTCCAGTCGGTTGTCGTAAAGGGAATGTTTTGTTCCATGTGCAAAGTTTATGCTGTGAATGATAGTTCCATTTTAATATCGGCCCGCTGAAATTCTGAATTGCCTAAAGGGACTTCAGTAAATCCCAACTTACGGTAGAGTTTTATAGCTTCTACCGAACCTTGTGTATTTGAGAAAAGAATGAGTTTCTTTGCTCCCAGTTGTTTCATGCTTTCTACTGTTTCAAAGCCCAGCGCTTTGCCAATCTTCAACCCACGATAGTCTTCATCTACTGCCATCTTTATCATTTCATATACTCCATTGCCCAGGTTAAGGTAGGCACAGGTACCTACAACTAAGTTATTGTAAAGTGCTATAAATATCTTGCCTCCGTCTTTCAGAATGTATGTCTCCGGATCCTCAACGGTTTTTATATCCTCTTCTTCCATAATGTACTTGCGCGTTATCCATTGCACGTTTATTTCTTTAAAACGCTGGCGGTGTTCAGGCTTGTAATCTACAATCTGTGTTTTCAGGGTTTGTTCTACTGCATTCATGTTATGGTGGGTTAGTTACCCGGTTTGGTTAAGTTCACATACATAATTTTTTGGGTGCGTTTCAGCACATCCATTTCTTTAGGCGGCTTGCTGTCTTCAAAGCCTAACTTATAATATAGCTTGTGTGCTTCCTGCAATTCGTTGGTGGTTTGCAGCCACAGTTGCGATGCATTGTTTTCCCTGCAACGGGTTATGCAACGCTCTATCAGTTTGGTGGCAATGCCCAGCTTGCGCGCTTCAGGGTCGACATACAATTTACAGAACTCGAATTTATCTTCGCTCAGTCGTTTTAATGCTACACAGCCTACAACCTTGTTTTTATACAACGCAAAAAATACAAAGCCTCCGTTTGCCAGGTATATCTTTTCAGGGTTCTTTAAAGCAACTACGTCCTCATCCTCTAGCTTACCATTCAGCATGGCAGATAACCATTTACCAGCCAGTTCATAAAAGTGCGTTTTCAGCGATGGCTTAAAATCTACTACCTGTACGGCATGATACTTATCTGCATCTTTTATTCGTTCGGGCAGTAGCTTCTTTTCCATCTCAGTTTCTATACGGCCAATCATGTTTATAAAATCAGGGTGGCCCGAAGTAAGTAATTGTTCTAATGCTTTAGATACCGATTGCCATACAGGGCGCAGGCGATTGTATAAAGCTTTTCCCTTTGCTGTAAGTAACACATGCTTCGAACGGGCATCACCAGGATTAGCAGTAATTTTTACCAGCCCATGTTCCTGCATTTCGCGTACAATGTTTTTTACGGTTATATGGGTAAAGCCTATAGATGCAGCAATATCTTGCATAGTGAATGGCTTGCCTGCATGCAATAAAGTATAGTATGTCGCAAACCAGCTTGCTTTAAAGTCGATATTGAACTCGCTGTACATGCGGTCGCCATCCGATTGCAGTTTCTCGCCAATCCTTCTGAACCTTGTGGCTCCTGCCAGGTACCCTAATTCCGATACAGTGTCTTTTGTCATTTATGAAATATGTTTCGCAAATATATGAAATGTGTTTCATATATAAATCAATGTTGTAAAATATAAAGAGTTAAGTGGTTGATAATAAATGGGAAATAAATTATTGCTAGTAAGCTTTCTTCTCTCTTGCACTGCTCACCAAATACCAAACACCTTTCTTTTTGTGATAATAGTAATCGGTTCTATAACCCAGATAATGGCCCGTATATACCTGGGTAGTTATTCGGCAACCGGTTTTTGTTTTATTGAAGTAGGGTTTTGAAACATAGTAAAGAGAGTAGGGGGGATTCTTGCGGTCCTTTATGCTGTCGTCAGCAATTACTATGGCTTTGGTTGAGGAAACCTTTTTACCTTCCCACAAAGTCATAGTAGGGCAATCATCAATATTGTAGATGGTGTCGGCTTTGTAATCGGCTACCTGTATTTTGGTTACGAACAGGTAATGTTCTTGCTTGCAGTTTTGGTCGAGTACCTTAATATGGATTTTTATAACCTTATATATAGCAGTACTGTCGCAGGTCTGCCCTTTAAGGAGTAAGGAACAAGGAGTAAGGAGTAAGAGAACAATTGTGAATTTTAAATGTTGTGCGAAGGCATCCCTATTGGAAATATTGAATGAAAGCATATTGTTTAATATTTTAAAGTACAATTTTAACACAGAGTTTCACAGAGTCAAAAAGCATTCACAGAGAACCACGGAGATTTCCGCCTGTCCTAATACTTAATACCCACTACTCAATACTAATTCTGTCGTTATTGGTTGATGGTTGTGAAATTACCAAAAACTCCAGTTCGCGTGTGGTTTCGTTAGCTATGTAATGCTTTGTTCCGGGTGCAATTAATATGCCTGTGTTGGCGCTAATGGTATCACGTTCGTCGTTGAAGAAGAAAGTGGCTGTGCCCTTTAATATATAAAAGTACTGCTGTGCCTGTTTATGAAAATGCAATTGCTCTTTGGTGCCGGGTGGCATACGTTCTTCCTTTACCGATAAGCCTGCTGTGTCGGCCAGTACCCAGCTATCGCAGTTATTGCCCCAGGTATTGTGTGGTGCTGAGTTTTTGTTTGAGATTGTTGCCATAGCATATTTGTTTTATAAAGTACAAATATGCGGTATTCTACCGATAATCTGTTAATGGTTATAAGTAGCCAGTTGAGTTTTGAAATTGGCTTCAGTAGTTAAGGTTGCTGTTACATTAATAGTACCATTGGTGGTTATGGTGGTCGGCACAAAGGCGCTCTTCAATTGTCCTTTATTCGTTACTTCAAGTAGCACTATAGTACAACTCAAACCCTGTGGTGCATAATTATAGGGGTAAGTACCAACGCCGCTGTAGCCATAATATACGTGCACCATACTGTTAACACCCGTAAACAGAAGGAATACATTAGAATTATTCGCATCTACGCTATCTGTAGTTTGAATAGTGAAACTTGTTTGGGTATATGATGAAAAATAGTTGGTATTATCACTATTACACCATGAACCTGAATCTACAGGATTACTGAATTGATATAAGGAAAAGACATAACCTGGCAAGGTAGTATCAATGACTTTATTAGAAGTAGAATCTGCTAACCAGCCAACACGTCCTGCAGAATCTTTGGCACCAGAAATTGCAGCCATGTTTTTATCCATTGCCCATCCGTTTAGAGGTTGTATTATTTTTATTGGGCTTCCTACTACATATAAGGGTGATGCCCCATTTAACGCCTTAATAAAAAACTCTCCTCCCGAATTAAAGGGTACGTAATAGTTATAATTGTATCCTACTGGCGCAACATCATTAAGCACCATATCGCTTTTGGTATAAATATCCTTGAATTGAATAGTTACTGTTCCCGTTACCAACTGGTAAGAGGTATTCATGAAGTCATTGGCCGGCACTATAATTTTTGTACCCTGTGGAGTCGTGAAGGTTCCCCCGCTTGACGCATTTACTGTATAGGTTTGTATTGGTGAACCAAACTGAGAATGGAACCAGTTCATGGAATAATGAATAGGATTGGTGGTTGAAGGAAGAATAGGGTCGTGTTCTTTTATGCATGCTGTAATAAAGCAAATGCCTAAGAGTACAATTGCTGCGGTAATCTTAAAGAATGGTTTCATAGTGCTTGGTTTTATGGTTGATAGTGGATATAACAATTGGTAAAGTGATTTATTATGCCTATACGCAAAAAAAGAATAAAAGGTTGGGTTAGATTAAATAAAGAGGGACAGTTAACCTCAAAACTGTCCCCCTGATTAACCTCTGAAGCGGATGAAGACACTTCAAAGGCTTATGGGGAGCAGGGCGCTCCCCGTTATTTTTTTACCGTGATGGCGATATCTGGAAATGCACCGGCAGCATATATTGCACCCTTACAGGCTGACCATGCATTAGCCCCGGCGACCACTTAGGCATTTTTTCAATCACCTTAATGGTTTCATCGCTCAGTTGCGGCCCGCCTGCAACACCTTTCAGTATTTTAATATTGCTCACGCTGCCATCCAGTTCAACTACAAAGGTGGTATACACTGTTCCTTCCACACCTGTTTCTACATATAACGAAGGGTAGTTAACATGGTTGGTGATAAAGGTGTTTATATCGCCGGGAAACTTAGGCATAACATCGGCAAAACTTACAGGCTGCGGAGGTACGGGCGGAGCAGGAGGGGCAGGTGGTCCCGGAGGGCTTGGCGGTACAGGGTCAACAGGGTCGGTGCCTTTTACCACAGGTCCGTCTATAGGCTGCTGCGGGTTCTTATCCGGTTTATCGGCAGAATCTTTCGGTGGAGGGTCATTGCTTACTTCAGGGTCGTGCGGCAGGTTTGAAACCGGCGGATGAGCAACCGGCGGATGGGGTGGTGTAGGAGGGTGCACCGGTGGGTCTATAGGAATAATTATTACCCTTGTGCTATCCCTGTTCCTTTCATGCGGCACAATTGGTACATCGTTCTTATGAAACTTATTGTATAAAAAAGGCCCGCCTGCTCCAATTACTCCTACTGTAAGAGTGCCAAGCAACCCCAGCAGCAATGCATAATTATAACGTTTGCGAATGTAGTAGGCTCCGTATTCTTTATGCCGCCCTTCGAAAACTATTTCGTTCCGGCTGTAACTGGTTACATCGTCCCAGTCTCCATTTGTTTTGTGCCCTGCCATGGTGTGATGAATTAAAAGTTAGGTCACTTTGCTGCATGCGCTAATGGATTTTTATAATACTATTAACGCACTATTATTTCAAATATTGTGTAATGCTTTCTTTTCGTTTTATAACTAGGGCGTTACCCTTTCTGCCCTTCCCCTTCCCTCCCCAAGCGGGGAGGGCGTTACTTTCCTGCGCTATGGGCTTTTCACTCGCATCGCTAACGCGAAATACATTAGGTTTCCCCTCATGCTTTATATCTATAATGCAGCTACCCTAAAAAAGATACAGGAAAATATAAATATTCCTTAGTGTCTCAATGGTTGTTTAAATGCATTTACTTTGGCAATTGCACCTTTATCATTTTATCGTGGTAGGTAAGGTAAAGTATGTTTGCTTTATAATCTATATACAGTAGGTGCATTTTAACATCGCTTAGCGGTTTTTCGGTAATATCGGTTTTGCTGAATACTTTGTAGTTATCGTCTTTATCATAGTCGCCTGATACTACAAACAAATAGCCACTGTTTTGTTTTATGGTGTAAGCATCTAATACATCGGTAGTAATTTTTATGTGAACACTTGTGTCTCGTTTACTAAGCACGGCCAGTTGCTTGTTATAGAAAGCGTAAATGCTACCGGTATCGGTTTCTTTGTTATAGGCATAGGGGCGGTAATATTTTTCGGAATAGGTTAGCCCTGTTCCCTTGTCCCATATCTCCATAAGGTTGTGTGCCGATAGTTTCCTTACATGTAATTCGTGCTCGGCAAGCGTATCATAATCATATTCCGGTGTTTTTCCTACGAACAGGTAAATGAAGTTTTTATCGAGCCTGTATAGGTTGTGGCGGTTAGTGAACTCATCGTTAGCTGAAGGGGGCAGGTTAATATCTTCAATTTTTTTACCTGTGCTTATCTGTGCCATATTCAAGGTAATGGTGCGGCCAACCTTCCTGTGTTTTTCCTCAACGTAATATATGGTATCGCTTCTGAAATGCATATCGGTAACCTGGCTGTAATAATATGTTTGCGGGTTCTTATCCCAATCGTCTGTTTTAACACCCATCGTCCACACTTCCCGGTCGGTTTGCAAATCGAAACAAACAGGCCCCTGGCCATTGTACAGTATGGCATAGTTATTGTACACGTATAATATTTCGTTAGCTCCTTCAGGCAGCCAGCCGGGATACGATTTTATAATGTTTCCTGTGCGTTCATTAATAATAAAAAACGATGTGGAGTCTTTTGAAAACCCCACAGGATGACAATAAACATAAAGCAATGAATCTTTATGATAAACAGTAAACGGGCTTTGCGAAGTGTTTACTATAGAATCTTTCGAACTATGCCTCCAACGGGTTTCGCCTGTGAGCATGTCGTAACACTGAATACCGCCCGGCATTATGCAAATGATGCCATATTTACTCATAATTACCTTATCTATCTGCGGTACTGATTCCACATACCAGAGTATTTTACTTGTATTGGCCGACATAGTTACTATTATGTTTGCCCGCACGCTGTTATAATCGGGTACCCATTGGTTGGGCGCAATAACTACAAATACAGAATCGTACATATAACCATCGGTAAAAGCAGAGCCATGCAGAAAATCGAGGTAGGGCAGGTTATAGGTCTGGTTGAATATCCACACAGGGCGCTGCATGGCAGAATCGAACTGCTGTAAAGGTTTTAGCTGCCCGTATGTGCACAATGAAATTTCCAGGGCTAATATGAACAGCAGGCGTTTCATTTGGGCAAGGCTATTTTTACCAGTTTTTTGTTGTAAAGGGTAACATAAAGTGAATTATGCTTCAAATCATTATAGAGAATATAAATGTTGTCGATGTTTAAAGATTTTGCGTGAAGGTTTCTTTTATCAAAGATGGAATAAGTGGCATTGATACGGTTGGCATCATCTGTATTGTCGAAAATTAAAAAGTCGGTCGTTTGCGCCACAGTATTATTGCCGTCGAATATGGTGTCGTATATTTTTTCCGGCTTGCCCGGGCTGTTCTTACTTAATGCTGCAAGGGTGTCCATGCAATCAATATAAATGGAATTGGAATCTATGGCAGTAACATAATCTTTGGGGGCATAGTTAGTTTCGTCTTCTATGGTATCTGGTTCATCCGGATTCTGTTCATATATGCGGAAACCCGTTTCTTCTTCCCACATTTTATGTAAGTCTTTTATTCGCAATTTTTTTAAAAGTAGCTTATGTACCGCTTTTTTTGAGATAGAGTCAATAATCTCTTTCTTCCATTCGAACAGGTAAAGAAAATAGGAATCGAGTTGGAGGCTGTTAAAACCAGGGTATTCAAAACCGGGATAAGGATCAAACCGGAATTTTTCTTCACTGTTGAAGAATAACCTGGCAACCCGCTTTCCGGAACTTATTTTCATAACTGTAAGTGTTCTGCCAATGTAATTATCCGATGTATCGAAATTGTCTTCATAATACAACATGGTATCTCCCCAAAAACGCAGGTAGGTGGGCAAACGGGAATAGCGGGTTATCCATTTTATCTTTTTCTCAGGACCTGTTCTTCCGGCCCATATTTTTTTACCCGTATTCATATCTATACAAACCGGGTACTCGCCATTGGTAAGGACGATATAGTTTTTATACGCATAAATTACTTCATCGGCATCTTCAGGTAAATGGTAGGGCAAGGTTTTTATTACTTTCCCGGTTCTTTCATTAAGTATAAAAAAAGAATTACTGTCTTTTGAAGGATAACCATGATAGCAGAAAACATAAAGCAGTGAATCCTGGTAGAAAATCTTGTACGGGTCCATTTCGGCGTAAACTATTGAATCTTTTGAACTGTAACGCCATAGTGTATTGCCTGTGGCAAGGTTGTAGCACTGAATACCGCCCCGGAACCGAGCAAATTACACCATACTTACTTATAACGGTTTTATTTATCCCAGGAGCTACTTCAAGGTACCATAATATTTTTCCCGTTTGGGCCGACATTGTTACAAGCACGCTTTCTTCATCGTTGCTGTTACTGTGCACCCTTTGTTCATGCGCTACAGCAACGAACAGGGAATCGTAAAGATAACCCTCGGAAAAATCGCCCGGGGCAATAAAATTAAGATATGGGTAATTATAGGTTTGGTTGAATGTCCATGCAGGGCTTCCTATAGCTGAGTCAAATAACTGCAGCAACCCCGACTGCCCATAGGTAAAGTACGAAAGTGTGAGAGCAAGTATAAATAGCAGGCGTTTCATTTGGGCAGTTGTACTTTAACTAATCCCTTTTGCCTGTCAATCAAATAAAGGAACCCGTTTTTATAATCGGGTAGAAGCAGGTACATGTTATCTCTCTGCAAAGGGGTGTATTGCAGGTTGCTTTTATCCAATACACTAAAATCGGTAAGATGTTTAAGGTCGTCATAATTAATATTAGGGTATCCGTTATAAGATAGAAACAATAAGGAATTGTTTTGTGAAACATCAGTTACGCGGAATGAGTAGTTAAGCTTTTTTATGCTTGAATTGCTATTGAGTTTGTCACAAACAAACAGGCTGTCGGAATATGTATAATAGAAATGTCGGTTATCGGTGAAAATGTAATTCATGCCGCGGCCATAAAATCGTGGTAATTCTTTCTCCCATATCTTCTGCAGGTTACGCATATTATATTTGGCAATACCACCTTCAGTGTATAGATAAGCTGTATCTCCATCATACCAAGGGGTTGGAGGATAATGCTGCACGGCTTTAAATTCATAATAATTGCCGTATGAAACAGTAAACAGCTTTTTCATTAACACTTTTCCCGTGCTGATTTTTTTCAGCCATAAATAACAAGAATCTGGTTTCCCCCAATCTTGCGAAAGGCTTTGATTAAAAAAAACAGTATCGCCTAAGAAATGTATACATGAGATGCGGTCGGTTAGCACTTCACTTGATGTTGCATTTACTCCCTGTTTGTAGGTTTTAAGGCTCCACAATTCTTTACCGGTAATGGTATTGAAACATATAAGGTTAGAACTGTTGCTAAGCACAACATAGTTTCTATAAACATAACTTATAGTAGTTATATCTTTAGGTATCCCTTTTGAGAAAGAGTTGTATACCTTGCCTGTTTTCGCACTCATTATAAAGAACGAATGGGCGGTGTCTACCGAATAATAAGCTGGAGTGTATAGCACGTACAACAATGAATCGACAGGGTAAACGAAGAAAGGCAAATCGGGTGATGAATAGACGACTTTATCTTTTGTAGGGTGCCACCAGTTGGTTTTGCCGGTCAGCAAATCGAAGCACTGAATACCGCCGGGTTGGGAACAGATAACGTTGTTTTTACAAACCGATACAGCAAACTTTTCAGGCAATTCCGACACGTACCATAATACCCTTCCGGTGTTTGATGAAAAGGCTACCAAATCGCAGGATGCAGGCTGGTCCGGCAATTTCTGGTTGTCTTGCCTTATTACCTGGTCATCTTCTTTTCTTGTAGGAACCGGTATATCCATAGTACTTTCACCTTGCGGAACTGCTATTAAAACTGTATCGGAAAGGAATGGCTCAGCATAATCTTTAGGTAATGCAATACGTGCCTGTTCTTTCTTGTTTAAAAAATGGGCTACCCATACCGGGTGATTAATATTGGTATCTAAATCCTGCAACAGCTTTGATTGCCCATAGGTGCAGAGTGAAAACAATAATGCTATTGAACAGGTGAGCAGTTTCATGGAATAAATTTACAAAAAATAAGGAAATTTATATACTCTGTGATACTCTTGGTCATTTACTCAGTGATCTCTGTGTTGAAGATTTTTTTACACAGAGCGCACAAAGGGAACAAAGTTTCACAGAGGCTAATGGATTTTTATCTTCTTCAGTTTGTTGTTCTTGTCCTCATAAATATATACATCGCCTGTTTTGGCATCTTCACCCAGTATAGAAAAAGTAGTTCCGTCAGCGGCTTTGTTAGCGGGATTGTTTTTGTCAATTACATAGGTTTCATTATAACCCACGTAACCGCCATGTACATCTTGCACCGTAAGTATAACAAAGTCGAGGGTTAGGGCAAAATCGAACATGGGTGAGTTTACGCTATGGTGATAGTTTTTGTTCCACAATATCTTCCCGCTGTCTTTATTAATGCAGGTAATGCTTGAACTTGTATCAGCTATAAATATTTTCTTCTCATCGGTTTTAATTAGCTGCGCCATTTCATCCCTGGCGCTTAAATTATAACCTTTCAATACCGGTTGGGGAATAGACCATTTCTTTTGCAGGGGCTGGGTACTGTACGCGGTAAGGGAATCTTGCCAGCATAAGTAGGTAGTGGAATCGTCGGTGTTCATTCCGGTGGACATGTACCCGCTCATACCCACAAAAATTTCTTCCTGGGTTTTGCCTGTTTTCTTATTCAATTGAACAAGGTAGATAGAGTCGGGCTTGCCGGGCTGCATGCAAACGAATTTATAAAACAGCCTGTAAAGTTTATCCCTCGGTTCAACCGGGAAATAAAATATGGAATCGGCAACACTTTCTTCTCCTGGCAAATCCATGCAATGGCTCCACAGCTTTTTGCCTGTTTTAAAATCGGTGCAGGTAAGCCTTTCATCCGCGCCGATCAGGGTATCGTTGCAAATGCTGTAAAACCTATAAGGGCAGGCCTTTTTGGTTACAATCTTGCCTGTATTAAGGTCAACTACCAGCAATGCCCTTGATTTTTTGTAAGTGGCATCCTTATCGTCGACCCATGCCTTTCTTTCTTTACCGCCGGGGTTAACGGATGGTTTAATAACGTAACTGGGGAATGCCTGTATGTATAACAGTTTGCCCGATACCTGCATGTTATATATCCAGTAGAAAGTGCGGTTGGCTTGTTTGTTAGGGCTTGTAAGTATCTTATCAATATCAAGCGACCATATTGTTTTACCTGTGTAAATATCTCTTCGGGTAACCAAACTATCTAACTGACCTATCATTAATGAATCGGGGAAAATGCTGTAGCTGAAGTTGGTAGTGTCTTCGCGTACTATTTTGCCTGTTTTAGCGGAAAGGGTATATATTTTGTAATACCAGGTTTTAAGAGGTTTTAACCGTTCCTCCCAAACAAGCAACAGGGAATCTTGCTGGTAAAAACTAAGGTTGGTGAATAACATGCTGTCGCTGCTGAACCCCGGTTTAAATACCCACTCAGGGTTTTGCTTGGCTTTAATGAAGTCGGCAGGGGTAGGGCTTTGTGCCGTACAACAGAGTGAAAGAAGCAAAGTAAATGACAGGAACAATGACTTCATTTGGATAGATTCACTTTTTGAAGGCTTTTTGTTTTGTCGTCAAAAAGATAAATTACATTATTCTTAGTGTCTTCACCGAGAATTGTAAACAAAGAGCCATCCGTTGCTGAATTATCGGGGTTGTTTCTGTCGAATACCTGGGTGTTAACAAATACTAACCGGTTACTATCAAGATTAGATTTGTATGGGTTGAAAAAAGTGAGCACAGCAAAATCCTTTGTTAAATAAAAGCTTTCGTCATCTAATACCTGGTAGTGGAATTTTTTTGACCATTGATGTGCACCGGTATTTTCATCGATGCAGGTAAGC
>Ga0206855_10344_pt1 | contig 12215 bp, 8 predicted proteins | sample Alteio_BWOrgCont_51_FD_152637 | JGI IMG/M metagenome (GOLD analysis project Ga0206855, IMG submission 152637) | Enriched cells from forest soil in Barre Woods Harvard Forest LTER site, Petersham, Massachusetts, United States -... | ecosystem: Environmental > Terrestrial > Soil > Temperate forest >...
ATTTCGGCAATTCACCGGCGGGGCCGGCGGACGTGACGGCGAAGAAGGGGGCGCCGCCGCCGCGGGTTTTATCGTCATGGTACGTCCAGCAGGTTTCGCCCCAGCCGCCGTCGGCGTTCTGGACGCTTTCCAGCCACTCGCGCGCGCGGAGGACGCGGGGTTGGGACATGTCCTCCCCGATCAAGGCGAGGCCGCGGAGGACGTGCGAAGTGCCGTAAATATAATTCACGCCCCAGCGGCCAAACCACGAGCCGTCCGCCTCCTGCGTGCGCCAGACGAAGGCGAGAGCGCGCTGCACAACGGGGTCGTCACGGGTGTAGCCCATCTTCGCGAGAGTCTCGAGGGCGCGGCCGGTGATGTCGCTGCACGGGGGGTCGAGAATGGCGTTGTGGTCGGCGAAGGGGACTTGCTCGAGCCAGGGCGTGGTGAGGTCGCGGTCAAACGCGGCGAAGCCGCCCTCCTTGCACTGGAAGGCGCGGCACCAGGCCATGGCGCGCGCGATGGACGCGGCGCGGCGGGGCTCGTCACTCGCTTTAAGCAAACGCAGGGCGAGGACGACCTGGAATGTGTCGTCCACGTCGGGATAAAAATCGTTGTTGAACTCGAAGGCCCAGCCGGCGGCCTCGGGGAAGGAAACCGTCTCGGCCCAGTCACCCTTGATTTTGATTTCGCGGTCGAGGAGCCAGTCGGCGGTTTTTTTCATCCGCGGGTCAGAGGCGGGGACGCCGGAATCGATGAGGCATTGGGCGATGATGGCGGTGTCCCACACGGGGGAATAGCACGGGGCGACGCGGAGGTCGTCGTCCTCACCGCGGACGAGGCCGTCGAAATCGCGCTCCTCTTTTTCAAACAGCGGGTGGTTTTTGAGGCCGAGGAGCTCGAGGGCGATGAGGGTGTTCAACATGCCCGGAAAGATGGCACCCATGCCGTCGGAACCCGGGCCGATGCGCGCGAGCATCCAGTTTTTCGCGGCGTTGAGACCCTTGCGGCGGAGAAAATCGCCGGGGAGGTGGTTGAGCACGCGGCCGAGTTTATCGAGGGCGAGAAACAAATTGCGCCAGGTGAAAAGGTCGGGCGAGCGCGGGAGGGACCAGTCGCCGTGTTGCGAGCCGCCGGGGTAAAGCTCGTCGAGCGAGGGGCAGGCGGGGAGGACACGGACGGGCTTGAAGTGATTGATGACGGTGAGGGGGACGACGAGGTTGCGCGTCCACGAACTCATTTTGTAAATGTGGAAGGGCGCCCAGGTGGGCAGGAGCATCATCTCGGCGGGGATGAGCGGGCAATACTTCCACGGGAAGAGGCCGCACATGGCGAGGTAGAGCTTGCCGAAGGTGTGGAGCTTGGGGATGCCGCCGAGGGCGAGGGCGCGTTCGCGAGCGCGGAGAAGCTCGGGGCAATTTTTATCGAGGCCGGTGAGGCGGAGTGCGTGGTAGCCTTTGATGGTGGCGGCGAGTTCGGACGGGCCGCCGGGGAATTGAGGCCAGCCGCCGTCCGGAAGCTGGCGGCGGAGGATGTGGGCGCGGCACTTGGCGTTCTGCGCTTTTTCGGGTTTCCCGGCCCAGTGGTAGTAGAGGACGAAGTCGGAGACGACGGTGCTGTCGACAATCAGCTCGCACTCCCAGTAGCCGCGTTGGTCGAAGCGGGAAAAGAGGTAGTCTTGGGCGCGGCGTATCGCGCCAGTCACATCAGTGGGAGCAGTCATGCGAAACGAGGCATTTTGGCGGAAGGCGGCCTGCGTTCAACATCCAACATTCAACAATGAACGCTCAACATTCAATATAAGAAGGCGGCCGGGTGAATTTGGGGGATTGGGCGTTGAATGTTCAATGTTGGATGTTCGATGTTGTTGCTCTATAGGGTTCCCAGCCATGATCGTCGTTTTAATCCCCAGCCATTTTGAGGCGAAGGCATTTGTCGAGGGCATCGCCGAGCCGAAGGAGTCGCACATTGGCGGGGCGGACATCGTGCGCGGGAAGACGGGGACGGTGCCGGTGATGACGGGGATGATCGGGATGGGCCTGCCGCACGCGCCGTTGCGAGCGGAGGCGGTGATAACCGAGGCAAAAGGCGCGGGGCGCGTACGCGGAGTGATACTCGCCGGGTTTGCGGGCGCGCTGCAACCGGGGTTGAAGCGCGGGGATATTTTTGTCACGGCGGGCGCGGAACTTTTGCTGCCGTTGCTGCCGGAGGAAGAACGGCCGAAGGAGGCGAAGCTCGCGACGGTGGAAAAAATCGCGGGTACGGCGGCGGCGAAAAAGGAATTGGGCGAGCGCACAGGCGCGGCGTTGTGCGACATGGAGCAGGCGCACGTCGCGGCCGTCGCAAAAAAACTCGGGCTGCCGTTTATCGGCGTGCGCATTGTGAGCGACGAGGCACAGGAGGATTTGCCGTCGGACACGCTGGGGCAGGCGTACGACCAGCAGACGGGAACTTACACGCCGTGGAAACTCGCCGGACACCTGACGCGGAACCCGTTTAAGACCGTGCCGCTGGCGTCGTTTGTTCGGCTTTTGCCGCCGATTCGCAACCGCATGAGTGACCGCCTCCACACGTGGCTGCGCCTGGCTGGGCCGCGGCTGTTTCTTTAGCCGGGGCGGTGGCGCGGGCGGTGGCCGTAATCGGGTCGCCCTTAGCATCGGGATTGAAAAAATACTTGGCCGTGCGGGCGAGGCCGCCGACGGAGCCGAACATGTCATTGACGGCGCTGGCTTCGTAACCGCAATGGACCATGCAGTCCTTGCAGCGTTCGTCCCAGCCTTTTTGGCCGTAGCGGGACCACTCGGTGGAGTCGATGAGTTCCTTGAAGGTCGTGGCAAAGCCGTCGCCGAGGAGGTAACAGGGTTTCTGCCAGCCGAAGACGTTGTACGTCGGGTTGCCCCAGGGCGTGCAGTCGTAATCGATTTTGCCGCGGAGGAAGGCGAGGAAGTTGGGCGAGTGGTTGAAGCGCCAGGATTTTTTGGCCGAGCCGAGGATTTGTTCGAAGAGGGACTTGGTGCGGTTGCGCTCGAGGAAAATTTCCTGCTCGGGGGCCTTGGCGTAGGGGTAGCCCGGGGAAATCATCATGCTCTCGACGCCAAGGGCGGTCATCTCGTCAAAGAACTGGCGCACGCGCTCGGGCTTGGCGTTGTTGAAGACAGTGGTGTTGGTCGTGACGCGGAAACCGCGGGCGACGGCCTTTTTGATGGCGGCGACGGCGACTTCGTAGGTGCCTTCGCGGCAGACGGACTTGTCGTGCTCGGCCTGGAGACCGTCCATGTGAATCGAGAAAGTGAGCTGCTTGTGGGGCGTGAAGGAGTCGAGCTTGCGTTCGAGGAGGAGCGCGTTGGTGCAGAGGTAAATATAGCGGCCCTGTTTGATGAGGCCGTCGACGATGGCGTTGATTTCCGGGTGGATGAGGGGCTCGCCGCCGGCGATGCTGACGACGGGGGCGCCGCATTCATTGGCCGCGGCCAGGGCCTGCTCGGCGGAGACGCGCTTCTTCAGGATGTGCTCGGGATACTGGATTTTGCCGCAGCCCTCGCACTCGAGATTGCACCGGAAAAGCGGCTCGAGCATGAGCACGAGCGGGTAGCGCTTGTTGCCCCGGAGCTTTTGCCCGAGGACATAGGTCATTACTTTGAAGGCTTGGGAGACGGGAACGGCCATATTGAAGGAGGAATATCGTCGCAAATGCGGCGGGTGTCAATGGAATAACCCCTAAGTGCTTGCTTATCGGCCACTTGGCGCGGGGGTTAAGCGCGGCAGCGAGAAAAACTCACCGCGAAGAAACAAAGGGCGCAAAGCATCTTTGCGCGTGAACGAGAATCTTACGCAACCTTGCGGCGGCGGCGCACGGCGGCGGCGCCCAGGGCCATCAGGCCGCCGAGGAGGGCAAAGGTCGAAGGCTCCGGGACAGTGGTGAGCAAGGAAGCGTAACCCGAACTGGCCGGGACGGTGCCGGTGCCGAAAACGCCGGTAGTGGAGAAAAGGAAGGTCTGAGAACTACCATCGGAAGGGGTAAACCACGCGGCGCTGCCATTGAGGCCTGTCGTATCGGTATATTTGCCATAGGCAATACCGACGCCCACATTGGTCGCGCCGGAGTTCAGCGAGGGAATCCAATAAATGGCCAGTGGATCGCCCGCATCCCAACTGCCGGTCAGCGTGTAGGGGTTGGATGAATTCAAAACATTTTCACCGTTGGTGCCAATGCCCGCAGCGCTGATGGGTAACTGGGCAACAATCAAATTGTTCGAGGACACCCCGAACGTGGCGCCGACACTGATGTTGCCGGGTGAAAGATTGACAAAGCCATTCCCGGTCGTGTCCGCCACCACCAAGACAAGTGAATTGGCGGCGACATTGCTGGAGCCGAGGCCACCCTGTAAAAGATTCTCGGCCTGAAAAGTCAGCGTGACCGTGGCGCGCACGGACTGAGCGAAGGCCAGCAGAAATACGGGCAGCAGCAAAAATTTGCGGAAGTGTCTCATAGAATTCAAAGCGAAGCCGGGTTAGGGCGTCAGGTAAGGCGGCACAAAAGTCCAAACATTCGAGCCGGGACTGGGTTGGGCCGCGCGGCGGAGCACGTAACCAAAGCCAGGCTGGAAAATGACGTCGCTATCGTGGAAATTGACCGTATCGCCGAGTTTAAGCCAGCCAGGGCCGCCTGAGCCGGTGTAGTAGTAATAGATGGCGGTGGCGGATTTGTTTTGCGCAACGACACTCGGGTCGAACACCAGCAACTCGTCCTTGGGGGTCAGCGTGGTGGTGGAAGTCAGCACGGTCGAAAGACCGGAACCCGCCAAGGTGACCGAGATGGGTACGGGCAGGGCGATGGCATTGTCCTGCGGGGTGTTGGATTGAAGGTTGTTGAGGATGACGGCCTGGGCGGACATCGGTACGTTACCCACGAGGACCAACTGGGTGTCGGCGGAGCTGAGCGGATGACGGACAACAAAGAGTGAATCCGGAGGAAAGATAACATCCGGATGGAAAGCAGCGGTATCACCCAACTTCAGCCAGCCCGGACCGCCGGAACCGGTGTAATAGTAATAAATCCCCGCGGCGGAAAGATTGATGCCCGGCGTGCTCCCGGGAGGGAGGAGAATGGAAGATTGCGGCGTGAGCGTCGTCGTCGAATACAAGCTTTGGCCGTTGGGGAAGAGGGTGTTCAGCGTCCAAAACGGGATGACGCGGAAGGTGTCGCCCGTGATTACATTGCCGTCAAGGCCGGCGTCGCCATTGGGATTGATGGTGATGGTGGAGGCGTCATTGGCGGTAACGGTGTAATACATGCCCGCGCGGTTGCCGGTGGTGAATTGCAGGTAATAGGTATTGGTCTGGCTGGGGCTGGAATAAACAAACTGATTCCCGGTGATGTTGGCGGCCGCGGAAACCGTGATGACGTTGCCGGAGAGGCTCGACACTTGCGTCTCCAGCGCCACCGGGCGGTGGAAAGGCAGGGAAATGTGCGTGTCCGAGCCGCCTTTGAGGGTCAGGGTAATGGCGCCGACCGGATCCGTGGTAACCGTCTGGGCCTGGACGCCCGTCAACAAAGCACTGGAAGCCGCCAGGCAACCAAGCAGAGAAAGGAACGAATGGCGGAAATTCATATGGGTGCAACCAAGTCTGAAGCGGCCCGACAGCCAACCCAAACCCGGATAAAATGGTTTTACAAGAATCGAAAGCCGCGGTTCGAATGCGCATCCAAACCGCGGGGGACTCAACTCATGCTTACAGTCGTAATTTTCACTGATTTTACCGACTTTGGCAAGCCCATTTTTGGTGCCAACTTGGCAAACTTTTCCCCATCGGAACGGCGTTGACTCCCCGGCAGGGCGCTGGCAGCGTGAAACCTTTTCCCGGGGCGCGACCACGCCCCGGCATTACCTTTACCCTCCATGATTACCTGGTTCCAACGTGTTTTCGGCAAGCACTTTAAGTGGGTGCTGCTGGCCTTTTTGGTCGTGCTGCTATTTTCCTTCATTGTCGGCATCGGCGCGGTGCCGCGGCTGAACGTGCAAGGGCCCCGCACCCAGTCCCAAATGTTCCTGGGCGTGGACGTGGACGACCGCGAGCAAATGCAAGACCTGGCCAACAACATCCGGTTTGCCTCCCTGAATCTCTACCAAAAACAAATTTCCAGCGATCAGGAGCTGAACCAACTCGTCACGCAGCGCATCGTGCTCATGCACCTGGCCGACGAATGGCACATTCCGGATCCCAGCCCAAAGCAAATGGAAGACTACCTGCGCTCCGCCCGGGGCTTCCGTGATGCCAACGACCAATTTAGCAACGCACTCTATCAAAAATTCAAAGATTGGGTGGAGGACCACACCACGGCCGAGCGCGAACATATCACCGCCTGGCTCAAGGAAGACTGCCGGCTCGACCGGGTGAGCGCCATCCTGAGCGGCCCGGGTTACGTCATGCCGGAACTGGCCGAGTACCAAGTCGCCGTGGGCCAGGCCAAATCCGACCTCGAGGTCGGCACACTCGATTATAAAAAATTTGAGCCGAAAATCGAATTGTCCGGGGACAAGCTTACCGCCGCGCTGCAGGATTTGTTCAACAAGAACCCGGCGAGGTTCCAACGGCCCGGCGAGGCCAATCTGAGCTACGTCAAATTTGCCAGCGCCCCGGTCGCCGATCCCACCCCGGCCCAATTGCACGACTACGCCACGCAGCACAAAGAGATGTTTCCCGGCGTCGATCCCGAAAAACTTTCGGACAAGGACAAGACCGCGCTGACCGATGCCTGGCGCGCGGAACAAAAGCAGAAGGCGCTCACCGACGCGGCCGACCGAACCATGACCTACGCGCGCGAACTTTATCCCCTGAAGGCCCCGCCCGGCTCGCCGGCCTTTGACAAACTCCTGCAAAAATACAACGTCACGCTGCAAACCCTGCCCGCAATCACCCAGGGCAAGGCCGTCCCCGCCGACTCCCCCATCCCCAACGACGACTTGCAGGAAATTGCCTTTGCGCCGAACAACGACCGGCCGTTTACGCCCGTGCGGCTCACCGATGGCGCGGCCGTGGTTTTCATCGGGCAGACGACGCCCGCCCGCGATTCCTTGTTCGCCGAAGCCCGCGACGACGTGCTCAAGGCCTATACGGATACTGAAAAAGCGCGCCAGTTTACCGATCATTGCAACACGGTGCACGACGCCATCGTCAAGGCGATAGCATCGGGAAAAACCTTTGCGGAGGCGGCGAAGGCGGAAGGCGTCGACGTCAAAAATTACCCCGCCATCACGTATGATGACATCCAGAATACGCTGATGACCATGTCTTTTGACCCCAACGACAAATCCACCCCGACCGGCCCGCTCGCCGCCATGGGCCGCGACGTCCTTACCATCCTGGCCAACCCCAACAGCAGCGGCACACCCTTTCTCACCATGCTCCACGCCGGGGAGGTCAGCCCCATCCAGCTGCAGGGAGACGTTGGCGCCATTTTTTACGTGAACAAGCGCGAGACCGCGCCCGTGGCCGCGGATTCACCCGAGGTCCAGCATGTTCAGCTTGCGCTCAAGGAACAGGAAGCTGAACTCTCCTCGTTGTTCGTCATCAACCAATTGGCGCAGGACGCCATGAAAACTTTGAAGCCCGCCGGGAAATAATTTCCGCCGGATACTGGTGAAGAGTACAGAATCCGCCAATTAAAAATTGGTCTGGGAAAAGGGAGATCAGTTCGCCCCGAATTCGAATTCGACGCTGTGGGTTTTGTCGCCGCCCACGTTTCTCAATTGTGACTGCGGGCCAAGCTGCTCCGGCCATTTTCCCTTGTCGCGATTCGGGGGGATGACGTCGAAAAACGCGAGGCCGGTCTTGGGCAAGTCAAGCAGGGGGCCGGCGCCAGGGTCGGCATCGCGCGGGGAGAAAATGCCGAGGAAGGATTCCTGCGGGGACAGATTGCGGACGCTGATTTTGCCTTCGCCCGTGTCGAGCACGGCCCAACGCCAGCCGCGGAAATAACCTTTGAATTCGGGGTAATTCCACGTCACGCCGGGAATGTTGTCGCTGTAGGTGTTGTGCCAGACGTCGAACGACCCGCCGACCATCCGGTTTTGATAAACGCGATAGGGCCCCCAGCCTTCCCAAGTGATGGCCTTGGCCTGGGCTTCCGGATAATCGAAATTCACGCCGAGCAGGTCGACCGCGCCAGTGTAGGTGTAAGTGTAATCGAGCCGAACTGCGCCCGCGGGAGAAATCCGCCAGGTGACCGACTTCAGCGGGCTGGTGGCGGTGTATTTGGCCTCGATGACCGCGTTGTCTCCGTCCATCCGGGTGGTGAGGCCCGTCAACGCCACTGGTTGCGCCAAGTCTTGATAGACGAGCGGCGAGGTGCCGCCGCCAACGGCGGGAGCCGTGCCGCGTTGATGAAGGTAAGCGACAAAGTGCGGGCCGTTGGCGAGGGAAATGGGTTTCCCATCTCGCGCGACGCCCGCGAGCATGCCCGTGTCCTTGCTGAAGCGCAATTCGAGCGGGCCGGCGGTAACCACCCATTGCTGCTCCTCTTCGCGCAAAAGTGTTTTAGAAGAAGCAACGACATCCGCACTGGCCGCCTTCCCCAAAGCCGGCAAGGGCAGCGACCAAGTCCACACCGCGTGGCCGGACGGGTCTTTGGCGGTCAGATAAAGCACCTCGACGCCGGGAACATTCCATTTCGCCGGCAAAGTCAGAACCGCGCTGCCGCGTGGCGCGACATCCGGCCCGGGCAGGTCGCCGGAAGCCAAAACCTTGTGCCCCGCCTGCCCATCGGCCGGCGTCGGGAATCGGGCGGACTCCCAGGTAAAGGTGCATTGTTTCAGGTTGATGAAATCAAAACTGTTTTCGACCAACGCGGAAGCAGTGTCACCATGAATGGAAAATTCACTGGCCTGCACCGGCGACCAAATTTCCCGGATGCCATAAAAACTGCCTTCCTTCTCGCGATGCGGGCCGACGATGCCGTCCGGCGCAAGGTTGGCGCGGCCATCGAGTTTGCCGTCCTCATCGGTGCGCGCGACCGCCTCGTCGAGAAACGCCCAGATAAATCCGCCGCCGAAGTGCGGAGCCTGGTTCAACACCGCCCAGTAATCGTGCAGCCCCGTCGCGGCGCCGCCGTCATAAAGGCCGTGCAGAAATTCGGTGAACATGAACACCTCCGAACCGGCGCTCATCTCCTCGACCGTCTCATAGGTCGGGTAATGCACGTCATTGAGGCTGCCGTCCGCCGCGGGCCGCCAGGGATGGAGCACGGTGCGCGCCTGCGGGTCCCACTTGGCAAATTCACCGTCGTTGGCGGCGTTCCACCCGCCCTCGTTGCCGTTGTCCCAGAATAAAATGCTCGGGTGGTTGACATCGCGGCGCACCATTTCGCCGATGAGCTTCTGGCCGCTGGGCACGTCATACGCGCCGTGCCAGCCGCCAAGTTCATCCAGCACATAGATGCCCAGTTCGTCACAGGCTTCGAGAAATTCGTGGTCGGGCGGATAGTGGGACATGCGCACGGCGTTCATGTTCGCCTCCTTGAGGAGCTTGACGTCGTCGTAGCAAATTTGCCGGTCCAGGGTTCGCGCCGTTTCCGGCCAGAAGCTGTGCCGGTTCACGCCCTTGAGGACGATGCGCTGGCCGTTGAGATAGAGACCGTCGTTCCTGCGCACTTCAAAAGTGCGGAAGCCGAATTTTTCCTCGACGGTGTGGCCGCTCGCCAGGGTGAAGCGCACACGATATAAATTTGGCGTCTCCGCCGTCCATAGTTTCATGTCCTGCTCGGTCGCGTGCAGCGTGGCGGTGTCCGCGCCCGCGCTGACACTCGCCGAAAACGATGCGCCGACCGCCTTGCCTTGCAGGTCCAAGATTTGCGCGGTGACCTTCGTGTCCGCCGTCACACTTTGGCCGAGATGGATTTGGGCGAGGAAGCTGCCGTCGGCCTTCGCATTGATTGCCGTCCAATCGATGAATTGCTGGGGCAGGGCCTCGAGATACACGGGGCGGAAGATGCCGCCGAAGTTCCAGTAATCGGCGCGGCGCTCGGCATTGTTGATGCTCGCGTTGGCGGACTCTTTGCTCACCGTCACTTCCAGCCGGTTGCTGGCGCCGAATTTGAGCAATTTCGTGATGTCGTATTTGAATTCGTAAAACGCGCCCTGGTGAGTCGGCCCGGCGGACTGGCCGTTGATGACGACCTCCGTGTCCGTCATTGAGCCTTCAAAGACGATGCGCACGGTCTTGTTTTTCCAATCCGCGGGCACAGTGAAATCGTAGTAGTATTTTCCGACTTCGCTCGCAATCGGCGGCGTGGGGTGACTGCGCGAAGGGCGGATCTCGAGGCCGTAGTTATATGTCCCGAACCCCTCCTGCTCCCAACAGGAAGGCACATGGATGGTCGTCCACGCGCCGGCCTTGCGTCCGTCGTTGCAATAAAAATTCCAGAGGACGGTGTCGTCCGCGCCATGGCCGGAAAGGAATTGAATTTGCGTTTCGTTGCCGGAAGATGCGGCCGGGGTGGAAGCACCGCGGGACACCATCACCGTGCCCGCGAACAGGAGCCAGAGGTAGCGAGTTTTCATGGGGGTAGTCGGGCCAACATACCCGTTGTTCGGAGGTTGGCAAAATGATAAATTCGTGCTTTAGTGCGCATCCCCATGAAAACCCTCGCTGTCCTTATTGCCGGACTCATTGCCGGCGTCGCCGTCGCCCAAGTCTCCAACCCTTCGGCTTCCTCCAGCCCCGCGCCCGCGGCGGCTTCGGCCTCCGCTTCAGCCTCGGCATCCGCGCCCGCGGCGGGAACCGGCACCATCGTTCACCCCATTTCCAAAAACATCACCGACCGCCTGACCAAATCAACCCGGCATGTGGACGTCGTCAAAATCAAACAGGGCGACCGCGTAATTGAAACGATGGTGTATTATCCGACGAATAAAAACAAGGCCATGGCCGTGGTGCTGATCCATGAGATTTTCGGCCTGAGCGACTGGATGCAAGCGGCGGGCGACCAACTGGCCGAGGCGGGTTACATCGTGCTCGTGCCCGATCTGCTCTCCGGCTTGGGACCCAATAAAGGCGGCACGACCGACCTGCCCGCCTCCGAGGTCCGAACCGCCATCGGAAAACTGCCGCCTGAACAGGTTTTGACCGATTTGACCGCGGTGACGGATTACGCCAAGAAATTGGATGCCTGCAATGGGAATGTCGCGGTGGGCGGATTTTGCTGGGGCGGCGGCAAGGCCTTTGCGTTTGCGACCGTCAACAAGGACATCAAAGCCGCGTTCGTATTTTATGGCGCGCCCATGCTGCCCACAGCGGACATGCCCAAAGTCAACTGCCCGGTTTATGGTTTCTATGGCGAGACCGATCGCAACCTGGCCGCCGCCGTTCCGGCGGAAACCACAGCCATGAAAGCGGCCGGCAAAACGTACGACGCCGTGGTCTACGCCGGAGCGCAGCATGGCTACATGCGCACCGGACAAATGGACAACACCAACGCCGCCGACAAAAAAGCCGCCGAGGATTCCTGGAAACGCTGGCTGGATATCCTCAAGAAAATTGACGTTCCGGCAGCGAAGTAAGAGCGAAATTATTGCGGTTCACGTTGCAGATCTGTTGGCCAAAAACCCCCGACTTTTGGGCGGGGCACAGGACTTGCCGTTGACGGGTTCATGGTCTATTTACACCCGTAAATAAATTCCTTCCATCCATGGACCTTCTCTTCAAAGCCTTCACCTTCTGGCCGACCACCCTGCTGCTCATCTGCTCGAATGTCTTCATGACCTTCGCGTGGTACGGGCATCTCAAAACCCTCAACAAAAAGACGTGGATCGTCGCGGCGCTGGTGAGCTGGGGCATCGCGTTGTTTGAGTACCTGCTCCAGGTGCCGGCGAACCGCATCGGGTACCAGGGCGGGATGAAGCTCGGGCAGCTCAAAATTCTCCAGGAAATCATCACGCTGTCCGTGTTCCTGCCGTTCTCGATGTATTACATGAACCAGCCGTTCAAATGGGACTATGTGTGGGCCGGGCTGTGCATGGTTGGCGCGGCGTATTTTATCTTTCGGTCGGCGTGAAACCCATTCTTTCCCTCTGTTTCTTTGTTCCTTTGCTCCTTGTATTTTTATGGCCGAACTCTTCGACGTGGTGGATGAACAGGACCGCGTGCTGCGCCGGGAAACGCGCGCGGAGGTCCACCGCCAGCGACTGCTCCACCGCGCCGTGCACGTGCTCGTTTTTAATCCGCGCGGCGAAGTGTAT
>Ga0206855_10345_pt1 | contig 12172 bp, 7 predicted proteins | sample Alteio_BWOrgCont_51_FD_152637 | JGI IMG/M metagenome (GOLD analysis project Ga0206855, IMG submission 152637) | Enriched cells from forest soil in Barre Woods Harvard Forest LTER site, Petersham, Massachusetts, United States -... | ecosystem: Environmental > Terrestrial > Soil > Temperate forest >...
GGTAAATAATGATGCACCTTTTGTGTTAAACGAGGGCAAATTAAAAGAAGTGGGTATTAGTAAACGAGAATATGAAATATTAGAACAAATATCTAAAGGCCTGAGTAACAAAGAAATAGCTAACAGGTTATCAGTATCGGAAAATACGGTTAAAACCCATTCTTCGCGAATTTTCGAGAAACTGGATGTTAACCGCAGGATGCAGGCTATTCAAAAAGCAAAAGAATTAGGGTTGATTCCCTGAAAATTGTAAACTTTAGGATGATTTTAACACTTTTCATATCAAAATCACCCGAAAGTATGACAGAGAAACCTATATACTCAACATAGTTTTGCCGATGAAAATAAATCAATAACCTATTTAAATTTTAAAACAAATGAAAAAAACAGTAATCAGGTTCGGCATCTTCTCATCACTTATTATGGGAATAGGAATGGCAATTACTATGCACTTTTCCGACGCTATTGGATTCGACAATGGAGAAGTGGCAGGTTACACAGTAATGGTAATTTCTTTCCTCATGGTATTTTTCGGGGTACGTTCATACCGCGATAAATTGAACGAAGGCACCATTACTTTTGGCAAGGCCTTTAAAGTAGGCAGTTTAATAGCCCTAATGTCCTGCATTGTTTATGTAGCAGTGTGGCTTGTACTTTATTACAATTTCATGCCCGATTTTGGTGATAAATATGCAGCCCATATTATTGATAAAATGAAAGCCGCCCACAGCTCGCAGGCTGAAATTGATGCAACCATGAAAGAGATGGCAAGCTTTAAAGAAATGTATAAAAATCCATTCATTAATGCAGCCATGACTTTTATGGAACCATTGCCTGTTGCATTAATAATGTCGTTATTATCTGCCGCTATTCTCAGGAAGAAAAAAGCAGTAAACCCACAAATAGCTTAGTTTTTATCTTTATTACATAATTAAAGCCTTTCCCATCCAGGAAAGGCTTTCACTTTTTCAGGCTTTATTAAGCCCAAGCAACTTGTTTTTATTTAAACATTTGCACTAACAGGAAGAAGTTGCAGATTTTCTCACTATTGTGGGGAGTTCAAAGTTGACAAAATCCATCCGAAATTCTTACCTTTACACTCCCAGAGGGGAGTTTCTGTATATAGGTTTTTGATTAAAACATATTTCTCGATACTCTTAGCATGGAGTTTTTTGGAAAACAATTTCTTTTAACAAGCATAAAAAAAACAGGTAGTATTCTGAACTAATTAAGATTGCAGTTTTTCTAAATAGTTAAATGTAATATGAAATATTTACCACTTTGTTTTCTTTTCTTCATAGTCTCTTTGCCCAAATTTACGTTTGCCCAGAGGGGAAGGAATGGCGCTTTTACCACTTCTGCTTCTGTTACGGTAAATGAATACACATCCCTAACCGCCGATGCAATAACAGGAAATACTGCTTTAACTGTAGCTAATAGCTCTTTAAATTCTCATGGTCGTTTTTCCGCTTCTTTATCTGCGGGCGACCTGGTAATGATAATTCAGATTCGCGGAGCAAATATCAACGGGAAACCCAATTCATCTAGCCCTACAATAGCAACACCTAATGACAGTAGCTGGGGAGCAATTACTGCGTATAATAATTGTGGAAATAATGAATTCAGGGAGGTGGCCTCGGTTCCCAACGGTACAACAATAAATCTTACATGCCCATTAAGCAATAATTATTCGTACAAAGGGAAAGTAGAAGTGGTACGCGTACCGAGATACACGAATTTAACAATAAATAGCGGTGGAAGTATAAACTGTGACCCTTGGGATAGCACAGTCGGTGGGATAATTGCCATTGAAGTTGACAGCAATACAATTATTAATACGGGCGGAAAAATAAGTGCATCCAATAATGGACTTAGAGGTGGGCGCCTGATAAATAACCCAAGTATTCCAAAGGGTATATCATATTTTGGTTCCAATCAATTGATTAATGGAGCAGATAAAGGTGAAAGTGTTGCAGGTTATGAAAATGACTATAATCAATCCGGTGGAAGCTACTGTTTAGGTGCTCCGGCAAATGGTGGCGGAGGTGGCGACTCATGGAATGGTGGTGGTGGTGGTGGTGCAAATGCCGGTAATATTTCGGCATGGGTAAATGGATTCGGAATTCCCGATACAAGCAAAACAGGTTATGATTCAGCATGGAGGTTGGAGTACAGTTGGTTACCTAAATTCGTAGGTGCCGGTGGAGGAAGGGGCGGTTATACATGGTGTAGCAATTCGCCTAATCCTTTGACTGACCCGCCTGGTAATAGTACATGGATGGGAGATGACAGAAGGTCGGTTGGAGGAAGAGGAGGACGTCCGCTAGATTATTCTACAGGAAGATTGTTTTTAGGTGGTGGCGGTGGTGCAGGAAGCGAGGACGATAGCCATGGAAGTGGCGGAGGAAATGGTGGAGGAATAGTCTATTTAATAAGTTATGGAAATATTTCAGGTGGAGGTTCTATAGTGTCGAATGGGCAAACCCCATTAAATGACTCTCTTTCATTCGGAGATGGTGCAGGTGGAGGTGGTGCGGGTGGAACAATTTTAGTTAATTCTGTTGGAACAATTTCGGGGATAACAATTTCAGCAAACGGTGGTCATGGAGGCAATCAAACAATACCCGTATCTGCCGGTGAAGCAGAAGGTCCAGGTGGTGGTGGTGGTGGTGGCTATATTGCAACAACTACATCTGTTACCGAAACTGTAACGGGCGGAAATAACGGAACTACTTTGTCTTTCCCAACCTTTCCTGCAAATGGAGCTACTAAAGGAGGTAACGGTATTATAGATACATTATATGGCCCTGATTTGGCTATCCGTTTAAAAGATTCTGTTTTCTGTCCAAACGACTCGGCATATTTCCAGGCATTTGCTTCATTATATACAGGAGGTACAATAAAGTGGAATTGGTCTTTTCCGGGTGGTAATCCCGCGACTTCAAATTTGCAAAACCCTGCAGTTAGTTATAGTTCATCAGGCATTTATACAGTAACATTAATAGACAGCGCTTGCAGTGGAATTGATACTATTAAGAAGACTTTTAATCTTACGGTTACTCCTATTTCAGGTGCAACTGTAAAAGGAAAAGATACCATTTGCAAAGGTTTAAACACAACTCTTACTGCAAGTGGAGGAGCAAAATATGTGTGGAGTACAGGAGCAACTGCCAGTTCAATAACAGTTTCTCCCGCAGCTACCCAAACATATTCTGTTATGATAAGTAACGGTACATGTTCTAAGGACACCACTGTAAAAGTGGTTGTGAATCCATTACCTTCAGTTACAATTAGCGGTATTGCTTCACTTTGCCCTGGAAACAATACAATTATTACTGCAACCGGAGGAGGTACTTATTTATGGAATACAGGAGGAACTAATGACACCATCAACATTAAACCTGTTGCTACAACCACTTATACGTTGGGCGTAAAGAATAATGGTTGTATCAAAGACACAAATGTTGTCATTACCGTAAACCCAAAACCAAATGTTACTATTACACCTCCTACCCCAGGCACTTGCCCAGGCACAGGCATAAATCTTACTGCAAGCGGAGCTTTCTCATATACATGGTCTCCTTCAACCGGATTGAGTTGTACCAGTTGTTCAAATACGGTTGCCACTCTACTCTCTGCACAAACTTATACTGTAGTTGGTACCAACCTGGCTGGCTGTAAGGATACAGTAACAGTTACAGTAAATATTGCAAGCCCTCCATCTGTAACTATAAACGGCAAAGATTCTATTTGCAAAGGTTCACCCACTACTCTCACCGCCACAGGTGGCGGAACATATTTATGGAACACTGGAGCAACTACAAGCAGCATAACAGTAACTCCTAACATTACTTCAACTTACACAGTGGGCGTAAGCAATGGAGTCTGTACAAAAGATACAAGTGTAAAAATTGTTGTTACCCCTCTTCCTTCAATTACCTTAAGTGGTAACAAATCTTTATGCCCCGGTAACAGTACTATTATAACTGCATCGGGTGGAGGAACTTATTCCTGGAACAATGGAGGAACCAACGATACTATAAACGTGATGCCTGCTTCTACTACAACCTATACTTTAGGTGTTAACAATAATGGTTGTTCAAAAGATACCAGCATAATAGTTACTGTTAATCCAAAACCAAATGTTACCGTTACTCCTCCCAGCGCTTCAATTTGCAAAGGAACAGGAGTAAATTTATCTGCGGGTGGAGCAAATAGTTATTCGTGGGCACCTTCAACCGGACTAAGTTGTACCACCTGTTTCAACCCAACAGCTACTCCTGCTGCAAGTGAAACCTATACTGTAATTGGTACCAGTGCAGCCGGATGTAAAGACACCGTTTCTGTCCCAATAACTGTTAATCCCGTGCCGGTCGCTTCAATCAGTGGTAAGGATACTATATGTTCAGGGAGCTCCACGACACTTATAGCTTCAGGCGGAGGTACTTATTCATGGAACACAGGCTCAACTAATTCAAATATCACGGTGAGTCCCCTTATTACTACAACATACACAGTTAGCGTCTCTAATGGGTTCTGTACAAAAGATACGACTACTGTAGTTTATGTTATTTCTCCTTTATCAATAAAAGTTGTCGGAGATAGTGCCTGCAAAGGAACGGGCTCGACTATTATCGCTTCCGGCGGAACATCATATAAATGGATACCGGGAGGATATACAACAAGCGCCATAACACCTACCCCTTCAACCACATCAACCTATTCAGTAATCATTAGTGGCCCATGTGGAACAGACACCCTAACTGCAATAGTTCATGTTGAGCCATTACCTGTTATTACTATTAGTGGGAACGATTCTGTTTGCAGCGGAACAAAAACTGTTCTCACAGCAAGCGGTGCAAGTACCTATATGTGGAATACAGGTAATACTAATTCGTCAATTACTGTGGCCCCTGCTTCAACAATTACATACACTGTAACGGGTACTCTTGGAAAATGCCCAGCCGATACAACTTATGTGGTGAAAGTAACTCCTAAGCCGGTAGGTACTATAAGTGGTTTAGCCCAGGTCTGTAAAGGTGATTCTGTAACGCTTAATGCAAGCGGAGGAGGAACATATCATTGGAGCAATGGAGCTACCGGTAGTTCCATAAGCCTGGTTCTTAATAAGGATACTAATGTTTATGTAGTAGTTACTAACGGTTGTTCTGATACTGTATACCATAGTGTTACTGTACCTGTTTCAAAAGGTATAACTGCTTGTTGCGATACTATTATCACTCCCGGTGGCACTGCCATTCTTAGCGCCAGTGGTGCAGTTGGCTATGTATGGACTCCTTCAGCCAATGTGAATTGTTATACCTGCCCAAATACAGCTGCGGTACCGGGATCAAATACAACTTATACCGTAACAGGTACTGACAGTAATGGCTGTACCAGTTCAGCTATAATAATAGTCGATATTGAATGTATAGACTTTCTTGTTCCGAATGTATTTACCCCTAATGGTGATGGTGATAATGATTTATTTGTAATTCATGCTGAACGTGAACCAATCTATTCTATTGAGATATATGACCGATGGGGTGTAAAAATGTATTCATCTGCCAACGCTGCTGCTTATTGGAATGGCAAGATAGATAACACTGGCAAAGAAGTACCTGACGGAGTTTACTACTACATAATAAAAGCCGATTGCGGAGGCAAAAATTATAACCATACTGGCTTTGTGCAGGTAATAAGATAATATTACCTTTGATTTACGGAATCAAATCAAACACAACCCTGATGAAACTTATTTACATTGCCGGTGCGGCACTTTTGCTTGCTTCATGCAACAACCAGAATAGTGCATTTAACTACCCTAAAGCACGTAAAGTAGACACTGTAACCAATTATTTTGGCACTAAAGTTGCGGACCCATACCGTTGGCTCGAGAACGATACCGCAACCGAAACTGAGCAATGGGTGCAAGATGAAAATAAAGTAACCGAGGATTATCTTTCTAAAATAACTTTCCGCGATTCAATAAAGCAACGCCTTAAACAGCTATATCACTACGAGAAATATAGCGTGCCGTTTATGAGAGGTAATTATGTGTTTTACTATAAGAACAATGGTTCTCAAAACCAGAGTGTATTATATGTGCGGGAAGGCATAACCGGTACCCCACGTGTGTTGCTTGACCCTAACAGTTTTTCAAAAGATGGTACAGTTTCTATTTATGCAATAAGTGTTTCCAACGACCAGAAATATCTTGCTTATGGTATAAGCCGTGCGGGGTCTGACTGGAATGAATTTTATGTAATTGATATTGCAAGCGGAAAACAACTTAACGATTCCCTCAATTACAGCAAATTTTCAGACTTAGGCTGGCAGGGCAGTGGATTCTATTATAGCCGTTATGATGCTCCCGCTAAAGGTGCTGCATTGGTGAAAATGAATGAAAGCCCAAAGATTTATTATCACAAAGTGGGTACTTCGCAAAACGATGACAAGCTTATTTATGAGGATAAAGAACATCCCAAACGCACATTGGGTGCATATACTACCGATGATGAGAAATATCTTGTACTCCATTATGAAGAATCATCTGACGGAAATGCATTTTCAGTAAAAGACCTTACTAATCCTAATTCTTCTTTCGTGCCAGTTGTAACCAACTTCAATAGCGACAATACTGTAATTGATGATGATGGCAATAAACTACTTGTTTTTACAAGCAAGGGCGCACCTAAGTATCGCCTGGTGTGGATTGACTTGAACAGCCCTGATTCTGCGAACTGGAAAGATGTAATTCCGGAACAGGAAAACCTTTTAGAGAATGTTGGTTTGTCTGGCGATAAACTTATTGTATCGTATCTTGATAATGTAAAGACGAAGCTTTATGTGTATAGCATGGATGGTAAAATGCTCAACGAAATTAAACTACCGGGACTTGGCAGCAGTGAGTTCTCTGCAAGCAAGAAAAATTCAACAGTATTTTATTCATTTACTAATTATATAACCCTACCGACTATTTTCAGTTATGATGTAACTGATGGTAAGTCAACTTTATTTGCTAAGCCAGACAATGGTTTCAAGTCTGAAGACTATGAAATGGAACAGGTGTTCTATCCCAGTAAAGATGGAACAAAGATACCTATGTATATAGTGCACAAGAAAGGGTTGAAAATGGATGGAAATAATCCTTGTTTCTTATATGCTTACGGAGGATTCAACATAAGCATACTGCCCGCCTATAACCCAGGCAGTGCCCCAAGCCCGGTTATTTTCCTGGAACACGGAGGGGTTTATGCAGTACCGAACATTCGTGGCGGTGGAGAATTTGGTGAAAAGTGGCATGAAGCCGGAACAAAGCTTAATAAGCAAAATGTGTTTGATGATTACTATGCTGCCTCTTGCTACCTCGTTGATCATAAATACACCTCACGCAATAAACTTGCCATAAACGGTCGATCAAACGGGGGCCTGCTTATCGGGGCATCTATTACCGAACATCCGAATATGGCTAAAGTAGCTATACCAACTGTAGGTGTACTGGATATGCTTCGTTATCACAAATTCACTATTGGCTGGTCATGGTCTAATGATTATGGTACCAGCGATGACCCGGTACAATTCCAGAACCTGTTCAAATATTCTCCCCTGCACAATGTGCGCGATACTTCATATCCCGCAACACTTATAACCACAGCCGACCACGATGACAGGGTAGTACCGGCACATTCCTTCAAATTTGCCGCCACCTTACAGGAACATCAGAAAGGCAGCGAACCTGTACTGATAAGAATAGACCATAATGCAGGACACGGAGGAGGCAAGCCAATATCAAAGCAAATAGAAGAGTTTGGTGATATGTGGAGTTTTGTATTTTATAACCTGGGAATGAATATGAAAAGCTGATTAATGCTTTTTCTTCTGAATAATTTCCATATCCTTGCCCGGCTTAAAGTCACCCCGTATAAGGCCAGATATAACCAATGCCACAATAGCTACTGAAAGCACTAACACAGCCCATTCAATAAATGGTTTCTTTTTTGTGAGATAGTTCCAGAGCGCTTTCCTGAAAAAATAAAATACCACCAGGAAAGGAAGGGTCAGAAGCCCCATAATATAACGTGGTGTATATCTTTTCTTCTTTGTCATTATAAATTCAATGCCTCTGCTATGCTTTATTCAAAACAATTATACACAATATTACCAAAACCAACATTTATTTATTTTAAATGAAGCGTCTTTTCTATAGCCTGCCCAAATCTCCACACATCTTCAAAAGAATTATATAGTGGCACAGGTGCTACCCTAACTACATTGGGATTGCGCCAGTCACAGAAAACACCACTTTTCGTTAAAGCATTGTAAAAATCTCTACCCATTCCATGAGCAATAATTGAAAGCTGACAACCGCGTTGCATTGGGTCTGATGGTGTTATAATTTCCAGTTGTATATTTTTGCCTGCCATTTTATTGTTTAGGCCAGCAATAATAAACTCCATATAACCTGTAAGTGCCTTACTTTTTTTAATTAACGGACTTATTCCACCTGCTTCTGTAAAAACATCCAATGCAGCCTTATGTGCAGCCATTGAAAGTACCGGAGCGTTACTTAATTGCCATCCTTCTGCGGTTTGCATGGGAACAAAGTCGTGGTTCATTTGGAAACGCGTTTTTTTATCGTATGCCCACCAACCTGCAAAGCGTGGAAGTTTTTGGTTTTTAATATGCCTTTCATGAATAAACGCACCTGCTACCGCACCAGGGCCAGAATTTAAGTATTTATATGTGCACCACACCGCAAAATCAACGTTCCAATCGTGTAATTTAAGTTCAACGTTGCCCATAGCATGAGCCAGATCAAACCCAGCGTAAGCACCTACTGCATGAGCAGCTCTGGTAATAGCTGGCATATTCAACAACTGTCCGGTAAGGTAATTAACTCCGCCAATTATCACAAGGGCAAGTTCATCAGCATTATCTTTTATGGCTTTCAGAATATCCTCTTCACGCAACAAATACTCGCCTTTGCGCGGGCCAATTTCTATTAAAACTTTTTTTGGGTCGAGGCCATGCGATTGCACATGGGTTTGAAGTGCATATTGATCTGACGGAAACGCATTTGATTCGCATATTATTTTGAATCTCTTTTTATCGGGCCTGTAAAATGAAACCATCATAAGGTGAAGATTCACCGTAAGCTGGTTCATTGCTATAACTTCTTCCTGTTTTGCACCTACAAGTTTGGCTAATGGGGCTGCAAACATTTCATGGTAAGAATACCAACTGTGTCCCTCGAAATGGGCATCAACCCCATATTTTGCCCAATTATCAAGTTCAGCCTGCAAATATTTTCCAACACTGGCAGGTTGTAATCCAAGCGAATTTCCTGTAAAGTACAGGACTTCTTTACTGCCATGCTTAGGGAACAAAAACTTTTTACGGAATTTTTTTAAAGGGTCTTTGCTATCTGTATCTTTTGCAAAGTCAAGTGAATTAATATACTTCATATTTTGTCAGTGAAATTCTACACGCTTTATAATGGCAGAAAATAAACCAGGCATCAGGCTCTTTAATCTTGGTGCCAGTATTTCCGTTCCGCCAATATATACTTCATCTTTGTTTTTCCGTATTGCCCTTAGTATCCCGTCAGCACATTTTTCCGGAGAAATACCTTTTTCCTGCGCTTTATCCATCTTGCCATATGCCCTACCTTCCGAAGTAACCGCATTAATTGAAACATTGGTTTTTACATAGCCCGGGCAAATTACATTCACTTTTATACCCTGCTTAAATACCTCACCTCTCAATGCATCAAAAAATCCATGCAATGCATGTTTCGAAGCGCAATACATGGCACGAAAAGGTATGCCCAGTTTTCCCATTACGCTACTTATAACCACAATATTTCCTGTCTTCTTTTCCAGCATTATAGGTAATACAGCTTTAGTAAGGGCTATAACAGCAAAAAAATTGAGCTCCATTATTTGCCTGTCAACTTCAAGTAGGCTATCTTTTACCATGGACCGTTGTGCAATACCAGCATTACAAATAAGAATATCAATAGTAGAATATTTAGTTTTTACCTGTTCAACCGCTTTATAAATGTCATCGGTTTTATATAGATCAATTGGAAGAACAAAACTGTTCGAATCATTCAACGCGGCTTCTTTCCGCACACGCTGAAGCTCTTCCTCTCGCCTGGCTGAAAGAATAATTACTGCGCCTTCCTTTGCGAAAGCCTTGACTAATGCCTCACCAATGCCTGATGACGCACCCGTTACCCAAACTATTTTACCCTGAAATGCTCCGTTCATACTACAAATTAACTCTTATTAACCCAACTGCAGCTGAAAGGTCTGTGTTAGTGGTTTTACCTAAATATGTAAGAATATCGTTTACACCAAAATATATCTGTACTTTATGGCCAAAAGCTATTCCCATAGGCATCACAACTCCGTAATTCTTCGCGGTAGCAAAACCTGCATCGAACACCAGCGCCTTAAATAAACTAAGATGACACGAAATGGAATAATATGTTCCAACAAGGTTACCCACTGCATTATTTAATGGCAGAATAACATCAGAAGCTACGGTGACCATTTTATTCACCTTATAGCTTGCACCCATCCTGAATTTTGCGGGAAGAATAGTTGTAAATTTTTCGCCATTGGTTTGAATGTAGTTTTTAATGTTTGAACTATTCGAAGAATCACTTCTGTCAGTTATTATTCTTTCAGCAACAGTAGTATCATTTAACGTTGCATGTGTTCCGGACCAGTTTATTGACCCTAAATCAGTTGCAGCAACAGCAAATTTCCATCTTTTGTAAACCATGCTTGCACCCAGGTCAATTCCATATCCTGATCCGGGAGGGCCTGAAGGAATCGGAGAAAAGCTGGGGCTATTTTCAATGGCATAGTCAGCAGTAACTGTACCATTTACAAATTGCCCGTGCAGGTCGGCAAGGCCAATAAGGTATTTAAATCCAAAACCGCCATATATTTTTATTGCTGTAGAATCGTCAGCTCCTATTTTTAAAATTCTTGTGCCATACGCCACATTTATTTCCCTGAATTCATACATAGAAACATAAGACCCGCTGAATGAATTAAGCGTATTAACCAGCATTTGAAGAGAATCTGCTGTGTTAACATTTACATTGTTGTTGAATTTCTGGGCATTCTGGGGAGTAAAGGCTGTACTGGCTATGGCAGCAAAAGCTGTTTGGTATTGGCTATTGGAAGTAATTGCCGGTGACATGGTAATATTACCAAAAGCCCTGTCGCTTATAGAAATAGCCAGGCCACCTATTTTAGGAATTTTAATAGAAAAAGCAGCCCAGATAAAGTTGCCATAAATATTCAGCCCGCTGTGGGAAGAGGCAATTTTCTCCAGAATGGTAGTATCCTTGTTGTTAATCATATTTTCAACATTAGGCAGTGTAAGCAGATCGGCCTGCGCACTTATACCTATGTTAAGTAGGGTAGCCGAAATCCTGTCATTGCTTTCCCACCCAAGGTTTGAAGGACTTACACCTATAGCTTCCCAATCAGTTGCCTGGGCTGTTAATGCACCCCCTTTTGCGGTACCAACAGGGTAAACAAAATTAAGCTGGGCATTTAAGCAAAAAGAAATTAACAGAGTGGTTACAGATAAAAAAGTAATCTTTTTCATAGTAATGTAAAACGTAAAAATAAGACATTTTAACGAGTTATGCTACATTTGCAGGTAATGCAAGATCACCTATGAATAAGCGGCTATTTTTCTTCAGGATATTTTTTCTGTTTTCTTTCTATTTACTTATTTCTTGCAGGGGAAAGAGCCATGTAAGCCTGCCTGAAGGAATAGTACCGCCCGACACAATGGCTGAAATACTTGTCGATGTTCATATTCTGCAGGCAGCGGCGCAGTTGGGTTACACCATGAACCCTAAAGACACTAATTCGACTATGGCATACCAGAGTTTATGGAAAAAACATAACCTGACCGAGAAAAGTTACAGGGAAAACATGCACTTCTACTCTGACCGTCCGAAGTTACTTGATTCGGTTTACGAAAAGGTGCAAAGCAGGCTGAACCAGCAAAAAGCGGAATTAATGGGACCTAAAGCGGGGCCGGTTAAATAGCTGGAATATGTTTACATGGCTGAATATAACCTTAGCATTTTTCACGTCTTTTTATTCCGCTTATATTCTCTGGCAGGTTATAGGTT
>Ga0206855_10346_pt1 | contig 12171 bp, 14 predicted proteins | sample Alteio_BWOrgCont_51_FD_152637 | JGI IMG/M metagenome (GOLD analysis project Ga0206855, IMG submission 152637) | Enriched cells from forest soil in Barre Woods Harvard Forest LTER site, Petersham, Massachusetts, United States -... | ecosystem: Environmental > Terrestrial > Soil > Temperate forest >...
AAAAAGCCCTTTGGATTGTCGGCGGCGGCTTTTACTAGGCGAGCCGGTAGCTCCGCTCCCAAAAGCCCCAGCGCACCGGCGAGCGCAGAGGTGCCGCTGCGATGCATCCCGAGCACAATAATCGCCTGCCGTAGTGTTTTAGCCATTGTGCTGTGATGGCGAAAAAATTAACGGACTGCAAGTCGCTTGAAAACGCCTCGCGCGAGGAGGGCAGGGTGGCCCTGTAGCGGCAATCCGGCGCCACCGGCCCCAGGGGGCAGGCTCGCTCTTCGGTTTCTGCCATCCGACGAATCTGTATACAATGGCAACGAGCGCGGCGGCCCTACAGGACTTAGACGACGGAATTCAGATGGTTGTTGGCTGTGTTGATCCCACCGGGTGAGCATTCATGACAGAGCGAGGTATCGGGTCGGCTCTTCGCGAGAGCGTTGTCAACCTGCGTGACTTTGATCGCTGGGCGACCTTGGCTTGGATCGACACCACCTTGCGTTATCGCCGCACGATGCTGGGGCCCTGGTGGGTGACGCTGAGTACGGGAGTGTTGATCGGCTCCGTCGGCTTGGTTTGGGGTGCTATCTTCAACATGGATCTTGCGGCCTATATGCCGTTCTTTGCGACCGGCATTATTCTATGGACACTGATCAGTGGATCGCTAACTGAAGGTTGCAACGTGTTCACTCAAGCCGGGAGTCTCATAAAGTCAGTGCCGGTGCCGCTGATGACACATGTATACCGCATGCTGGCGCGCCAAATAATTATTTTAACGCACAATGCCGTGCTCATTGTACTTCTCTGGCTGATATTCCAATGGCCGCTCAGTTGGTCGGTCGTGCTCGTGGTGCCGGGCCTGATCATTGTCGCGATTGCGTTAGTAGGCGGAGTCCTTGCGTTGGGGATATTGTGCACGCGATTTCGCGACGTTCCCCAAATCATCGCCGCAATTTTGCAATTGCTGTTCCTGCTCACGCCTATCATGTGGACGTCGGATAGCATCCGGGGCAAGGCGGTGAGCGTCATGCTGGATATTAACCCGTTCTACTATCTCTTAGAGGTTGTTCGTGAGCCGTTGTTGGGCCATTCGCCAGAATCGTACGTATGGATCGGTGCGGGCGTGGTTTCGCTCACGTCGTTACTGATCGGTCACGCCTTGTATGGACGGTTTCGCCATCGCGTGGCCTATTGGCTATGACCTCGATCACAACGGAAAATAACTTGCCCATTGTATCTTACATACGATTCGACCACGTCGTGGTCGATTTTACAATTTATCAGGCATCAGCGCGGTTGCTGAAAAAAACTCTTCTGCATAATGCCGTAGGCGGATTCATCCGAACATCCGAACAAAGTAATCGCGTCTCGGTGCGCGCTTTGCAGGATATCAATTTGAATATTTCCAGCGGAGACCGCGTTGCTTTGCTGGGTCACAACGGTGCGGGCAAAACCACGATGCTGCGCGCCATGGCAGGCGTGTACAGTCCAACATCAGGCAGCGTGGATGTCAGTGGCCGCCGAATGTCGTTATTCGATCTTGGGCTGGGGCTGGACGCGGACGCAACTGGTTACGAGAACATCTTGCTGCGCGGATTGATCATTGGGTTAAGACGGGCAGACATCGAAAGAAAAGTCGATGATATCGTGGCATTCAGTGGCCTCGGCGACTTCCTCGACCTGCCGATCCGTACTTATTCGAGCGGGATGATGTTGCGGCTTTTGTTTTCAATCGCGACCAGCCTCGAAGCCGATATCCTGCTCATGGATGAATGGTTGGGAATGGGCGATCAGGACTTTATCGTCAAGGCAAATCGTCGCTTGCACGATCTCATCGACCGTTCGCACATTCTTGTCTTCGCATCTCATGAGATCGCGCTCTTGGAACAGACATGCAATCGTGGCGTCATACTCGAGGGCGGACGGATTGTGTTTGATGGCGCGGTTAAAGAAGCAATTGCGCTTTACTCCAAGCAAGTAACGTGAACGGTGGCTCGCCGCCCGCATTTGTCTTGATGCACAGGACAACTGGTTACCACGATCGCCGGACCGACGACTGTGGTGTCGATCTTGCCTTAGTGAGGCTAGAGAGTTGATAAAATCGTTTAGATTTTTCATCGGACAGCCGACATCGTTAATCCGCACGTCTAGGCTACAGTTCAGGGACAGACAGAAGGCTGATACGGAAGAAGGATATAGTTTCTTGTCGCTGTAGTGGCGACGACGAAGAGTTTGTCGCCCGGTGCACACGAAAAACTAGCAATGAATTGCACGTTATTCGCCGAATTCGGGTTGGCCTTTGGATTGGGCTTTATTATCGTTTCACTCACGTCAGGCCGCGGGCCATCGGTACGGAAAGTGGCTATGTTTTGGCCGTTGACGAATGCGCTCAAGTCGATCGGCGTTCCGTCGCCGGAAATATCGACAACCCATCCATTCGCTCTGACTTTTTCATTATCAACCCGGACAACTCCCTCCATGAAGCCGCTTAAATCTTTTGAAGAATGAAATCCGGCGGCCGTCGCTGCTGCCTCCAGTGACGCCTCGTCCGTAAATCTCCAATTCAAACCCTCATTATTCGACAGGATCCAATTTGTGATTAAGAACGAGCCGACGAGAACAACCATTCCACCGAGCAGAAAGCCAATTCTCTGCATCTTCGTCTCACTAGGGTCAAAATTTATTGGCTCGCTACTTAATCATACAGCACCCGCAAGACCGCACCAGAGCGCCATCTATACTCTTGCGCAGTGTCTGCTATTCGACGTTCCGTCATTGATAACTTCTGTGCTGCTAACGTGAGATAATAGGTGACTTTTTCCCACAGGTCCTTGGCGATGTCCATTGGTGCAGTACCCAGAGTCGCCCACTAAGATTTCCAGTGCAAAGTTGGTGGAGCTGTTGATGGTGGCTTCGGCATAAGGGAACAGTAAATTTGTCGCTGACTTTAACCGCTACCGCACGATTGAACCCTCGAGTTGATTGATCGGTAGGTCAGTCGCGCTCACCACCAAGCCTAGCGTCGCTGGCTTGCGCCGGCCGTCGGAGACGGCCGATGCTAGTTCGCGCGCGGCGATCATGTTGTGGCCCGAGATTTTTGCGCTAATTCGCTCTTGCGTGGTATGTCGATTAAGCTCAAATCCATACAATCAGAGCCAATAAATCAATTTCATGTCTGAGAAAGAAAAGGTTTAGGAGATGCGCGCTTGAGTAACAAGCATGTTCTCGTCACTGGCGGCAGCGGGTTCATTGGCTCCGGCCTGGTGAAGGCCCTGCTGCGCGCCGGGTGCAGCGTGCGCGTGTTGGACGACAACTCGCGCGGTAGCCCGCGCCGGCTAGCCGACGTCGCCAAGGACTTCGAATTTATCGGCGGCGATATTCGCGATTCGAAGACGGTTGAGAACGCAACGCATGGAATGGACGAGGTCCATCACCTTGCCTTCGTGAACGGCACCGAAGCTTTCTACAGCAAACCCGATTTGGTGCTCGATGTCGGCGTGCGCGGAATGATCAACGTGATCGACGCCTGCCGCAAACACAACGTCGGTTCGCTGATTCTGGCATCGAGCTCCGAGGTCTACCAGACGCCACCGAAAATTCCGACCGACGAAAACGCGCCGCTAACGGTGCCTGATCCGCTAAACCCGCGATATTCTTATGGCGCAGGAAAATTGATTTGCGAAGTGATGGCGATAAATTATGGCCGCAAATATTTTGAACGCGTGCTGATCTTCCGCCCGCACAATGTTTATGGCCCCGACATGGGTTGGGACCACGTCATGCCGCAACTGGCGTTGCGTCTGCACACTGCGATCCAGCAACAACCTTCTGGGAATCTGCCTTTTGTGCTCCAAGGTACCGGTCAGGAGACACGAAGCTTCTGCTTCATCGACGATCTAATCGCCGGCGTCATGGTGATGCGCGAGAAAGGCGAGCATCTCGGCATCTATCACGTCGGCACCGCCGAAGAGATCGCAATCGCGGAGCTGGCGCGGCGCATTGCCGCGCATGCCGGTCGTGAGATCGAGATTGTTGCTGGCAAGCCAGCTCCAGGCGGTACCGCCCGGCGCTGTCCTGACATTTCGAAACTCGCCAAACTAGGCTATAAGTCGTGCGTGCCATTGGCGCAGGGGCTCCCGCCAACGCTCGATTGGTTTTGGCAGAACGCCGCACTGGGACCAAAAGGCTGATGTTGAAAGAGAGAACATTCTTGCGCCCCACAAAAGTCGCTCGCGCGGCGGGTACCGGCGGCAGTGCCCCGGTTGAATGCTGTCAGATTTGCGGGCACGCGCCTCTCGATGACGTGCTCTCGCTCGGCTATATGCGAGCCACCAATCAGATGGAGCCCGTCGGCCAGCCACTGCGGCAGCAAGTGTGGTTTCCGAACAATCTTCTTCATTGTCGGAATTGTGACCTGGTGCAACTTGGTATCGTCATCGACCCGGCCGTGGTGTTTCCGCCGGAATATCCCTACACGACCGGAAACACCAAAATGCTGCGCGACAATTTCGTCGACCTCTGTCGTGAAGCCGGCGCCACGCTGAATTTAGGGCTGGACGATCTGGTGGTCGATATCGGCTCGAACGACGGTACGCTGTTGTCCAATTTCAAAAAGGCCGGATACCGCGTGCTTGGTATCGAGCCAACTGACGTCGGCGACATCGCCAACCGGAACGAAATTCCAACGATCAAACGTTATTTCAGTGTAGAGACAGCGCGCGAGGTCAGACGTGAACATGGGCTGGCGCGTGTCGTCACCGCCACCAATTGCTTTGCGCACATCGAGGATGTCCACGCTATCGTGGATGGCATCGTCGAAATGCTGGCGCCGAATGGGGTATTCGTTTCAGAATCGCATCATCTTATTGGTTTGCTAGACACGCTGCAGTACGACACCATATATCACGAGCATTTGCGCTTCTACTCCGTAGCGAGCCTCCAGATTCTGCTCGAGATGCACGATCTCGAAATATTCCACGTGCGGCCGATACCCACTCATGGCGGTTCGATCCGCGTCTATACCGCGCGCCGCGGCACGCGACCGGTGCAAGAGAGTGTAGCGCGCATGCTGGCCGCCGAGCCGCGCGGCGAGGCCATGAGCAAGCGCCTAGCGGATTTCCGCCGCGACGTTGTGCTGTCAAAGCTGCGGCTGATGGCTATGCTTCGCGATCTTAAGGAAAAGGGTGCCCGTATTGCCGGTATCAGCGCCACGGCGCGGGCGAGTACGCTAGTCAACTTCGTGGGGCTCGACGAAAGCATCATCGATTACGTGTGCGAAGTTCCCGGTTCGCTAAAGATCGGAAAATGCATTCCCGGTACGCAGATCCCAGTGGTGGACGAAGCGAGGTTATTCGACGACCAGCCAGATTGTGCAGTTATTTTTTCATGGCATCTTACAAGCGATCTCGTCCCAAAACTCAAGGCTAAGGGCTTTCGTGGGCAACTAATTACGCCGCTTCCAGTGCCACAGGTCCTTTAGATGCGCAGATCCCGCGAGGCACCCCTATCCCGATCGTCCTTCAACATTTTATAGTCCCAGTATGACCATCCGTCCGGATATCGCCTCACTCGATGTGGCCGCCACAATCGAAAACGCTAACGTCACCGTTGTCGGCGGCGCCGGCCACGTTGGCATCCCATTGGTGCTAGCGCTTGCCGAAGCGGGCCTCAGGGTCAATGTCAACGATCTCAATCAGCAGGGTCTGGACACACTCAAGCAAGGTCACCTGCCGTTCCTCGAGCACGGGGCGGCCGAGGCGCTGACGAAGGCGCTAGCCAACAAACGCTTGGTATTCAGCAGCTCGCCCGACCGCGTCTCAACCGGTGGCCCGGTTATCATCACTATCGGCACGCCGATTGACGAATTTCTCAATCCGATTCGTCGCGTCGTACAAGATTGCATTGATGCCATGCTGCCCTCGCTCGCCGACGGCCAGCTTCTTGTGCTGCGTTCGACCGTTTTTCCCGGCACTACGGACTGGCTTGCATCCTATCTGCAGACGCAAGGTCGCAACCTGATGGTGGCATCCTGTCCGGAACGTGTCGTTCAGGGTTATGGGCTGAAGGAATTACGCGAAATGCCACAGATTGTGAGCGGCTGTACCCCCGATGCCGAACGCGCAGCGGTGGATCTGTTCAAGTGCATCACGCCTGAAGTCGTAGTGCTTTCGCCGATCGAGGCCGAGTTCGCCAAACTATTCACGAACGCTTATCGCTACATCGAGTTCGCCGCGACCAACGAATTCTATCTGATCGCCAAGTCCGCGGGCGTCGATTATCAACGCGTTCTAAAAGCCGTGAAGCACAATTACCCACGATCAAAGAGTGTGCCACGGCCGGGTTTTGCCGCCGGCCCGTGCCTTGTGAAGGACACGATGCAGCTTTCCGCCTTCGCCCGCAATCAGTTCAGCCTTGGACACGCCGCGCTTCTGATCAACGAGGGCTTGGTGTTACATGTCGTTGAGGACCTCAAGCGCCGCTACGATCTCGCGAAGATGTCGGTTGGCTTGCTCGGTATGGCGTTCAAGGCTGAAAGCGACGATACCCGCGCCTCGCTTAGCTACAAGTTCAAAAAGGTACTCAGTGGACACGCACGCACTGTCATGACCACTGATCCTTTCGTCACCACCGATCCGGAACTCATCCCGCTCGACGTGGTGATAGCGCAGAGCGATCTCTTGATATTGTGTGCGCCGCACGCCGCCTATCGCGACGCCGATTTCATGGATAAGCCCGTGTTCGATGTCTGGCGATCTCTAAGGCGCCAAAATCATCCGATGACCACTGCCGTATCGCCGCGCCTCGACATCGTTATCCCGGTGTACAACGAAGGCACCCTTATCCTGCAGACACTACAATCGATTAGTCGCGATGTGGCGACGCCGACGCGCGTACTGATCTGTTACGACAGCGAGGACGACGACACGCTGCCGGTGATTCGTGACAACCGCGAGATGCTCAGCGGACTGGAGATCGAGTTCGTGCGCAACAGCGGCCGCGGCGTGCACGGCGCCGTACTGTCGGGCTTCGCCGAAACCAAAGCGCCCTTCGCGATCGTTCTGATGGCCGACGACGACTATAACGCGGGTATCATCGACGCCCTGCTGGTGCGCGCCGAGAGCGGCTGCGACGTAGTCTGCGCCAGTCGCTTCATAGCGGGCGGCAGCATGGTCGGTTGCAGGTGGCTAAAGGCGTTTTGCGCTTACGTCGGCAATTTGACGCTCTATCATCTAGCGCGATTGCCGACGCACGACGCCAGCAATGGCTTTCGCTTGTTTTCGCGGCGCGCGATGGATCAAATTGTGGTCGAGTCGGACCGGGGCTTTTGCTACAGCATAGAACTGCTGGTGAAATGCCACCGGCTCGGTTGGAAAATCAGCGAGGTGCCTGCGAAATGGTTCGAACGCACGAGCGGCTCGAGCCGCTTCCAGGTCCTGCGCTGGCTACCCGCATACCTGCGCTGGTACGCTTATGCGTTCGCCACGACCTATCTCAGGCGGTCGGCTCGGACGGTGAAGTTAAAGTAGTCCATACGCAGTCTGATATAGATGGGAACAATGGCTGAAGACTGGCCGAAGATTAAAGCCCGGCGCATTACCACGATTTCTCCGTGGGTAGCCATCGTCGAGCGCGAAGTCGAATTCACGGCGGGCGCGGCGAGCGAGCTTTATCACGCGGTCGGTCAGCGGGATTATATTGCCATCGTGGCGGTGACGCCGGACAGAAAAATTCCCATCGTACGTCAATACCGCCCCGCGCTCGAACGCTTTACTTGGGAATTGCCGGCGGGTCTGGTGGACAAAGGTGAAGCTGCCGCCGAGACCTGCAACCGCGAGTTAATGGAAGAAACCGGATTTCCAGCCAAGACGGTATATGCACTGGGAACCTATGCTCCCTGCACCTCGCGGCTGTCGAACCAGATGCATTCATTGTTCGTCGAAACCGGATCTCGCGCCGCATCCGCGCAGACCGAGGCCGGCATCGAACTCAGACTTGTGACGCCTGCGGAGCTGGCCGCGCTGATCCTGACCGGAGAACTCGTCCTGCAACTTCATATCGGTGCCATAATGTTAGCCGGCATGCGCGGATATCTTGATCTGGAAGCATTTAAGCCGGTTTAATGCCGGTCCATGCGCCCCCAGATTGATCATGATTTTCTGCAGTAGACATTCCGTCGATTGCCAACTCGCCGGAAAGGCGTGGAAAAGCGCCTATTCTCTTTTGCCGGGGGAACTATTCGACGTTCCGTCATTGATAGCCTTTGTGCAGGTAGCTACGGCCAATGGATGGTTTTTTTCCCACAGGTGCTTGGCGGTCTCCATTGGTCCAATCCCTAGATTCGCCCACCAGGACTTCTCGTTGCCAAACTGATGGAGCTGTCGATGATGGCTTCGGCACAGCGGGACAGTAAATTCGTCGCTGACCTTGAGGCCGAGCGCTCTGGGTTGCGCAAATTGCAAGTGATGCGGGTCAGACGGCTGCCGTCCGCAGACCAGACAGGGCTGCGAGGCCACGAATCTGAGATGGGCTTTGTCACGCAGCCGCTTGGGCTCGGAGATGGTGAGAACGCTCTTGTCGACCTGAGTAGGGAAGGGGTCATTTGATTCCGGGACTATCGAGGGGCCCGCCGACGGCTGCACATCCAAATTACGTCGACCTAGCGTCCGGTCCCGAGTGACCAGATCCTGGCGTCGACCATAGTACCGTGATGGGCGTGGTATAGGCGTCGTATCGTCCGGATGGAGGCCTGACGGGGCGGCGGTCAACCCAGAAGGTATAGACAGGGGATTCTTGGAGGGGCTACTGCCGCTCCGATAGAGCTCAAGGCCGAACGGCTTTCCGAAGGTAGCCAGCGCCCGTTTTGTGGCATCGGTTTCCGCGACCTTGAGAGCTATGTCGTGCACCTCGCCGGGGGATGTCCCGTGGCCTTCGCCAGTGCCATGGCCCTCACGGATTATGGTCGCGCCGCCTGCATGTACTGTGACCCGAACTCGGGCAATATATACCGACAGGAATGTGCCTCGGTTTTCGCGGGTAAGGACGCAGCGGGACTCGACTGTCTCCCGGTTCCAACCATCGAACCCGAAGATCCGGTTGGCCTCTGAAATCGCGTACCAGCCTTGAACATAGGACAGCTCGCGGCCGTGTACCTCGCGGGTCCGAACATGACGGTGATCAAGATTTCGCCTCAGAGCCTGAATTTGTTTTGCTGTAAAGCCCATCACCGTATCCTCACGCTCAAAATGGGCTCCGGATTGGAGAGGGTGGCCCCAGCAACTTCGGCGCCCCCTTTGAGATCGTTCGCCAGGATTTGGCGTCTCAGCCTGGGTTCGCCCGGTTCCCAATAAGTCTTGGGGACTTCATCCTCATTGAGCACTACCAGTGCAGGGATTCCCGTCCTAATAGACGCGGTAAAATCGGGGGCCGTGAGTTTTGTAAGGTCCAGTTCGACCATAGCGTCCTTGGCGATCTGACGCCGTTTGGTCGCCCGATCTTGTAGTCGGTTCAGCCGGTCCTGCATGTCGGAGATCCGGCATTTAAGGCCGGTCGCGAGGGCCTCGTCCGAGAGAGCGCCACGTAGTATGGCGGCGAGGATTTCATGCACGTCGGTGAGCCCTTCCACCGAGTCGGCGAGGGTTTGCTCGTCGATTTTGGGGTCTAGCGCGCGGATGCGATCGCGGATCGCGGTATATTGGATTGTCGCGAACGAGAGAGTACTCATTGGATATCTCCAACCCAGGTTCGAAATTTTCCGGTTCGGACTAGCAAAGTGATACCAATAGTATTAATATAAGAGGATCGGCGTGTCAATACCAAAAGTATCAATACGGCAGGTTAAGGCAGCACGCGCGTTACTCGGTTGGTCCCAGCCCGATCTGGCTTCTGCCGCGAGTGTATCGGTGCCAACGGTCAAGAGATTGGAGGCGACTGAAGGGCCACTTGGGGGGCGCGCAGATACAACGCAAAAGCTCCGCGCCGCAATGGAACGAGCAGGCGTCGAGTTCATCGGCGAGAACGGCGGCGGCCCAGGAGTGCGATTGCGCAAGCGACAACGGTTCAAGCAGTCCAAATAGTGGGACGGGGGCGTAGCATATCTGCATCGGAGAATTAATGGCTCTGTGGAGGATCCAAGATCGATCTGTTGGCCGTCAGGAAATATATTTAGGCGGCTTATCTTTGGATTCGAAATTGCCGCCCAGAAACGACGCTCATGGCAAGAAGACAACGAACTCGGTTCCTCTGGACGAAAGTTTGGCTGACATTCTCTGGCGTAGTTGTCGTCTCGGGAATCATCGGTCAGATAATAACAGTGACCAGTCCTCCGCCAGTTCCCGGCTGGGAGGTTCTTTCTCTTTGTTCGTATGTGACGTCACTCGATGAAACTAAATCCCTCGTCCTGGACGAAAATCATCATGTGATTTTCGAAGACGAGAAGAACCCAAAGGACACTAACGACCGAGATCGAAATAAAACCATCGACGGTATGTGGTCATTCGACGAATTGTCGAAGCGATACGCAATAACGTTGGACGGCTCGACGTCTGACTATTCTGTTGTCAAATGGAAGAATTCCACCACGTGCCTACTTATCAAAGGCGATTTGAACCAAGCAAATCTTCATGAAAGCTGGTTCTCACAGAACGAGGACGATCAGCGTGACACGCGCGATCGCGACTAGCGACAAACCTTCTGACGAGGCTCGCGCCGCCCAACCGAGCGAGCCGGGGGCTAGCCATGAAATGAGGTCGGACGCGCATATAGCCGATGAAGCCTGGGACGCGCTTTTAAAACTATTTTCCAGCCCAAGCGTCGCCCGCCACGCTCATCTCAGTTGCTGCACGGACGGTCCAAACGAATTCGACATTTTGTTCGAGTCAATCTCGGACGAGCAATTTTGGCCTAATCCGAACAGCAAATACAAACGTTGGCTCCGACACCTTCGTTGTCTCGGTTTTATACCAGAATATTATGGCACGAACACGATACCTGTGTTTGATTGCACTACTATCGAAGCTGTGCGCGAACTTTAGGCAGACAATGGCAATATGAAAACTGAGATCCCAAGTTGCAGAAACGTGCATCGCGCTAACTTACTTTCGTAAAATATAAAGGTCTTGGTGTTGCCACCACATTGCTTCCTGAAATCGGATTAAACGCGCTCCACTATCGGCAATCTGTCGGTTGACGTAATCGAATGTTGTCACCGTGCTGCCGTATAATGATGTGTTTAGGTCGTCCTGCTCGCTTACCGACTTGAACCAAAAGCCTTCGGCGTCGGCGCAATAGTCTGGAAATAGTCGCACACTTTGCAGGCCGTGGGTCGTAAAGATCAGGATGCCATCAGACTTAACCTGCCGCACCAATGCCCGTAGCCATCGCGGCCATGTTTGCTTTGGCATGTGTGAAAAGAACGATAGCGCAAATACTACGTCGAAGTCCCTGTCAGTAGAAAACTCATCGGGGTTATCAGACGATCCGATTGCGGTCACACCAAACTTTTCCGTGATGAACATAGTCGCCTTGTCGTGAATATCGCAGGCAACAATATCAGCCTTCGGCATCACCTCTTTTAAGTGACGTGTGACACGGCCATAACCTGCCGCAAATTCTAGTAGCGAGACATCCTGACGTTCAAGATGCTCAAGAATAAGGCCGCATAACTGTTCTGCGGATTCTCGTCCGCGAGACAAATACTTATCGAGGGCTTTTCCTTCGCTCTGAAATGCAGGATTTCGAGTAATAAACTGAAAAATTAAATCGTCTGAATGAATGGTTTTTTCGACCATTTTCCCGCTCCGTTTCCAGGATCGCACAATGACACCTAATGTTACTGACAGCTATCACGGTAATGCCGTTAACGATTTTGCAGCCCTCAAGCCGGCCGGAATCGTCGGTGTCATCCACAAATGCACGCAGGTCGCAGGCCAACTTCAATTGGGAAAAATATTAATTGGCAAACATTTTCGTATCGCGCAGCAGCGCGATATGCTGGCTTCTAAGGCCGGTAACTTTCTCTTTGATCTCCCGCGCCAGCGATTGCTCGCCCGCCTGCAGCGCGAAATCCGAATAGGCGCTCAATCGCTGCCAGTTATCGTCGCCATCATAACCCTCGGACACGATTTGCAGCTTTTCAGGAACGTCGTCCAATAACGCGAACCGATTGAATCGTTTGGTTTTTTCGTC
>Ga0206855_10347_pt1 | contig 12144 bp, 20 predicted proteins | sample Alteio_BWOrgCont_51_FD_152637 | JGI IMG/M metagenome (GOLD analysis project Ga0206855, IMG submission 152637) | Enriched cells from forest soil in Barre Woods Harvard Forest LTER site, Petersham, Massachusetts, United States -... | ecosystem: Environmental > Terrestrial > Soil > Temperate forest >...
CAAAATGAGCGCGCCCGGTACGGGGAACAGATTCTTGCCACGCTGTCGCAAGAATTGATCTCGGAGTTTGGCCGCGGCTTTGACGCGACCAATCTTACGCGCATGATGAAGTTTGCGGAGTCGTTTCCGGACGAGGAGATTGTTGCGACGCTGTCGCAGCAACTGAGTTGGTCTCACTTCAGGGAACTGCTGCCGCTCGAGCAACCGCTACAGCGGGAATTTTATGCCGAGATGTGCCGCATGGAGGGCTGGAGTGTTCGAACCCTCAGAGGGCGAATCGATTCCATGCTCTACGAACGGACAGCACTCTCCCGAAAACCTGAAGAGCTAGCCAGAAAGGAACTCGCGACCCTAAAGAGGAGCGGTGAGATCGGTCCGGCCTTGGTTCTCAAAGATCCATACATCCTCGACTTTCTTGATCTGCAAGACCATTACATGGAGCGGGACTTTGAAGACGCTGTCCTTCGGGAGCTGGAGATGTTCCTGCTGGAACTGGGTGCCGGTTTCTCCTTCATCGCTCGCCAGAAGCGCATTCAGCTCGACGGAGAAGACTTCTATATCGATCTGCTCTTCTATAATCGGAAGCTCAAGCGATTGGTCGCTGTAGAGTTGAAGCAGGGAAGCTTCCGGCCAGAGTACAAAGGGCAGATGGAACTCTACCTTCGTTGGCTGGCCAAATACGAGAGTGAAGAAGCTGAAGGCCAACCACTTGGAATCATCCTTTGCACCGGTGCCAGCACCCGGCAGATCGAACTCTTGGAGCTTGACGCAGCCGGCATACACGTTGCGGAGTACCTGACCGTTCTTCCACCTCAGGATGTTCTCCAACGCAAGCTGCAGGCCGCCATCAGTGCCGCTCGTCTTCGATTCGAGACCAAAACTTGAACCGATACGCTCTGAACGCCTGGTGTTAAGCGCTTCACACAGTACAGTAGCGATAATCGCTCCTCCGCCGCCAATTAAGCTGTAGCTTAGCTAGTAGCGCATCGGCAAGCATGCGTGACGCGATCTAGAGCAATATCATAGTTACTGTAGTGTGCCGAAGCGGAGCCTGAACCAAGCTTGAGCATCTTGCGCGGTGATTTGTGGGAGTAGGTCTGTGATGGCTTGATCGAGCACTTCGCGGGTGCGTGCTTTGCTGCAGCGAAGCAATTGTTTGAGTTTGGCCCAGGCCTTTTCTATGGGGTTCAGGTCGGGCGAATAGGACGGTAGATAGATCAGCTCGGCTCCTTGGTTTTCGATCCAAGTGCGCACACCCTCGGCTTTGTGCGAGGAGAGATTGTCCATCACCACGACGTCGCCGGACCGCAGCGCCGGGCAGAGTACATGCTGGACATAGGCGAGAAAAATGTCTGCGTCTGTGGGCTCCTCAATGGTCATCGTCGCGATCAAGCCGCGGGTGCTCATGGCGCTCAGAATGGTCAGGATTTTCCAATGGCCGCCAGGCGTCGCTTCGTGGATGCGCCGACCTCCAGCACAGCGGCCATAGCGTCGTGTCATCGAGGTGGTCACACCGCTCTCGTCCAGGTAAATCAGCCTCTCCGGCGGGATGGCCCGGATGCGCTCGATGAACTCTTCACGACGCTTGCGGTTTGCTTCCGTCTCCCGCTCGACGGCGTGGAGCGACTTTTTTTCAGCCGCAGACCCAGCTGTCCTAACCACAGCCGGACCATCGACCAACTCATCTTTACGCCGAGGTCGCGGGCGAGTCGTTCGCGTAACTCGGCGACCGTCAGATCCGGATGCGTCGCAACCAGAGTCGCGATCCGGGCGGATACTTCCGGAGTTAGACGGCTCTTCGGTCCGGGCTTGTAGCGCACCCGCTCTGCCTGTCCGCTCGCCTGCCGCTGGCGGAAGATCTTCTCCACATACCCAAGACTCACCCCGAACACCACCGCCAGCGTCCGGAAGCTGCCATGCCCCTTGCCGTGCGCCTCGAATATCTTGCGCCGCAGGTCATCCTCGTAGGCTCTCGCCATCCTCGTCTTCGCCGCAGAGTCTCGCCTTCTCTACATTACACCATCATTGGTATTGCTTTAGATTGCCTTGCTAAGTTCAATCAGGCTATTTGCGCCCATCCCCCCGAAAAGGTAAAAGTCGCGATGCCCACAGCCTACCAGTCGAACAGAAGAGTCGTAGGTCTTTGCTATTCAATGAGATAGATGCAACGCCATGAATCGGCATTTTCCCGCGTTTTGTCTCATGCGAGGGCAATTGCCTTGGCTCTCAGGACTGCCGGATCAGTGCCGGTTACGCAGCACAAGTACAACATCTACAACAACATACGTTCGAACATCGAATGATGTCTTCCCGATGAGCAAGTAGGCAGATTTTACCTTTTCGGGGGGATGGGTACAAATAGCCTGAGTGAGAATGTGGCGCTCGGACTCTCGCGATTCGTCGCCGGCGGAATTGGGACGGTTGTCCGCGAGATGAATCGCCGTTTGATAGATGGGGACGGTGACCTCGAACTCGTTCGGCATATCCGTTCGGCGGAGAAACAGCAGATTACGTCCCTTGCTGACGAACCCGATCGGAGCTCCACCGTAGCCATACCCCTGACCAACATCTTTCATAGCCACTACGTCATAGCCAAGAACGCGAATCTCTAATGCCGTCGGACGGCCTCCCTTGGAAGCATGTTTCAAGTTCAACTTCAGCCGAGAGTTGATCGCGGTCGCTGCCATCGATGGTTCGCGTCAAACCGGTCCGAACCGGAGGGGAAGCGTCGCCAATGCAGACCAAGTCCGAGGCATCCCAGCGCTGGTGAATGCTCGGCAGGTAATGCGGTGCTTCCGCCGCCCAGGCGGTGGAGGACAAAGCTAGGAACAGTGACAGCGCATAACGCATAAGTGAGCAGGCACCGCAGACCTGAGGAAAGGTCCCCGTTAACAGTTAACGATAGGCTTTCAGACACTCAATGAACTGTTCTAATGGAAGTGCCTCCAAGTTGATGACTACGAGACACCCCAGGCTTGTAGATCCTGCAGCGTGTGGAACAGGTCGACCATAGAGCGGCCCCAGCGGGTCAGTTCGGTGACGAGGATTACGTCGACCTTACGGGCCTGCGCCTTCAGGCGCCTGGGCACGCGGAGTGTAACATTCTCCTCTTTCGTGAAATTTCGCCGCCTTGATTCTTGCGATCTGACCGCAAGTCTAAGCAATCCAGATACTTCTGCTTCAAATGGATTGGAACATCACGTGCACACTCATTAGGCTCTCTTTGAGCTGGTTACGGAGGCATTATGGAGAACTATCTGGAAGAATCGCGCCCAATCGTTTCCAGGCAAGTCGCTGCGGTTGCAGCGATCGGAGTGCTCTGCCTGGGTTTGGGCGGCTATGCTCTTCACGAACATCGGGTTACGCAGACCCTGGCCACGGAGAATGCGCAGGTGGTTGCTTCCCTCAACGCGACCCGCAGTCAGATCGATAGTCTTACAGCGACGGTAAACGCTCTGGCCCCCCGGCCTCAGTTGAAGCCTGCTCCGGCTCCTCCAGCAGCAGTTGCGACCCAGGCCCGCGGACCCGCGAACCCGCGCCGCCACGCCGGGGCAGACCCACGTTTTGCGAAACTGCAGTCGCAACTCGACGCGCAAGGCAAGGCGATTGAAGATGCCCGCGGCGATCTCACAAATACCCGCACGGAGCTGACAGGCTCGATCGCCATGACCCACGAGGAGCTCATGGTCCTACAGAAGAAAGGCGAGCGCAATTACTACGAGTTCGACATCAACAAGTCGAAGCAGTTTCAACGCAATGGCCCGCTCGGTATTCGCCTGAAGAAGGCCAACGACAAGCATCAGTATGCCGATCTGGAGCTGATGGTCGACGACCGCAATCTCTCGCAGAAACACGTGAATCTCTATCAGCCGGTGATGTTCTACACCCCCGATACCCCGCAGCCGGTGGAGGTGGTGATCAACAGCGTCAGCAAGGATCACATACACGGGTATGTGAGCACGTCGAAGTACAGCAGGTCGGAACTGGTGTCGATGTCGAATGCCAACACCCAAGGGACCACAACAGACGCAAGTCAGGCGTCAACGAACGGCACCGCGCAACCGCAAACGCAGCCGCCGCCGAGGCAAAAGCTACCAATGCCGAACTAGGCCTTTCACCTTTATATAGGTTTCATCCACTATATAGGTTTCATCCACTATATAGGTTTCATCCACTATATAGGTTTCATCCACTATATAGGTTTCATCCACTATATAGGTTTCATCCACTATATAGGTTTCATCCACTATATAGGTTTCATCCACGCGCTAACTCTTGTTGGTGGCCTTCAGATGCGGGTGTCGCGCTGCATTACTCCGCAAGGCCCGAGGTGATCGACGCGCGATCGAACACATCCGCCCGAAAGGCTGCCGCCTCGATGCCTTCTCTTGCGAGCCCGGCGATAAGCGAGTCCTGCTTGGCGGGATGGCGGGACACGAGTGCAACTTTATAGCCTTGCGCGCCGAAGGTCCTGGCGAGGGCAAGCCCCATTTTGGGACCTGCGCCAACGATGGCAATAACTGGCATGTTTCCTCCTGGCTGCTAAAGAAGTGGTGTTTCGTGTAATGACGCGGACTAGCGCCCCGGCCGTATACCCATCACTTCACCTCTATTTTGAGCTTAGCCCGCCAGTGGAGTTCATCATCACGGAGCACCGCGACCGGCGTTGCTTAATTGTGTGAAGAAGCTCCTGCTTCGGATCGTCGACGATGTTCTCGTGGTGAGCAACCCCAAACTCTTCTAAATGCTCTGCCGAAGGCACTCTCTGTTTCGTAGCCCAGTGACGAGCAGATCGCAGAAACAGAATCATCGGAACTCTTCAAACGATCACCGGCGAGCAGCATTCGCCAGCGTGTCAGATACTCCATTGGGGTCATTCCGACTTTATTCTTGAACTTCTGGGCAAATACCGTGCGGGACATGGCCAGTCGGTCGGCGAGTTCCTGCAGCGTCCAGAGGTGTCCGGGATCGTCGTGCATGCAGGTGATCGCCGTCCTCATCTGTGGATCCGCAAGCGCGGTAAGCCAGCCGACGCCCTTCGCTGCTTCTTCCTGCAGGTGCAGCCGGAGAGCCTGAACCAGCATCATGTACGCCAGCTGCTGAGCGATCAACGATCGGCCCGGCTGAGGATCGCGCAATTCCTTTCTCATGCGCTCCAGTGACCAACGCATCGTCTCTTTGTCCGACTCGCTGCGCAGGTGCACGATCGAAGGCAACGAGCTCAACAACATTTCGGAGTGACTTCCGGTAAGGAGGAAGTGTCCGCCAAGGATTGAGCACCCTCGCGTTCCGTCATAGAGGACTTCGTCACCCGGCTTGAGCGCTGCGTGCTCGTAGACAAACCTCACACGTGGAAAGGATAAGTCGGCCGCAAGGCAGAATGGAAGACCACGCGGCAGGAGGACGCAGTCTCCCGCCGAAATGAGCACCGCATCGGGAAGATCCTGGACCGATAACCAACACGAACCAGAGCCAACGGCATAGCACTTGATGCCCTGAAATCCGGGGAAATCGAAGCCCATCTTTGCGTCTACGGCGAAGCCGCCTGCCACGTAGCTCTTCAGCTTGAGCAGCGACAACACCTCAGAGAGTGGATCCATCCGGTCTCCGTACGATCGATCTAATGTTGCGTACCTTCAGCATAGATCGTACGCCCCGAGTCTCCATCTATTCGTTAGGACGGGGGAGCATAGGCAACCCCCCATCAACGGGAAAGCCAACGATTCAACGAAGGAGCAGCTCATGAAAGTTTTTCTTACCGGCGCGACGGGGAAAATTGGTTCTGCCATTGTTCCCGAACTCATCAAAGCGGGCCACCAGGTGCTTGGACTTACACGTTCGGATGCGGGCGCAGAGTCTCTTCTCACTGCTGGGGCTGAGGTACACCGAGGAAGTCTCGAAGACCCGGAGAGCCTTCGCAGTGGCGCCGGCAAGTCCGACGGTGTGATTCACTGCGCTTACGACAACAATTTCGCGAACTGGAATGCAAGCCAAAAGCAGGATAGTCAGGCGATCGACGCTCTGGGTGACGCGCTCATGGGTTCGGATCGCCCGCTCGTCATCACCTCGGTAGCCGCAATGGGTATCGCGTCGCCGGGCCAGCTGGCCACGGAGGACTACTTCGATCGAAATGATCCACATCCCCTGAGAAGAACAGAAAAGGCAGGGGCTGCCGTTGCGGATCGTGGCGTGAATGTGTCGGTTGTCCGTCTTCCTCAGGTTCACAACACGGTCAGGCAGGGCCTGCCGACTTACCTCATTCAGGTGGCCCGGGAGAAGAAAGTGTCGGCGTACGTCGGGGATGGTTTGAATCGGTGGGCGGCGGCGCATCTTCTCGATGTTGCGCATCTCTACCTGCTTGTCCTGGAGAAGCATGAGGCAGGCAGCAGGTACCACGCGGTCGCGGAAGAAGGCATACCGGTGCGTCAGATCGCGGAGATTGGCAAAGGCTTGCAGATTCCGGTAGTCAGCCTCTCCCCGGAACAAGCTCAGTCCCATTTCGGCCCGTTGGGAAGGCTCGTTGGCGCAGATATGCCAGCTTCGAGTCGACAGACCAGGCAACGGCTCGGGTGGCACCCCGCTGGCCCTGGACTGATTCAGGATCTCGAGCAGACGCAGTATTCCTGAAGGACGCCGGGTTCCTGCGCTGCTGGCGTGCGAACCCGGAGACGCTTCGACGTCTGCAACGAACCGCCAATGCACTCACTGAGGGCGATTAGTAACGATATGTGTGCGTCCAGCGAAGGCTGGCATGAACCAGTGGGTGAAAGTCCCACCGGGGTAAGAGTCCAAGCCCCGTAGCTTGAATAGTAGGGTGGGGAGGAAACTTCCCATTCTGAAGCCTATTGACGAAGCCATCTTCAAGGATGGTGAGCGAGTCACCGGGCCGTAATGCAAGTGAACCCATATGGCCTCGAGAGTACTGCAACCCGAAGGCCGAGCCCTCAAATTTCGGGCGAAGGCAGCATGGAGCGACGCATGGACTGATGCGGCGCAACACTTCAGCGGGGTTGGTAGGGACAGCACGGTGACGAGGTCATGCTAAGCAACTGGAGAAGCCCTCCTCGTCCCGTCGAGAAATCGCCGGAGCAGGGAAGCCGTATAACCGGTGACCCCGGGAAGTTGGTGGAAGACGAGAGGGATGCGGCTGGGTCTGTAGTAGCGAGGAAGCGGAGTAATGTCCGTGGAGCAAAGAGGCCCTGCTGTTTGTAGTGGCTCCAACAATAAGTGAGGCAAGGGTGAAATGACAAAAGCGCCCATCAGTTTGCAGGATCTGCGAAGGAGTCTATATGTCAAGGCGAAGGCTGAACCGTCTTGGCGTTTCTGGGGACTGTACGTTCACATCTGCAAGATGGAAACACTGCATGAGGCCTACCTGATGGCCAAAAGAAATGGCGGCGCTCCGGGTATCGACGGAGTAACGTTTGAGGCCATAGAGGAAGGAGGAGTGGATAGTTTTGTCGAACAGATTCGGAGCGAATTAGTCACTCACACATATCAGCCCATGCGGCCACGGAAGAAGGAGATTCCAAAGGATGGGAGCAAGAAAGTTCGCATTCTATCGATTCCCTCCATTCGTGATCGTGTGGTCCAGGGAGCATTAAAGCTCATCCTGGAGCCAGTCTTTGAAGCGGATTTGGCTCTGTTGCATTAACTGGTGCAGACGCAGCTTACCTACGATGTTTCAGATCATGCAGCAACATTGAACAGCTTGTTGATGAATTGAATCTCGCCTGTGACTTTGGGCTTGCATAGAATGCAATGGCGGCGTCGGATCATACGCATGACTTCAAATCCCTTGATGGTGGCTGACGCTGTTCTCATCGTCTGGAAACCGCGAGTGGGACGAATCATTCGTTTGAGGCCACCGTGGTCTGCCTCAATGATGTTGTTCAGGTATTTCGACGTACGATGTTCAGTGTCCTGTGATAACTTAGCTTCGCGCTGTAGCCGGCGAATGGCCTTGGGATAAGAGCCCAGCTTATCGGTTGTGATCGAGTGTGGCGGCCAGTTACGCATTGTCTTCATCGCTTTGCTCAGGAAGCGGTGTGCAGCGCGTGTGTCGCGGCGATCCAGCAGCATGAAGTCGATCAATCGACCATACTTGTCGACGGCGCGGAACAAGTACTTCCACTGTCCTCCGACCTTTACATAGGTTTCGTCCACCCGCCAGGAACTCGAGCGGTAGCCCTGATACCAGCGAATGCGCTTCTCGAGTCTCAGGCGCGTAGCGCTGCACCCACCGGAAGATCGTCGAGGCGTCGACCTCAACTCCACGCTCCTGCATCATCTCCGCCAGGTCGCGATAGGTGATGCCGTACTTGCAGTACCACCGCACGCAAACCAGGATGATCTCGACCGGAAAACGACGGCGCTTGAATACGGACATCTGCGGGGCTCCTCGACTCGCCTTTCACCATACACAACCTCGGTTAATGCAACAGAGCCTTGCGGCCCCTATCGCTCGATTGGTCACCAGACAGCGTTCAGATCACCTTCATGACGGAGTCCCCCCAGGGCTGGCATGCCTGGATCGTACCCTCCAGGGGTGGCAGTTCGCAGCGGCTTCTTCCCGAGGACAGCGGGCTGGAGGCCGATCCAAGCTGGTCGCCAGACGGCGCAAGATCATTTTTGCCACGCAGGAGCGTAGGAGCAGCCCTCGTGAGAGCTACGGTGAGAGCTACGTAAGTGTCCTCGACTTGGCCAGTCACCAAATCACGATGCTTCCAGGTTCGGCTGGTATGGACTCGCCCCACTGGTCTCCCGATGGTCAATACATAAAGACCGAGCGCACAGACCGGACCCAAAGGGGACTTGGCCGAGTCCCCAATTCCACCCTTTGTATCTTCGATACAAAGACCCAGCATTGGTCAACGCTTTACAAAGGCTTCTTTACCTATTCCTCGTTCTCGAGCGATAGCCGCTCTATCTACTTCTTAAGGTTTGCAGGCGACCCCGCCATCCTTTGCATTCCGGTCACAGGTGGGGAAGCGAAGGTAGTTGTTGGTTTGAAAGACTTCCTTTTACCGGAACACTCGGCCTATGGTTTGGGCTGGACCCGACCGACGCGCCTTTGATGCTTCGTGACGAGTCGACCACGCACTGACGCTGGAAAAGAAATAACTGTCACTCGAACCCACTCGATGGATACGCTAGCCGACTCGTAGGTGCACGATGAAGCCGCAGCGCGGGCAAAATCCCTAAGCCCGACCCCGAATCTTTGCTACCCACCATCGCGAGCCCACCAGCAGAAATCTCCAGTCCTTCAGAAACTCTGGCGGCTTACCTTCGAACGCATGCCCGATGAACTGCAGCGTCCATCCTGTCACAAACAACCCCAGCGCGATCCACAGTGCCGTATGCCACGCGAATCCCAATAAGAACAGCGGCAACGAAAGGATAATCATCGGGATCCCAAACGTGTGCGTCTTCCGATTCATCGGATGCTGATGGCCTTGCTCATACTCCGCAATCCAGTTGTCCCAACTCCGTCCGCCTAGCATCGCAGCATCATAGCGCTGTCGGGCGGCAATTTACCAGAGCGTGAGTCTAGTCTTTGCTTCACGGGTTTGAATGAAGAAGATCAAAGCAGCAGCTAGAAGTCACGCGGGTGAAACTTCAACCGCCGGTCGGCGGCTTGTTCGGTTGACGCTTCGCTTTCGCCCATCGTTTCCGTTGCGCGTCCGCAATTCTCTTTCTGGCCTCCGCGCTGAGTGTCCGACGCTTGGGTGGAGCGAGGTTGATGTTGGTTCCAGCCAGGAGTCCTCTGATCTGTTTCAGAAGAGCGATTTCTTTATCGACTTCTATGATGATCTGTTTTATGTCCATTGCTCTCAGGTGCTCATCATAATTCACGAACTAAGCGAACATGCCAAACTGACCGTTATCGTCATCTTTCAACGGACCACCCAGTGTTGAGTCGTTGTTTCTCACCACTGTTGATGCGTCTATCGCACGCGCCAAAGCGTTCATCTTGTCGGAGTCATACAGCGGTCCATACCTCTCGATCGGCATCGCAGAAGCGCCAGATCGTCACCTGGTTTCTTAGCCTGTGTACCGGTTATATTCATCGCCTTCAGTACGGGCATCGTTCTGCGCCTCTTCTACCTCGACAGCTGGTTATTTTTTAATGAGGCGATATATGAACTCGATGTCGAATCTGCTGAGCCTGCTGTTTGGTTGCCGTCATAAGCTAGACCGCCTGTCGCGTCCGTTCACCCACAGTGAGCAGACCTACAAGGTCTGTCTCGATTGCGGCAGGCACGTACCGTACGATGCTGTGCTGTTCCGTCCGCTGACACGCAGCGAGATCAAGAGACATGCATCAGGAGGAACTCGTTGCGAACCTGGCTACAGATAGCTCTGCCGTCGCTTGAGATTGGGACCTGGCTTGGATAATGGTGTTGAGAACTCATCAATTCAGTGCGCTCGACCGCCTGACGATCACGGAAGAGTCGCTCTATATCGCAATCGGCGATGTGATGCTGGTCGGATTTAAACGACACCAGAAAATTGCAATCGTTCGGAAGATGCCTAAAATTCCTGATCTAATTTAGACAACTCAGAAGGTAGAACATACGAGACTCACATCTCGCTCGTCCTATTTCGCAGTCTTCTTAGCCTCTGCCCGTCTCTTCCTCTGCGCATCTGCAAGCCGGAAAGGGGATATGACGATCGTGATATTGCGATCTTGTCGCCGCGAAGATAAGGTCTGAAGCAGATATTCGTAAATCACCAGTCACGTCTCATTTTATTTCTTATGCTGACAGAGACATCTCCGCTCACAGTCGATCCATGCAAGCTCGATGGGATTCCTTGCCTCGCGCGTGGGGGTACCGCCGCGTGTCGCGGCTATTTCAAGCGAAATCCGTACACCGCTGAGCACGAAATAGCGCCAGAGGATCTGGTCATCTACTGCAACTGTCCTTGTCATAGGGCATCAGGAACTGCTTAGGTAATCAACCTTTGCAAAAGTGCTATGGTGAGGCTAAGGTCTTCTGCGCATATCACTGGAGCGAGAATTGTTGCGCTATTGGTGGGTTAATCAAAACCAGACATTCCGCCACGAAATCTCTGGCGGATATCTATGGTCCCCAACGCAATGCCAATGGTGCCCGAAATCCTTTCTATGAATCAATGCGGGAGGTCTCGCCAGGAGACCTGATTTTCTCATCCGTCGATACCCGCATTGTCGCCATTGGAATCGCGAATTCGTATTGCTGGGAGTGCCCAAAGCCAGTCGAGTTCGGCTCGACCGGCCAGAACTGGGAGAATGTTGGCTGGCGAGTCGGCGTATCGTTTACGTCTTTGTTGAATAGAGTGCGGCCAAAGGAGCACATGGAGGTCATAAGATCCGTCCTGCCTCATCGGTATTCGCCCTTGCAACCGAACGGCAACGGGAACCAAGCGCTCTACTTGACCGAGATTTCCCAGGATTTTGCTGAGGTGCTGGGCGGGCTCATCGGTGAAGAAGCGCGTGCGTTGTTATCCACATCAGCGACAATGCCCACCAGGCTTGAAGAACGGCATTTTGGCCGGTGATGATCTGGATGTCTGGGAACGTAGGCTAGAGGAGCAGGTTGAATCCGATGCTTCCGTACCAGAAACAGATCGCGAGGCGATTGTCCGGGCGCGACGCGGTCAGGGACTCTTCAAACAGCGGGTCATGCACCTTGAACTTCGGTGTCGCTTCACGGGTGTGAACAACCTGACCCATCTCCTAGCAAGTCACTGTAAACCGTGGCGTGATTCCTCCAATGAGAAACGTCTGAACGGCGAGAACGGGCTGCTCTTAACGCCAAGCATCGATCATCTTTTTGACCGTGGCTTCATTGGATTTGAGAACTCTGGAGAATTGATCATTTCGCCGGTAGCTCACCTCCCGTCCCTGCAAAGGATGGGAGTCGAAACGGAACGAGTGGTTAACGTGGGATCTTTTACCGACGGTCAAAAGCACTTCCTTGAGTTTCACCGGAATTCGGTGCTTCTGCGGGCTATGCGATGAGCATGTGCCCATTCTGATTGATTGAACCTGCGAGGGTGGTGGCAAGTTCCGCAACCGCTATTGCTATCCGAGATGCTTATCCGATCACGGAAGGTCACACGCTTGTTCTTCCTCGCATACACGTGAAAAGCATCTTCGAG
>Ga0206855_10349_pt1 | contig 12108 bp, 3 predicted proteins | sample Alteio_BWOrgCont_51_FD_152637 | JGI IMG/M metagenome (GOLD analysis project Ga0206855, IMG submission 152637) | Enriched cells from forest soil in Barre Woods Harvard Forest LTER site, Petersham, Massachusetts, United States -... | ecosystem: Environmental > Terrestrial > Soil > Temperate forest >...
TTCTAAGAGAGGAGCAGAAAAAAGAAATTGAATCTTCAATTAGGAAAGTGATTGATGAAAAATTTAACTCCATAGGCAACAATGCTTCTGAAGATAGGTTTTTAACTAGTAAGATTTTGAAACAAGATTTTCCATGGCCTATAACAAAGAATCATAATTCAAGCTTTGATGAAGGTAAATTTATACCAATACCATTATCTGATAATTCTGACCTTAGTGCATGCCCTATTGGAATAGATAGTAATAAGAATAGATTTCCTTTAGGAGCATTCCACATTTTTGAAACTCTAGCACAAGTTGAGGAACAAACTGCTGAAATAAAGTTTAGAAATATGGCTTATAACAAAGCAGGGTTTAGGTATTTATTCATGTTTTTTGAATTATTCGTGAAGATGGAGAAAATGGGAATAACAAATTTCTCAAAGATGTACGATACACTTATTGCAATATCAGATATAGCTTTTCATATTCCAGTAGGTATTAGATATTATGCCTTAAGTAAAACTAAATATTTTACGGCGTTACGAAATAACGATTGTGATTTGAGTATCATATAGTTAATGCGTAGCGTGGGAATTCTTTTAGAAAAGAAATTAGAATCGTATCATTAAATTAACTTAAAATTAATTTGGAAATTAATATTGCGTGACTACATTTGCCTTACCATAATCATCCAACTCAGTAAAAACATAGTCCACTTAAATCTATCACGATGAAGAGAGTATTTACCACCAAACCCGCTTTGCTGCTTGTATTAGCCGGTGCAGCATTTTTATTTTCCAATTCAATCAATGCTCAGGTTGTAATTCTACAACAAGGCTTCGATTCTACATCAGGTACATGGGCAAATGTTAACCAGATACAAAACGGAGGAGTTGCCTGGGCTGAGCAAACCACTTCACATAACAATGTGATTGAAGGTAATAATGCCTGTTCCGGATGGAGTACATGTAATGATAAAACCGGCGGCAGTTATGGGATAACTGGCGGAGCACCCGTGTTTAAAGGCACAGGAACCAATGTAGGGTACGGCAGTAGCAATTCAAACTACTTCGCCATTTTTGACGACTATGATGCATCAAGTGGTACATATGGAGGAATATACAGTACTGATTTTAGCTTGAATGGTTATACCAATGCAACACTTACTTTCTACTGGAACAATGCAAATACTACTAACTCTTATATACAGGTGCAATACTGGAACGGGAGTGCATGGACCGGAGCAACGAATTTCGGTGATGGCACAGGAAGTCTTGGATGGCACCAGGCAACTATGTCGTTACCTTCAACTGCCAGTGAAGTTGTATTCCTGGTAATTTCAGATTATAACTATTATGCTATAGGATTAGACCAAATAGAAATATACGCTACACCTTCATGTTCGAATCCTACCATTACTTCACAACCTTCTACAACCTCACAATCAATATGTCAGAATGCTTCAGCTACAGCGCTGACGGTAAGCGCTACCGGAAGTTCATTAACATACCAATGGTATAAAAACTCTTCAAACTCTAATAGCGGTGGAACCTCTGTCAGCGGTGCTACCTCAAGCAGTTATACTCCTTCTACATCTTCAACCGGTACTTTATATTACTATTGCTTAGTAAGTTCAGGTAGTTGTACAACTACAAGTAATGCCTCCGGAGCAGTAGTTGTTAATCCTATAGCAACAATTAGCTCACAGTCTACAGGTTCACAAAACTTGTGCCAGGGAAGCACAGCAACTGCAATGTCAGTAACAGCTACCGGTTCTTCATTAACTTACCAATGGTACAGCAATACTGCAAATTCAAATAGTGGAGGAACTTCAATAAGTGGAGCTACTTCAAGCAGCTATACTCCTTCAACGGCCAGTACCGGAACATTATATTACTATTGTGTAGTTTCTTCTTCAGGCAGTTGCCCTGTAACCAGTGCAGTATCTGGTGCAATTATTGTTAGTGGTGCATCAGCGCCTACCGGAACAACTCCCCAGGTATTTTGCAGCAGTTCTAACCCGACAGTAGCCAGTTTAACAGCAACGGGAAGTTCTATTCAATGGTATGCAGCAGCTACCGGAGGAACAGCCTTGGCAGGTACTACAGCTTTAAGCAATGGAACTGTTTATTACGCAACTCAAACAGTAGGTGGTTGCCAAAGTGTATCAAGGTTGGCAGTTACAGCAACTATTAATACGGTTCCTTCCATAACTTCTCAATCTACCGGCGGGCAAACTGTATGTAAAGATTCAACTGCAGTTCCACTTTCAATTATAGCCAGTGGTACTTCATTAACTTACCAATGGTATCAAAATAGTGCAGCATCAAACACTGGTGGTATTGCAATAAGCGGAGCTACTGCAAGCAGCTACACACCTGTAACTACTACGGCCGGTACAACATATTATTATTGTGTAGTAAATGGTGCGGCACCTTGTTCTGCGGCAACCAGTATAGTATCAGGCCCTATAGTTTCATACCTGTGTAATATCAGTGGAATAGCCGCAGGTGGAGATTTATCGGGCACCTATCCTAACCCCACTGTTGCGAAAATTAATGGTATGACAGTTCCACCAAGCAGCACAGGATATTTATTCAATAATGGTTCCGGTACTTTATCCTGGAGTGAAAATGGAATTTGGAATACAAGCGGAACAAATATGTTTTACAATGGTGGCAATGTAGGTATAGGTACCACAAACCCTCAGTATCCATTGGAAGTATATGGAGATGCAGCCGTGACTGGTAATATTTATGGGCAAAATGTATATGCCGCAAATAATTTAAGTGCAGGTAATTTTAGGTTTGTAAACGGTTCTGCTGTCGGCACTGCAGACTCCATTGTTTCAAATGCTCCAATATTGCAATTAACTGCTACAAATGTCAATGTATCTGCTAATTTAAATGTTACAGGAAGTATAACTACTCCAAGTCTTATCCTTTCGGATAGTATAGTTACGCCGGTAGTCTATTCAGGACACATAAAACCTATGACTGGAGATAGTACAGTACATATTGGAGACAGCTCCTTTGTTATTCAAACAAGCGGTTTTGGTGCTAACAATCTTTATTTTACACCTAAATATACCTGTGGCATAGGTTCTTACAATACTTTTTCAGGCACTTTTGGCTCAGTTGCATTAGGTACCCAAAATAAAATAAGCAGCCTTGCTGATGGTGTTGCTATAGGTGATGGCAATACTATATCGGGTGCGGGACTAGCTTCACTTGCTTTCGGATTAGGAAACACTGTAACCGGACAAACATCAATAGCAATTGGTTTAGGTGTTCAGAATAGTGTAAAACAAAGCATTATGATGGGAACTGGGAGCACTCTACCTTCTCTTATTATAGCTCCACCTCAATTGAGTTCAGGTTCAGTACCTGGCTTTGTGGGAATAGGGACAACAAATCCTACAGATTTATTCCAGGTAGGAGATAATATGAACCACATAGTCTTCGGACAACTACCAGAAGTGGCATCAACTTCATATTGTATGGCATATATGGGTTTTAATGCCGCAAGACTTACCAATACTACTGGTAATTGGGAGGCTGTTGGCAATGGAGCAAACAACGGAGGTTCTGTGATTATGGGAGATGTTGTTGGAAATCTATATTTTGCTTCAATACCAAATACAGGTAGTTCGGCACAAACAGTTAGCGATGCCACTTTAATATCTGGGACTACAAATAACGTAAGGTTTTTTATTGGAGCTAACGGAAAAGTATCGATAGGAATACCAAGCAATAATATGCCCGGTAATTACAGATTGTATGTAGCAGGTGGCATTCTCACAGAACAGGTGAAGGTTGCTTTATCAAATGATCCGGCAAATTGGTCAGATTATGTTTTCTCAAACACCTATCAATTGAAATCATTGAATGAAGTAGATCAGTATATTAAAGTAAATAAACATTTGCCAGATGTTCCTTCTTCTGATGACGTACATAAAGATGGCGTTGATTTGGCCAAAATGGATGCTACATTATTGAAGAAAATAGAAGAGCTTACACTTTACTTAATAGAGCAACAAAAACAGTCTCAACAACAAGCTGATGAAATTAAGCAGCTACAGGATGAGTTGACAAAACTAAGAGCAGAACAAAAATAAAACATGAACCCGTTAATTGAATCTATTCATTAAATTAAACTTGTTTATGTATTATGAAAACACTCTATAAATACATTGGATTTACACTGCTGGTTTTGAACACGGGAGTTTCGTTCGGGCAGTTAATTCTTCAAGCCCCTCCATCTTCGGTTCCCACAGGAGACCATAAGGATTACAACTCGGTTACTATGCAACCTCCGGCAGTTGGCTCGGGTGTTACTGGTTTAGTTGCACCAGGTGTTAGTAGCCAGACTATACATTTGTATATTGACAAGTCTATTCCCCAGCCAATAACCGGTAGCAATGGAGGCAATAATTATAGCAACGGAACTGACCCAAGTACTCCTATAACCTCTACACTTAATACATCTCTTCCTGTTGGTGAGACACCTAATTCGCATGGAGTAACTCCAACGGGTGGCGCATCATACAATATACCAATAACCCTTCCTCCCGGCACTGCGGGAATGGTGCCGAATTTATCCGTAACATACAATAGCCAGTCTGCTGAAGGGTTATTGGGAATTGGTTGGAATTTGTCGGGCCTTCATTCTATTGGCAGAATGACTAAAACAATTTATCATAATGGCTATGTTGATCATGTTAATTTAGATAATACGGATTGGTTTTCCTACGATGGGAATAGATTAGTTTCTAACTCGGGTAACAATGGTGACGATGGAACAACTTACTCTACAGAGGCGGAAACGTTTTCAAGAACAACCTCACATGGTACTTACGGCAACGGCCCCGAATGGTTCTCTGTTGAAACTAAAGATGGCATGACTATGGAATTTGGAAATTCAAACGATTCTAGGTTAATACCGACAGGCCAAACCAACCCTACCATAATGACCTGGATGGTAAGTAAAATATATGATAACTATGGAAATTACATCAGTTTTCAATACAATAATACCAATGGAGAAATATTTATCCGGGAGATAGATTATACCGGGAATAGTAATGCGGGTATATCACCATACAACATAATTACATTTACATACGGAACAAAGACAGAATCGAATTCTGTTTATTGCGCCCAGTCACAAATGAATTCCACCGCACTGCTTACCAATATTCAAATAAGTTGCCAGGGAAATCTATTCCAACAATATTCATTTAATTATGTTTTTTCAAATATTTATTCTTACCTTACTGAAATTGACGAAGAGGGAGCTGACAAAAGCACCCTAAATCCATTGAAATTTAGTTACTGTGCCGACTTAACTGGTAATCCAGGTTATTCAGGCCCAATATATGGTGATCCATACAATACTATTCCAGCAGCGCCCTTAGCTGTAACAACTCCGTATACTACTTCTTCTAACCCATTCCCTTTTAGCAAATTTGCTTTATTGGATTATAATGGTGACGGAAAAGAAGACGTTATTGATTTTCAAGGCGCCTATACCGATGTTTCCCCTACTACTTTTTACAGCAATCTGCAATGGGCATTAGGCACAACTTTATCATTTTCATGGCAAAATCCTATCTTATTAAAAAACACCACGTCTGGCCTTCAAGCAACGCCTACGTTTTCTACGCAATCTTCGGCAAATATTCCTGCCTGGGATCCCAGCCAGGGCTCACAGTTTGTTTCGCTGCCCTTAAATCCATCAGCGCCAGGTAATTTGGGGCAAGTTCAGGCAGATTTTAATGCTGATGGTAGAGAAGACGTAGCTTCATCTGTTGTCACTAAATTCAGCACTGAAACAGTTAATCATGAAGATGCTGACTATGAAGAGGATATTAGTATTGGGCTTTCGAATACAGGCTCTACAACCAGTACATCATTATTTACTACACCTGCCGCTCCATTGGTGACATATGGTAGCAATGCCAGTAGTTATGTTGGATATGGATATAGCGGTACATTTTTCTTGGATTTGAACGGTGACCGTCAAATGGATGTATTTAACTATCATGTTGACCCAAATTCCGGTACCGAATTTTATAGGATCTGGCTTAACGCAGGTGCAAATAATCCAGCGCTTTCTGTTGTAGCTGCCTCAGGTAACACTGTTTACCCTAACACTTCTACAACTAGTCCCAATTTTGAGATAATAGTTGGGGAAATCGCTTTTAGTTTCTTTGGGGGGCCATATTTTGAACATTTAGATTTTTCACAAGCATTTCCTATGGATCTTGATGGAGATGGGAAAAATGAATTAGTTAATGTTTACGAGGTTAACATTGACGGATCTCGCCAAAGGGTTATTGTTAAATTTGATTTTACTCAGTCCGGAAATGGTAGTAACCACGTAACTGCAATAAATGGAAGTGTTAATTCAAATGAAACGGCAGATATCCCTGCTATACCTGGTAATGGCATTGTTATTGAACCTGATAATTCACCTTTTACTTATTATTTGAATTCATATACTACAACGGTCAATACACACGCCTATCCGAACTCAGAGTATTCCACTACCCTTACAGCCAGTGCAAATTATTCCTTGTTTGGTGATTTCAATGGAGATGGAATTTCTGATGTTTTATACTACAACTCAAGCAGTGGTCAATGGTCAATGAATTATGGAAAAGGGGATGGCAACTATTCAACATCTTCAACTAACGGCCTACCCAATGATAACCCGTTTAATTATCCCACAGTTTGGTATTATGCTCATGATATGAATGGAGATGGGAAAACAGACATTGTAGAATTCACAAATGCATCTGGTCCTGCAACTATAATTAATGTGTTCTATAGCACTGGAAACTCTTTTATTCAAGGGCCTTCAACATCAGCAAGCATTGATGCTGATCCTCAAAGAGACCAGGTTTCTTTTGGTGATTTTAATGGTGATGGAATTGACGATTTATTTATTGACGATGAGTTTAACAGCTCAAATGTCCCAATCATAATCTATTTCAATAAAGGGGGATTTGCTAAGTACCTTAATTCGGCTGTCGACGGATACGGTAATAGAACCCAATATTCATACCAACCTCTGACAATTGGAAACAGTGTATATACTCAACCTAACACTCTCGGTTATAGAAGTACTTCCAATAGTTTAAACGTTCTTGATGTTAATGTACCCTTATTTGTTGTGTCCCAACTTACCATCCCAGACGGTATCGGTGGGCTAAACACAACAACTTATTCCTATGCTGATGCACTATTGAATTATCAAGGTAAAGGTTTTTTAGGCTTTAGAAACATGACTTCACAAAATAATGTTTCGGGGTATACTACATCGACGGAATATACTTTTGATGGAATCTTCTTAAACCCGATCAATGCCTCGAGTTCAACAGTTACTACCAGTGGCTCCACACCTGTTTCTCAAACCGGCCATGATTTGGTAGATATAGGCTTAGGAGCTATAAGCGGGTACCCATTCCAACGATTTTTCCCAGAACCTGATATTGATGTAGAATTTAATAATGTTTCAGGAGGATTTACCAGTACATCATATAATAGATACGATAGTTATGGAAACATAACAGATATGGATGTTCAAAACAGTGCCCAAGTAACAGAAACTCAGAATACTTATATTCAGGCTGGGGCCTGGATACCCTCACGAATTTCTTCTACAATTATTACAAATACGCGTACAAGTCAACCAGCTTACCAAAGAGAGACCGATTATAATTTTAACAGCAACGGTCAGGTAATTGCCGAGATTAAAGACCCCAGCACCTCAGAACAATTGACTACAAATTATACTTTTGACCCTAATATTGGTATCTTAAAACAAATGCAAGTTTCGGCAAGTGGCCTTCCCACAGCTATAACTTCATACCAATATGATCCCCTGGGACAGTTTGTTGTTCAAACAACAAATCCATTAGGACAAATTTCAACAGCAACTTATGATCCTAAATGGGGTAAACCAATAAGTCAGACTGATATTGATGGATTGGTTACTACTTTTACTTATGATGGATATGGTAAGCCGTTAACCGTCACCACACCGGATAATCTTACTACTAATACTAGCTATAGTTGGGTTCAATCAGGCGATGCAAACCTGGTTGGTAACCCTGTAGACCCTACTGAATTAAATACCGCTTTATATGTCGTTACTAATCAAAAACCCGGTTCATCTTATTTAATAAAGTATTACGACACATATGAAAGACCGCTATTAACAATTACAAATGGTTTTGGGAATACTCTTTTTAAAGTAACTACATATACAAACAGGGGAAGTATTAATGAACAAAGTGAATCTTATGATAAAGCAAATGCTTCCTATGACCCAATAGTCACTACATTTTCATATAATGCATTTGAGCAACCTACTCAATCTATAGTCAGAAACTATTCATCATATTATAATGGAGGAAGCATTAACAATACGGAAACAGGCACTTTAAGTTTAACTACAAATATTACATATAGTTATCCTTTAAATAACGGAGTTGTTAAAATCACAACTTCAAATCCCGATGGTGAAATAAGAAGTACAACCACTGATATGGCTGGGCTTGTAATACAGAGCACTGATAATGACCAAAATAATATAACAACAAAAACATATGGTAGTCTGAATAAATTAACTTCAATCAGTTTAAATACCGGAAGTGGTAATGTTCAGCTTACATCAGAGCAATATGATCAATATGGAATGCCTACTAGTGTAACTGATAACAATGGCGGTATAACACAATATGAATATAATGCTTACGGACAATTAGTGAAACAAACTGACGCAAATGGTGCTACTTTTACATACAAATATGATGTAATGGGAAGGGTCACAACAAAAACTAGTCCCGATGGAAATTATTCATACCAATATGTTACAAGTGGAAATGGACTTAATATGTTAAGTTCGGTCTCTTCCCCTTATTTTACAACATGCAGTTATACTTATGATAATTTAAGGAGAATTACAGAGATGAGTGAGAATATAAATGGAACCTTATTCAACACTTCTTATCAATATGATGCATATAACAGATTAAGCCAGGAAACTTACCCAAGTGGCTTTGCAATAAAAAACACTTATACCAGCAATGGACTACTCTTTTCAAAAACAAGAGTAGATAATAATGACCTTATTTGGCTGGGTTTCAGCAATAACCCTTACGGACAATATGATAATTATCTTTTGGGGAATGGTCTTTCCCCTAGTAAAGCTTTTACTGATTTAGGTATGCCTTATGAATATACTGTTCCAGGAATCCAGGCTCTTACATATTCTGTAGACAATAGAAATGGCGATGTATTATCAAGAACAGATAACGTAATGCAAAACTCAGAATCATTTAATTATTACCCATATACATTTACACTTGAAAACTCTCAAGCCAGCAAAACCGTTTACCCTTTTACAACTCAAACGGCGACTAACTTAACATATCAGCCTAATGGTAATATAAATTCAAAATCTGATATTGATCCAGGTTACAATTATCAATATAACAGTACCAGACAAAACGCGGTGACTCAGGTAGGAAATGCGAATGGATTAATCAGTCCCTCTCAACAAAGTATTTCTTATACACCTTTTAGAAAGGCCTCGGTAATAACGCAGGATAGTTATGAAGCAGATTTCACTTATGGGCCTATGGATGACAGATACGAAATGGATATATATAACGGATCTCAGTTCATTAAAACAAGGTATTATGTTGGAGATTATGAAAAAACGGTTGATGGTTATGGGAATACTACAGAAGTGCATTATATTAAATGTGGCGGAAGTCTGACCGCTATGTATGTAATACAAAATGGAGTAGGTTCTATGTACTATACTCATACGGATAATTTGGGGTCTATTTTAGCAGTTACCGATAATAATGGGAATATTGTAACTCGCCAGAACTTTGATGCCTGGGGTAATTACCGTAACCCAACTGACTGGTCGTATAATAATATACCAACTCAACCATGTTGGTTATATCGCGGGTATACAGGGCAAGAGCATTTACCGGAATTTGCTCTCATAAATATGAATGCCAGAATGTATGATCCGTTGATAGGGCGTTTCTTAGGACCAGATCCATTGGTAATGAATTCAAATTTATCTCAGGACCTGAACAGATATTCATATTGTCATAATAATCCTATGAAATTTACAGATCCAAGTGGAAAATGGATTTGGGTACTTGTTGGAGCTATAGTTGGAGGTTATACAGGAGGTGCATGGGAAGCAAGCAATCAAGGGGATAAAAACTGGTGGAATCCTTTTACATGGAATAGTAATGATTGGCAGGCAGCGGGTGTAGGGGCTATAATTGGGGCTACCGCAGGTTTGGCAGGTGAAACATTTGGTGCAACGGCAGGCTCAACGGGTTTTGTTGGCAGCGGTGGCGCAACCACTACAGGGTTTAATATAGTCGCTAATGGTTTGTGGACAGCAGATATTAATATGTTCTCAACATGGGCTCAAGGTGGTTTTAATACGCAAAGTGGAAGCATCTCATCAATTTTTCAAAGCGGTGTTATAGGATTTGTAGCCGGAGCTATTGGCGGAGAAGCAGGAAATCCTAATGATCCCCAATTTACTAATGAACCCAATCAACCATTTGCCGGCACTGTCAGATACACAATGAGTAACATTCAAACAACTAATCTTGTTACTGCTGCAACAAATGGATTCCTGGATCGCGTTGTACTGAGCAGAGAAAAAGGCGATAGTTGGGCGCAATCTTTAACCAATGGAGGGATAGGAGCAGTTGAAGGCATGTTCTTCGCTGACGTTGCAGATAATCCTAAAGGGTTATTCCCAACTTTGGATGATGGACAAGACCTTCCCAGTGATATGTGGCAAGTTTCAGGCAATTCCATTGCTGGCATAGGTGGTGAATATGCGGGTCAGTTCGGTGGTTACGCATGGGGTAGGTTTTTGAGTGCAACGGTGGCAGAAGCTGGAACTTCAGTACCAGGCCTAGGTGTATTTTCAATAAGTTTATTAGCAGAATATGAATTACCTGCCGATGCTTTTGGGAATATGGGTGGAGACGAGTTACAGTTCCTAACAGGATTAGGAATGTCCGGTTATCCTTGGGCCGCTCCATATGGAAGCTATCTTATTAATAACGGTATTTATAATGTAGCAACGTTTAAATGGTAGTTTCACTTTAAATATTAATTGATAGAAAGTTATGAGCAACAGCCTAGTATTATTTTTTATTCTTTTTGATATCAATGGTTTTAGCCAAGTGTACTCACCTGCTATTAAAATGGACACATTAAATAAATCCGATTCTGATAAGACAAAGGTTGGTTACTGGATTCAACCATTGGACAAATATACTTTACCAGCCCAAAAAAAAGAGAAAGTGGTTTTTTATAGGTATGCTTATTATGAAAAAAATGAATTCGGTAAGAAGACATCATGGAGCATTTATCCGAATGATTTTATACTACCTAAAACTTATAGGCTTTTTGAGAATGGGTCCTATAAAATGAAAATGGAAGATAGTAATGCAATCATTACTAGACAGGATACAATTATTGCCTTAAACGGAACTTACTTTTTTTACCATAAGCAATATCTTATTGAAGAAGAAAAATATAAAGATGGTTTTATGCAGTACTATAAGGCTTTCCGTAGAACAGGTGAATTATTCGAATATTGGAATTATGAACAAAAAGACACTGTACATCTTATGTCCTATACAAAAACGAATTACAAGAAAAACGGAGAAATAATTGAAAGTGTACATAGATATAGATTAAATGGGCAGTGGCATACTGAATCACAAACTGAAGATGGCAAAAGCCAGCACTAAAGAATTTTAATACTTCTAAATATGAAAGCAAAAAATCTAGATAAGATTCTAAATAACCAACTGCATAAAATAATCGTAGTGTTGGCTTTTTTAAGTTTTTACAGTAAAGAAACAACTGCTCAAATAAAATATTCTTACGATGCTGATGGTGACCGCACACAAAGCTTATCAATAGGTACGGCCAGACCTACAAAACCAACAAGTAATGATACTACTCCGGACTTAAGTGCTATGAAAACAGCAATGGATAATGGTATAAGCGTTTATCCCAACCCGGCTCGAAATATTATTAATGTTACCGTAGCAAC
>Ga0206855_10351_pt1 | contig 12083 bp, 9 predicted proteins | sample Alteio_BWOrgCont_51_FD_152637 | JGI IMG/M metagenome (GOLD analysis project Ga0206855, IMG submission 152637) | Enriched cells from forest soil in Barre Woods Harvard Forest LTER site, Petersham, Massachusetts, United States -... | ecosystem: Environmental > Terrestrial > Soil > Temperate forest >...
GGTTTTTTGCCTGGGTTTGTTTTTTTTCTTGGGCGGGGTGGCGTTCGGTTATTTTATTATTGTTCCGATCTCTCTCGAATTTCTGATGAAGTACAATCTGGATTTTAATTTTATTCCCCAGTGGACTCTTCAAGGTTATTACAGTTTTGTAGTTAATTTTCTTCTGATTTTTGGCTGTGTTTTTGAACTTCCGCTGGTTTTGGCCGCTTTGGTGAGTATCGGCATCGCGACACCCGCTTTTTTAATTCAAAAACGCAAACACGCAATTCTGGGAATATTTGTGTTGGCCGCGCTGATCGCGCCCAGCGCCGATCCGATCACACAGACCATCGTGGCGGTTCCTTTGATTGTCTTGTATGAAATTGGAATTTGGCTTTCGTATTTGGCTGTTCGGCGCAAGAAGAACTAAATTTTCATCTCGTTGACATTTCACGCCCACATCCCGATAATTCGTTGGTAGACAAGATTAGGGACGCTATTTTTGGAGGATAGGAATGAAATTTTTTCTCGATACGGCCAACATCAATGAAATTAAAGAAGGTTTGGCATTAGGTTTGGTAGACGGTGTGACCACAAACCCTTCATTGGTAGCTAAAGAAGGCGTCAATTTTCATCAAAGAATTAAAGAGATTTGCGCCGTGGTCAATGGCTCGGTTTCGGCTGAAGTGACCGCGTTGGATTTTGATGGAATGATGCAAGAAGGCCACACGCTGGCGAAATTGCATCCTAACGTTACAGTTAAAGTTCCTCTTATTCCTGAAGGAATTAAAACCTGTAAAGCTTTGAGCTCCGAAGGCATTAAAGTCAACGTGACTCTTTGTTTTTCAGCTTCTCAGGCGTTGCTCGCGGCTAAGGCTGGCGCTACTTTTATCAGTCCTTTTGTGGGCCGCTTGGACGATGTGTCAACGGATGGAATGCAGTTGATTAAGGATATCATCCATATTTATAAGAACTATGATTTTAAAACCCAGGTTTTGGCGGCTTCTCTGCGGCACCCGATGCATGTGGTTCAATCCGCTATGGCGGGAGCCCATGTGGGAACCATGCCATTCTCGGTCATTAAACAGCTTTTTAACCACCCTTTGACGGATATCGGGTTGAAGAAGTTTTTAGCTGATTGGGAAAAGGTAAAAGATCAAGTTTCTAAATAAGATTAAATTAATTGAACGAAACGGGTGGGTCTTTAACCACCCGTTTTTGTTTTTAAGAGCGGGTTATTGATAATGGAAACGGTTTCAATCGGCAAAATCTTTATAGTGATGGGTTTGTCGGCGGTTCTGATAGGGCTTTTCATCACGTTTGGTGGAAAATTTATCCCCTTTGGCCGGTTGCCTGGCGATATTCGCGTTGAGAAGGAAAACTTTTCATTTTATTTTCCTTTGGTTTCTTGTTTGCTGGCTTCAGCTTTTTTTTCACTCATTCTTTGGATTTTCTCCAAATTTAAATGATCCGAACTTCGTTTATTTTATTCATGGCGGTTCTTACCGTAGGGTGCGTACCCTTAAGGTCATCTGTTTCAACGGCAAATCCCGTAACCGAACCCGTGATGGAAAAGATTCCCAAGTCACCTGAAAAACGGGCGGCTAATCTTATCAGAGTGGCGGTTGTGGTTCGTCATCCGTCGGTCCAATTAATCATCCCCAGTCAATTTAATTTAATAGGTATTTCTCAGGGTAATTCCAGAGTCATATATAAAGAAGGTAAAGAATTTATATCATTTGAGGCAACTGTTCATGATCTGGAAGGGGCCAGTGCTTTTATCCGGCCAGGAGAGGGTGACGGAGAAGTTGAAATTGATGGAAACCGGTATAAAGGCGCAATACAACTGATTCAAGAAAATGGGGGCTTTATAACCGTCGTCAACGAATTATCACTCGAGGAATATGTCATGGGAGTCTTGGCCGGTGAGATTCCGGGTAGCTGGCCCATTGAAGCTCTTAAAGCTCAAGCCATCGCGGCCCGAACCTTCGCGCTTTATAAGCAGAATCAGGCTAAAAAGATCAGCCAGCCTTATGATATTGAAAACACGGCTTTAGCCCAAATGTACATTGGTTCTAGACTAGTGAATCAAAGCATTCGTCAGGCTGTTATGGAGACTGAAGGAGAAATTTTAACCTATCAGGACGAACCCATTATGGCGGTTTTTCACTCTAATTGTGGAGGTGAAACGACCAGCGCGGTAGATGTGTGGGGTCAGGATAAACCTTATTTAAGATCCGTCTCGTGCAACTTTGGCAATCAAGGTCCACACTATAAGTGGAAGGAAACTCTCAAAGTTTTTGATGTGGTTGCCAAACTTAGGGCCGCTAATATCCCTATATACGATATTGTCGAAATTTCATCGATTGAGAAAGACGGTAGCCACCGTGTTACCAAATTGGTTTTTATGGACGGTGATGGGCGGAAAAAACAAGTGAAGGGGGCTGCCTTCCGCATGGCATTGGGGCCCGATGTTGTTCGAAGTACCCGCTTTGATGTTCAACTCGACGGTGATGAGATGGAATTTACTGGTTTGGGGTGGGGCCACGGGGTAGGTCTTTGTCAGGAAGGGGCCTATGGAATGGCTAAAGAGGGTTATGGTGCGTTTGACATTCTTCGGCATTATTATTACGGAGTTATATTGGACAAGATTAAAAGCGAATGAAATTAGAACTTTTTGATTATCACTTACCCGCGGAATCAATTGCCCAAAAGCCTCTGGCTAAAAGGGATGGAGCCCGTATGTTGGTTTTAGACCGCAAGACGGGAAGGGTAGAGCACAGTCATGTGAGAGATTTGGCCCAGTGGCTGTTGCCGGGCGATCTTATGGTGGTCAACCAAACTAAAGTAATTCCTGCCCGCCTTTATGCTGTCAAGCCGGATACGGGAGCCAGGCTTGAGATATTTCTACTCCGTCCTGCTTTTAATGAACCGCCGAATGAATGGGAAGTTCTTATTCATCCGGCTAAACGTATAAAAGGAGTGGTGGTTCTGAATCTGGAACCAAAAGGTGAAGTGGCGGTTTTGGAGTCTTTGGGTGAGGGGCACTTTTTAGTCCGGTTTAACAAAACGGGAAACTTTAAGAAATTTCTTAATCAATACGGGCATATTCCTTTGCCTCCCTATATCAAACGCAAAGACGAGTTAGCCGACAGGGAAAGATACCAAACGGTTTTTGCTAAAAAGGATGGATCAGTGGCGGCACCCACGGCCGGACTTCATTTCACTCCCAATTTATTAACCGGGCTCAAAAAGCATGGGGTTCGTCAAGCTGCGGCGATTTTACATGTGGGCTTAGGAACTTTTTTACCGGTGGATGTGGATAGCATAGAAGACCATATTATGCATCCAGAAAGGGTGGAAGTGTCCTCGGCGCTTTCAAAAGCGGTTCAAAATACCAGGGATAGACACGGGCGGATAGTGGCTATCGGAACGACGGTGGTCAGAGCGCTTGAATCTTCAGCTCAAGAGGGAGGTTTGGTGCAATCGGGTTCGTTTGAAACCCGAATTTTTATAACGCCGGGATACATTTTCAAGACCGTAGATGTTCTTTTTACCAATTTTCACCAGCCAAAATCTACATTATTAATGCTGGTCAGCGCTTTTGCGGGGCGTGAAAGAGTTTTGGCGGCTTATCAAGAAGCGTTGAAAGAAGGATATCGCTTTTTATCTTACGGCGATGCCATGTTGATTCTTTAAATTCCAAAAATTAGGGCCCGAATTTTTCGATGCGGTCAGATCCCCAATCAGTTATGTAAACATTTTCATCTTTGTCTATTGCGATACCTGCCGGCATCGAAAACTGTCCGTTGCCTTTGCCGGTTGTTCCCCATTGAGTTATATAGGTCCCGGCTGAAGTAAATTCTTGGATGCGGTTGTTCAAGGAATCAACTACATAAACATTATCTTGACTGTCCGTGGTAATCCCTTCTGGCGTGTCAAACTCGCTATTTCCAGAGCCTTTTTTACCCCATTGGGAAATATAGTTCCCGGAAGGTCCAAACTTTTCAATACGGCTGTTGTTCATGTCGGATACGTAAAAATTATCAGCTAAATCAACCGCGATTCCCATTGGCGTGTCGAACTGTCCCTGGCCTGAACCAAATGCTCCGGTTTGGGTGATAAATGTCCCATCGGGAGTAAATTCCTGTATCCGATTATTACTGCAATCCACTACCCATAAGTTTCCTTGAGCGTTGACTGCCAGCATTGAAGGATTAAAAAGTTGTCCTTCACCCTTGCCATAGATTCCCCATTGAGCAAGATAAACCCCGTCACAGCTGTATTTCTTAATGCAGTTGTTCAGGGTATCAGCGGCGTAAATATTTCCTTTTCGGTCTACGGCCACGCCCAAGGCATGGTGAAACTCTTGATCACCCTTACCCTTATTTCCCCAGTCGGTCAGGTAGGAGCCGGTTGAATTGAAAACCTCAATTCGATCATTAGCGTAATCTGCCACGTAGACTTTTTCGCTTTGGTCTATCGCAATTCCATATGGATTCCATAATTGTCCCTTTGCGGGACCGGAACCGCCCCACTGGGAAAGAAAAGGATGGTTGAAAGTCGGAGTGCGAGAGGGGAGGGGAATAAAATTGTCGCTATAAACGGGGATAGCCGATAGAATCACAAATAGCCAAAAGAAACAGTTTTTTGTCCTTTTCAAAATATTTTTCATAAAGTTCCAGTGAATTGGATTTGAACTAGTTTGATTCGAAACTTGTACTCACTCTATACTAGGATTTCTCGGCCGCCAATAGAGGTTTCGTTAATGAATAGATTTTTAAAAGGATGATTTTGAAATGGTTTTGGAACTGGAAATTAGAAAGACCTTGGATGGTCTAATCGACAAATTTATTCAAGAATCCCCGTTTTTTTCTTTTTGGCAAGGGGAACGAATAACCGCTTCGCTTTGCGAAAAGTTTCTGATTTCGTTTGATTCTTTAGTAAAGAGTTTTCCGTCCTTAATCGCCGCCGGTGCATCGCGCATGGAAGATGAGAATACCAGGTTTGTCCTGGCCCTTAATTTATACCAGGAGTGTGGTGAGGGAGATGCAAGCCGCAGTCATTACGCGATTTATAAAAAATTTATGGCCACCGCGGGCATTCAATTAAATGCCGTTTCCGAAGATGCTTTTGCGATTGAATGGCGAACAAGTTTGTTTGGATATATCAATGAAACGAAAAGTACGGGCGCTGTGTTGGGGGCTCTGGCTGCGGGAGAATTTTTGGCCCAGCCAGCATTGTCGAGAATTTACGCCGTGATTGAACCACATTATCCAAAAGCTGACCAGGAATACTTTTCAAAACATTTGGTGCTCGAGGAAGATCATGTCAAAGAAATAACGGCGCTTATCAGCCGTCAAGCGCAAAAAGACGGTGGTTGGGAAGAGGTTGTCGCGGGTTTTTTGTTTGGCCTGTCGGTTTGGGAATCTTACTTTGATCACCTGGTCGAATTCGTTATATCAAACTAATTAAGAACAATTTCAATCGAAAACCGGCAAGGGACTGACACGGCGGCATCCCAGTTTTACAATCTCGGTGAAATGAAGCTGCATCATGGCTTTCAGATATTTTTCTTGTGCCACGGCAAGACGTTTACGGTGTTCAAAAGTATCGCAAAACATTAATATCAGGTCCCGGCCATTGGCGATGTGCGGTGGTTCATCATTCTCAATATCGATAACGGCGTTCATCAATTCTTCATCAAATAAGATTTTAAAAATGCTGGTTTCCAAGTCCGTCATGGAAGAAAGCACAATTTCCCCCGCGAATTGGTTGGTAGCGGCGATTTCAGAGGCGGTTTCGGCTTCCATCTGAATTCTTTGCATTTGAATAAGGACTTCGGGAAGTTTAAATTCAGAAATTCGTGGTTCCGAACCAAAACGGCGTAGTTGCTGGGCAAAGACATCGTAATGACGTATTTCATCCCGGATTTGTCTGGCAAGCCTTAACTTCAAATCAACCTGGTCATCCGGTAAAAGGATTATCTCCCTGGCTTGGGAAACCGTACCAAAATACCATTCGGACCAAGCTCTGCGCCGCATATAAGTGACTAAGGCGTCTTTGTAGACTTCTGGTTCGAGTTTAATGAACTCATATTTTCGTGAATCATAAAGATCGTCTCCGATGTTCTTGGCTCGGTGATATAGAGCCTGCATAAATTCGTTGGAACTGAATTTCATAAGTTTCGTATCGTTCCAATTTGAGTAAGAGGGAAGAATTAAGGGTTTTTCTGTTAGTGATGTCTGAGTTTGGTTCGTGCTTTGCATTGCAAGCTCCCGATTTTGGGAAGGTTAAAACAACCCCTCTTCTAGATTGATTCCGTACCAGATTTCCAAGCCTATCACGCCAGTCGCTTCCATTTCACCCCTCATGGCGTCTGAAGTCATAAAAGCTGGGGCTTTTGTCACGTCGGATGCCTCGTGTGCCACAATCGCAACCGCTGTATCTCCCGACAGGTGATGGATGCTGTAATTGCTGTTTTTATAATGTCGGCCCGGGTGGTTATGTTTTCCTCCATCTTCTTTATAAAAACAATCCAGCCAAAATTTATAGTCACGCACTTCATTTCTCGCAATCACGATTCCGCCCGTCATCTTGGGTTGAGCGGTATATTTTCTTTCGGTGGTATCCAATCCATACCAAACTATGGGAATTTGGGTATCTGCTTTATCCAGCGCGGACATGAAATCGGATGAACGGACAAACTCAACACTTTCCCCCAGATCAATGCACTTCAAGGTTACGATAATCGTACGCGAATCTTTTAAATCGCGGTGAAGGCTATAGGCGGTAAAGCCATGGGCTTTCAGATTTTGGCTTTGAGCCAGGAAAACCCGCCGGAAGAGATCAATGGTTTTGACTTTTTGACGGATAAAAACCTCGCCTGGAGCGTTAAGACCGTTGCTATCCGCCCTGCAAAGCGCGGCAAAACCGAACAAAAAGATGCCCAAAACGATTTTTGATTTTAAAAAATGTATTTTCATGCCCTTCTCCCAGTGAATTTTTCGATACGTTATTTCTCAAGTTTTCCTAATTGGGTTTGGGCCTGGACAATAAGCGGATGATCATCGCTAAAGTACCCTTTTAAAATTTCGATAGATTGCTTCAGGTTTTTAGCCGCCTCTTGTTTTTTTCCTGAAGCGGATTCTACCTGCGCCAGCTGGATTAAATCCAACGCGACTTGGGGATGGTTGGGGTTATAAACCTCTTTTTCTGTTTGGAGCGTTTTTAACCATAAGGTTTCGGAAGATTGAATATCTCCGGTAGTGAAATAAGCTTTGGCCATACGTTTCAGGTAGGGAAGCGATTGATAGGTATAGACGGAGCCGACATAACGCTGATCGATCTTAAAGGCCGAAGCATAGAGGGACTGTGCCTTTTGATCCGAACCCCGGCCGTGAAAAAAATCGGCCAGACGGGTCATGGCGTCGGAAACTCGAATATCGTCGGCATGGAAATTTTTTTGGGAGATATTCAAAGATTTTTCCAGACAGGATTGGGCTTGGGTGGCATTGTTTTCCAATTGACAAGTGCGGGCCAGAAGATTGAGAAGCGCGATCGAAAAATCGGGATTCACCGGAGAAGATTTTTCGGCGGCAGTCAAAGCTTTTTGGAGAAGTTCTTGAGCTTGGGAATACTTATGAAAATTCAACTCGATTTGTCCTAATAAACATTGAGTTTGCGCGAGAATGAGAGGATCGAGAGAAGGATCTGATTCCCTTAAGGTCAGCGCTCTTTTGGCCGCCAATTCGGCCTCCGCCAGACGGCTCATATCATTGTAAAGTCCCGCTAAATATTCCAAAGGACCGGCGATATTCGGATCATTGGCGCCAAAACTCTGTTCCGTTAAAGCCAATGCCCATTTGTAATCTTTTTCCGCTTTGACGTAGTCGGCCACGTAGCAATAAAGAGTGCCGAGATTGTCATAAAGTGAAACCAGTGAAGGGTGAAGAGGGCCTTTCAACTCCTCATCGATTTTAAGGGCTTTTTCCTCGCCCAGGATAGCGTCTGAAAATTTCCCGTCCCGGATTGAATTAACGGCGCCGCTCTGGGAAATATCCAGGGTATAGCCGTCGATCATCGGTCCGGCAGACCAAACGGGCATAGCCATAAAAAAGAGAAGAGCCGTGATAATTGGCATGGAGCGAATAAGAAATATTTTTTCTCGAGTTTTGTTCCTTGTTTGAAATTCCATTTAATTACCGTCCATGAGCGGCGGGGGAGTGGGAAGAACCGGAAAGGCTCTTTGGGGAAATGACGGACAAACGGGGCCAATGGCGCCGATGTTCATGTCGCGCTCGAATTCATCTATCCAACCAGAAGAACTTCCACCGTCAGTGGAATAAACGGCCCTGGAAAGGTGGGGACCTCCGTCAAAAGTCAAGTTGGCCGCCTCCGCCAAACCGCCCGAATTCCCCGCGTCTGAAATGACGTAACAATCATCACATCCGGGCTCGTTTTTGGAAGGATGGCCCGAATCGGTTTGGAAAACCAGGAACCAGCATTCCGGTGAAAAATTAGACACGTTTCGGTTGTCAAAACCGATGGTAACCCACTGAAAGGACGCCGGGGCCTGGTCCGGCGTCAGCGCGACCGCCGTGTGCACCGGATAAGTTTTATGAATTTGGAAATTGTTTTTCAGGATCATGTAGTTCAATGGATATTTGGGGTTTCCCTTTTTTGTGACCCGGATGGCAAAAGCGCTGGAAAGCGTACCGCAGTGAAAATGAAGGGCTTCGCCTTGGAGCACCTGATGAACTTTATCTTTTGGGTCGCCGTTTCCATAGATGGGTCGTAAACCGGGGTTGTCGTAAGGATTTCCCTGAAGCTGGGAACCGGCGCCGTACAGGGCGTAAACAGGTTCCTGATTTAAAATGGTCCAGTGATCCTTTTCACAGGAAAGGACATTGGTATTTGGGTCCGGACTTCCATCATTGGGATGAAAATGATTCAACACGTCGGTCGAAAGAAACGAGGCCCAGTTGTCGGGTCCGATCGTGCCGACGGGATGGTCGCCACCCCTGTTCACATCCTGCTCCAGAACGAGGTGGTAGACCTTGTCCTTAATTAGCGGAACGGAATCAAGGGGAACCGTACACCAACTTTGGGGGCGGGGAATGCAACTGGAAGAAGTTAAGGCGATGCCGGAAGGAATACCGTCGTTATCCTCCTGAACGCTGACCAGATATGCGGGCGGTTTGACGGCATCCACACAATAGTAAGCCACGGCGGTCAGGTTCATGTCCGCCTGGCAAGTGAATCGGTACGAAATTTTTTTGTCCGATGTAGCAAGGGGTGTTGAAAGTCTTCTGTTGACCACGAACCAGTTTCCGAAATCCGACCAAGCCATGGGGGCACCTATTTGGATAATGGCTAAGCAAAAAAGAAGATTTTTCATAAATCTCATGGTTTTCCTACTTGTTTGAAAATTGTCATCATTTTTATTGTTATGACTCAATTTTTGACCTTATTAGCTATTGAGTGTAAAGGTTAACTAGCATAAACCGTGATAAACTATATATGCAATTTAGTTTAAGTGTTTACTCAAATTCAGCATTAAAAAAAATGATTTTTTGATACTGAATTTTAAGTAATTCTTAAATTTGATTATTAAAAATTGTAATCATTAATTTTTTAATAATATTGTTGGTTGCCCTCGGGCTATGTTTTAGCCATTGGTGGAGATGGGGCCGAATGACAAGTTTGAAATACTTGCAAAAAACGTTATTAGTTCGGAAACTGCTTTTACTGTCAGTGCATTCACTGATGGCGTGGATGTTTAGTGTGAAAATTTTTATTCAAAACAAAAAACGATTCAAGCTTGTTGTCGCTATTCCTCTCCTTACGGTTTACATAATTTTTGTTTCCGCTTTTCTGTTAAGTCCTGTTTCGGCTTATTCACAATGTATATATGATCTTAATAATTCCGGTGTAGTTAATGGTACTGGTCCTTATGCTTACGGGCCCTGTACTTTTACCCAAACCTCCAGTGTTGATGATACGACTTGCGCCGTTTCAGGTCCAAGCACGGAAGGCATCAATCAATTTTATTCTTATGGCGCTTCAGGGGTTTCGGTTCTTTATTGTAGCGGAAGCTCAGCTGGGGCTCCCGGTGCCGCAACAGGGCCTGTGGCAGGGCAAACTCTTACAGTTAATATGCAATGCGCGCCAACGGGAACTGGTGCCGTAATCCAAGCGGCTTTTTTGGATGTGGTGGAGTTTACCCCTTCAGGTAACGAGACTCCCCCTGCTTGCACGACAGCCGTGGATTTCGGAGGCGCGGCAACTCCTGCGGGAATAGAAGCAGGTACCGGTAATCTCTGGAATATATGGATTGACCCGAGATTTGGCGTACAGGCTGCTGATTATCCCAACAGTACCGCTTTTGACGTCCGCTACAATGTCACCAGTCTTGTTTCGTTAGGCACACTATCCTATACGGTCACTACTCCCAACATCTGCTCTGATTATGTGCTCTGGTCGGCGTCGCTGGTTATTGTCTGGACCATTCCGGCCTCAGGCGTTTGCGGGGCAGTGGCGATAGATGATGGGCTTTTTTATTGGGACACGGAAGATACAGTTGTCAATGAAGGCGTTACCCCATTTGCTCCAACGGTCGATTGGAGCTGCGCTGATCCCAGTACGAATTGTGGTACCAACCAGTTTTCGGTTTTTGGGGGCAGTCAATACGGATTATCACCCGGCGAATTAGCGGATAATGGAGTCGCGATTGACTATGAAGACGCGTTTTACGGAATCACTGATCCGACAAACGCGACTGCTCCCTTGTCCAATCCTCCTGCAACCGAATGGTTTCAGGCCGGTGGTGCACCCGGCTATCCCGTTGCCTTTGATAAAACTTACAACGGTGTACCCATGTCGGGAACCAACGAAATCACATGGGGTTTGTATAATGTCCTTCCTGGCGCAAAAATGAATTATTGGGTGAATATGATGGCGGGCGGATGTAATGCTACATGTTTTACCCCAACGCCTACTCCCACTAATACTCCGACAAATACTATTGCCGCTACAGCGACAGCAACCGTCACAAACACAGTTACTAATACTTCAACAAATACAGCCACTTCAACAACCACTCATACTGTAACTAATACAACGACAAATACGGTTACGAATACGGCCACAGCCACAACTACGAACACCGTAACTAACACTGTTACGGCAACGAAAACGAATACTGCGACTAGTACTGTAACCAACACTGTCACTTCAACAGTTACCAATACCATTACAAATACAGCCACAGCCACAACTACGAATACTGCTACTAACACAGTAGCCAATACAGCAACGGCTACAGTTACAAATACCGCCACTAGTACTGTAACTAAGACAGCTACTGCTACTGTTACCAATACAGTTACAAATACAGTGACACTGACACCAACAAACACAATTACCAATACTTCAACAAATACATCGATCAACACCAACACTCCAACCAATACACAAACCAACACGGCGACCTACACAAACACAAACACAGTCACGAATACCACGACCAATACACCGACATATACTGTAACCAATAGTCCAACGCTTACGCCCACTTTCACCGTTACCAATACTCCTACGAACACGTCGCTAAACACGAATACTCCAACGAATACCATAACCAATACCCCGACTGACACAAATACGAATACTGTGACGAATACCCCAACGCTTACGCCAACTTTTACAGTTACCAATACTCCGACAAACACTTCTATCAATACAAACACGCCAACCAACACATGGACTAATACACCGACTGCTACAAATACAAATACAGTTACAAATACTCCCACTAATACACCGACGAATACACTAACCAATACATGGACCAATACCCCAACCGCAACGCTCACCAACACCCCAACTAACACACCTACCAATACGAACACTAATACTCCAACAAATACGCTAACCCCCACGCCAACCTGGACGCCAACTTTGACTCCGACTCCGATACCACCATCTAATGTGAGCATGGGCAAAAATGTTTCAAAGACCACAGCCTATGCGGGTGATTTATTGAATTATTCTATTGGGATTACGGTGACAGGTGGCAGCGTGAGCAATTTGGTGGTGACTGA
>Ga0206855_10352_pt1 | contig 12066 bp, 13 predicted proteins | sample Alteio_BWOrgCont_51_FD_152637 | JGI IMG/M metagenome (GOLD analysis project Ga0206855, IMG submission 152637) | Enriched cells from forest soil in Barre Woods Harvard Forest LTER site, Petersham, Massachusetts, United States -... | ecosystem: Environmental > Terrestrial > Soil > Temperate forest >...
ACCATTCCTCTCCTTCCTCAGGCTCGAGTTAGCCACTCAACAACCTGAGAAGTGTGGTAGCCGTCGTGACTGAGGATTAACGACGCGAACATCTGCATTGTAAGTTCGCCGACGAACTCTCGATCGCATTCCTTGCTCCAGCATTCGTCGGTGAGATCCTGGAGGGATTTGACCAGTTCAGCTCGACCCGCTCGGTAGCGTGCGAGGTTCGCGAGCGGATCTTGATGCTTGTAGTCGTTCTTGATCGCCAACTCCCCTTCATCGATCGACGGGAGAAACGGCTTCGACTCTGTGCTGATCCGGGCGACTCTTCCAAGCCAAATCGGTTCCCAATCGGCAAGATGGGCGAATACTTCCCGGAGCGAAAAGCGTTCTGAATCTGGTGTCGAGTCCCACCGGGGATCACCTGGCCCAAGGTTCGATACCAGCTGTTCGAAAACGTCGGGCGTCCCGGCAAGCGCAATGAGCAGATATTTCCGTGCAGGAGCGGGATAATTCATGATGGGTCGAAGATACCTAGATACAGAGCGGTAAGCGTTAGAGTGTTAAAGAGCACAGAGGTATGTGGGAAATAAAGAACAGTTACAGTTCGCCGCACAACCAGCCAACCGATCTTCCCTCGAACGCTCCAACGCCAAACGCTCTATGATGCGGTCTGACGAAATTCCTCCCTCCGCCAGACGCGCCCTAAGGTAACTTGACTCGGCAACCTAATGGGCGGATTATTACACTCAATTCTTCACCTGGATGACAAGAACATCCAAGTCCTAATCTCACATTTCGGAGGATGGGCTTATTTGATCCTGTTCCTGATCATCTTCTCCGAGACGGGTCTAGTTTTCTGCCCATTTCTACCAGGGGATACGCTGCTGTTCGCGGTGGGCTTGTACGCGCGGCCGGAGAAACACGCGTTGGTGCTTCCCATAGCCCTCGGCCTATTGATCTTGGCCGCAATGACCGGTGACCAGACGAACTACCACATGGGCAAGTTCTTCGGGATGAGGTGGTTCACTAACGAGAAGTCGAAGTTCTTCAAGAAATCAAATCTTGACAAAACCCATGAATACTTCGAGCGCCGAGGATCGAGCACCATCATCTTTGCGCGGTTTATCCCGATTGTTCGAACAACTGCTCCGTTCGTCGCCGGCATGGGCACGATGGAGCATCGGCACTTTACGAAGTACAGCGCTGTCGCCGCTATCCTTTGGGTCGGAATCTGCGTGATGGCGGGATATCTTTTTGGCGCGGTGCCGGCCGTCAAAGATAATTTCAGCGTCGCCGCGTTGGGAATGCTTCTTCTCTCGCTGATCCCTTTAAGCTATGAGGTGATTACCTATAGATACAGCAAGAAGAAGGGTCAGGCGGGAAAACCTGAGGTAAACCCTATCCCATGAGCTAGGGCTCTAGTGGTCTCGCGATCATCACCCCCGTCAGCTTGGACGACCAGGTGAAGCATTTGCTGATTTCCGGCTCGACGGTGACGGCCATGCGGCTGCGGGCGGAGGAGGCATCCATGAAGTGGACGACGCCTTGTTCGTCTCTTAGGCATATGCCGGTGTGGGTAATGTCAAGGCCCTCTTGGCTTGTGGTGACGCCAACGATATCGCCGGTCTTGAGAAGCGGCTCGGCTTCTTCCAATTTGTCGATCGGAAGATAGCTGAGGGATCGCGAGTTGATCTTGTCCTCTGTAAGCTTGATGTCTTGAAGAAGCTCGGGATGGGCGGCCAACTGACGATAGCTTTCGGGGTGTTGACTCATGATCCCGACTTTTTGGGTGAACGGCTGGGCGCCGGGCAGGTCTGGAGTCAGGATTTTGACGATCCCCTTTTCTTGGTTGTCGACGAACCAATCGGTCGTGTAATGCAGCCGGGTCGCAAAGTCGCCCATTCGGCCGCCTCGATACCTCGTTGTTCGGATTTCGGCGAGCAGGTCATCCGGCGTGGTCCGGCCGTGCTTGAGCATGCGGGCCATGCAAAGCGAGTCCTCGTAGAACGTGACGCAGTCGAGTCCCTTCAAATTGACGACACAATACTCAAGGTCTTTGGAGATCTCCAAAGTGGAACCGACGTAGGGTGTTCCCCTCAGCTCCAGTGCAATCTTTCCGATTAGTTCGCCGATTGGCAGTTTTGACCAGTTGAGGGTTAAGGCCTTGTCAATGATATGGCCGAATACATCCTGCCCCGCGAAGTGTTTGAACTGGTCTTGGAGTCGGCTGATGCTTCCGGCAAGCGCGGAAGGCCCGATCATGCCTAAAGAAGCGAGCATTGAGAGTCGAATCAGGTCGCGCCTAGTCATCGCATCAAACTACCGAAGAAAGAACGTCAAGCCGATCAACGCTGACGCTCACGTCCAGCGACTTGGCCGGCGTTCCAATGTACACCCCTCGCGTTGGCGTAACATCGGAATAGTCCCGGCCAGTGTGAACGGCTACATATCGATCGTTAACGAGCAAATCGTTTGTCGGGTCGATCGCTAGCCATTTGCCGTTCGGTAGCCAGCACTCGAGCCAAGCATGCGTTGCCTGCTCGCCCCGCATCCCGTCGGTACCACCGACATACAAGTATCCGCTCACGTACCTGGCCGGCACACCCATTGACCGGCAGCAAGCAATCATCAGGTGCGCGAAATCTTGGCACACGCCTGCCTTGACCTCAAGCACTTCATGAAGCTTGGTGTGGACGTGGGTCGCATCCGTATCGTAAGTCAGCGCTTCATGAATCCAGTGGGCGAGCTTGAGCAGGTAATCGACCACCGTATCGTTCGAGGAATCACGAACGCCATTGGCGATATCCTGCACCTCTTGATTACACACGACATATGGACTCTCACTCAAGAACTCTGCGTTGTCCTGCAGGGTGGAATGCAACTGATAGAACTGCCAGTCCGGCTCAATCAGGTTCAACCCGTCAAAGGGATTCTCTAACTTGGTCTCTACCACCGCCTCTGCGATGATTTCCAGAATCGGATGAGCCGACCGAACCCCGAAATAATGGACCGTCCCCCCGGTCTCTTCATAGGAGAACACCCTGCAATGCGGATTGACTCTCAGGTGGAACTCGATACACGACTGAGTCCAGTCGTTAAGAGGCATCAGACGCACCTCGTTATGGCTTTCGATGGAAGGCATCGAATAGCTGTAGAGCGTCTTATGAGTTGCACGGAGAATCATTGGGTTGTTTTATAGACGGATGAGGATGGAGTGATGGAGTGATGGAGTGATGGAGTGATGGAGTGATGGAGTGATGGAGTGATGGAGTGATGGAGTGATGGAGTGATGGAGTGATGGAGTGATGGAGCACTTGGCGTTAGTTAACTTTTCGATTTTGTCAAGCTTTTAAGAAACCGTTTCAAATTCAGTCGCGTCCCTCCAATACTCCAATACTCCAATACTCCAATACTCCAATACTCCAATACTCCAACGCTAATACTCTAAGTAACTCCGATGGACCGCCTCCCCGATCTGGCTGCATCGGTCTTGGACATCCTCAAGGAATTCGTGGAGACCTCCGGTTATGATGTCTTCGGCGCGCATATAGTTCAATTCATTGTAAAGTCGGCCCACTTCGCGTTCGGCGTCGTTGTGGGGAGCCAGGTCGCGGTTACCGCTTATACGGCGAAGGCAGCCATCAATGCGGCCGACCGAGTGGCGGACCGATGCGGGGAACTGCGGATTCAGCAAAAGAAAATGGGCCACCCGCGATGGCGTCACTCCCTGCCGATAGGTTTTTCGAAACGCTTCGAATGCGCCCACCGACTTTAGGACCGCGATCCATCCATGAACGTCGATGGGGCCACCGATCGATCCTGCCTCAGCCGTCGTTATTGGCGCCGTGTCCGCATGTCCGTCTATCGCGAAAGTAGGCAAAAGGTCGTGGTATTTGACGTCCAGGATTCGAGCGGTTTGGTCCGCCCGCTCCAAGAACCGGCCGGCGTCGTGGAAATCACGCGATTCCCCCATCATCAGCGTGCGGTTGGTAACGCCTTGGAAAAGCTGTGAGCCCTCCTTCACCTTTTCGAAAAACGTGAAGGGCGAGCCGGCGAGCACAAAGTCGACATCCCACTCTCGGAACTGAAGGTACATCTGGTTCAGACACTTCCACATTTCGCTGGATATCTGATCGCGGATGCTTCGGCCGTTCTCCCGCGCCAGACGGATACAGGAATAAATGCTGGATGTGTTCCGCTCGTCGAATCCGAAAAAATGGAGGATGCTTCGCTCGTCTTCGGTCTTATACAACTCTCGATAAAGTTCCTCTTGACCTGAGATCGCCAGGATGGAGGACCAGCGAAGCGCCTCGCCGATCACAGGGCTCTCCAAGCCAAAGTGATAATGGACGTCGATCATCCGAGCCGTGGCTTCCGCCCGCTCGATATATCGACCGATCCAAAACGCAGCGTCAGCGTGCCGAGAAAGCATCTATTGCGCCTCCTTGGCAGGATCCGCGGAAATAGCCGGAGGAAAATGCTGGGATTGCGTCATCCCGTTGAGCGTTTGGGACTGCCGCATGCCGCCGGTTCGGTCCTCGGCAAGAACCCACGTGTCCTTGCTTCCCCCCGCCTTGAGATGAGTTGACAACATAGGACCCTTTTCGCAAAGCGACGCGTGTCAATCCGCCGGGCACGATGGTGACGTCGTCTTTGCTGCACAAAATGTATGGCCTCAAGTCGACATGACGCCCCTCGAACCTGCCATCGAAGAAACAGGGCGACCTAGACAACGCAATCAAAGGTTGACCGATGTAGTTGCGTGGATTCGCGCGAATCTTTTCGACGAATTCGGCAATTTCGGCCTTGGTTGCCTGAGGACCGATAAGCATGCCGTATCCGCCCGATTCGTTTGTCGCCTTGATAACCAACTCATGTGCGTGGTTGCAGATGTGTTCGAGGTCGTTCTTCTTCCAAGCCATGAATGTCGTTACTTGCTCTAGGATTGGGTCTTGATCCAAGTAGTACCGAATCATATCGGGGACGTACGGATAAACTGCCTTGTCGTCGGCGACACCGGTCCCGATGCCATTTGCGAGCGCTACATTGCCGGTTCGGTAGGAGTTGACAAGCCCGGCGACGCCCAATGCGCTATCCGACCGGAAGACCAGCGGATCCAGAAAGTCGTCGTCAACCCGACGATAGACGACATCAACCCGCTGGGGTCCGCGAGTCGTTTTCATGAAGACGACGTTGTCTTCTACGAACAGGTCGCGACCCTCAACGAGTTCTATCCCCATCTGCTGGGCCAGGAAGCTGTGCTCAAAATAGGCGGAGTTGTAGACACCGGGTGTGAGCAGCACAACGGTCGGATCGTCGCGCCCCGGTGGCGCCAACTGCCGAAGGTTGTGGAGCAGGTGTGCGGTATAGGCATCGATGGGGCGAACGCGATTCTCGCCGAAGAGGCTCGGAAAGACCCTCATCAGTATCATTCGGTTTTCTAACATGTAGGAAACGCCGCTGGGGGTTCGGCAATTATCCTCCAATACCCGATAGGTACCGTCTTCGTCGCGAATCAAGTCGGTACCACAGATATGGACGTATACGTCACCGGGGACGTCGGCGCCTACGAAGCTTCGCCGATAATTCGGCGCATTGACTACTAGGTCGCGCGGTACCACGCCGTCCTTGAGGATCTTGCCGTCATGGTAAATGTCGTGGAGGAATAAGTTTAACGCCCGAACGCGTTGGGCCAGGCCTCTCGCAAGGTGCGCCCACTCGTCAGCAGGCAAGATGCGCGGAACCAAGTCGACCGGAAATGGCTTCTCGACTCCTTTGGTATCGCCATACACGGTAAAAGTGATCCCCTGGTGAACAAGTGTTAGATCCGCAAGCTCGCACCTGGCGTGGAATTCATCGGCCGTCAGATTCCCCAGTGTGTGGGTTAATTTGGCGTAATGAGGGCGAGGTCCGTTCGCGTCGAACATCTCGTCAAAGAACCCGCCGGTGTCATATCCGCTAAATAGGCCCGAACGCTGAGTCTGGATCTGCTCCTGTTTCATAAGAGAAGCCGAGCATCCACAATGATCCCTCCGGCGAGACCATTATAGTTCGATTTGTTAAGCGATGGTCAAATCCTGCAAAGCAACGGAGTGTAGGAGTATTGGAGTTTTGACTAAACCCGCTGGATCTGTCCATCGAAGCCTTCTTGGTCAAGGAAAATGTTAACGAAGTAGAGTTCTCCACAAGATCAAGATCGGAGGCTCGGGGAGCGCAATGGTCGCCAAAACCGTAAATCGCTAGCCCGCAGGGAAAAGTGCACGAATTCGTGTACACTTGCGTCGTGAAGAATGTTACGATATCCCTGCCCGAACCTGTTTTGGAAGGACTGAGAGCGCGCGCAAGGGCTGAACAGAAATCGCTAAACGCCTGGCTTCGAGAGCTGCTGAGCAAGGAAGTTAAGCAATCCTCCAACTGGGTCGAGGAATTTAATCGCATCGCCGACGCAGCAACCGTGACTGCGCCCGAGTGGAAGTGGAGTCGCGAAGAGACCTATGCCGAACGTCTTCGTTGACACAAATGTCTTCTTATATCGCGTTGATGATCGCGACCTCAAAAAGCGTGACAGGGCGATTTCGCTTCTTTCCGAAATAGGCGAAAACATCACTACTTCGACTCAAGTTCTTCAGGAGTTTTACTTTAACGCAACAATTAAGCTACGAGTTACGCCGGCATACAGCCTCCAGATCGTGGAGCAACTTTGCCGGCAGAGGGTCGTGCAAATTACTCCGACCCTGATCCTATCATCCATCGACACGAGTGAACGATATCGAATTAGCCTTTGGGATTCGTTGATAGTTGAGGCAGCCGCCGCAGGCGGCTGCCTCACGCTGTATACCGAAGACCTCAATCACGGGCAAAAGATCCGAGGCGTACTCGTGCAGAATCCATTTCTCTAAAGACGGTGCGCCACCGTTTCGTCCCGGTGTTTCTTAAGGTACGGCATATAGCCGGTCGTCGGGCTAACGCCGAAATCGGCGGGGCCCATGGAAGTTAAATTCATTCATGGTTTTCCTAATCCCGCATGGTGCGCTCCGAGAGTCGGAGCGTCTTGGGTAAAAGGAAATATACCGTATGGAGCGCGGACTCCTTTTTGTCCGCGAATGGTTCGCGGACGCTCTGTCTGCATTCAGACGAAGAAATACGCGCACCGCAGGAGCACAAGCTCCCGGACCGGACTGAAGTCCGGGACCCGTGTGCGGAATGAATTCCGCGCTCCAGTGCTAATGCTGAAGGGCTTCGCGGATCTTTCGCATGAGGCCGCCGTGTTTGCCCATGTCGAAGGAGTGTGCGGGATCGCCTCGGATGAGTTCGGGGTAGTTGAAGGGAGGCATGGTGCGGAGGTCGTTGTCTTCCCAGGTGTATCGCGGCCATACATGGGCGTGGAGAAAGGTATCGAGATTTCCGTAGATCGAATAGTTGATCCGATCGGCGCCGGTGGCTTCCTTTACTGCATCCCCGAGCGTCGCCATATCCCGCAAGAATTGATCGCGTGCGGCGCCATGCAGATCGTTGAGCTGGCCCACCTCAGGGTAAGCCAGCAACAAGCAGTAGCCGGGCAGGAACTGGGTATCGCCGATCACTGCGAAGCCACTTTTCATCTTCAGCAGCAGCTTTGGGCTCTCGTTGCGTGCGAGAATGGCGAGTCGATCCGTTCCGGTCATAAGCGAAGCATACCGGCAGCGAACCGTTGCCCTATAATCTGCACGTGGCTTCTGAAGGGATTACGAAAACGCAGCGGAGCGCATTCATCGCGGCATGGCTGGGATGGGGCTTTGATGGGCTTGACGGGACACTCTATTTGCTTGTCGCCGCACCATTTGTCAGAGAACTTTTAGGTTCGCTTGCTGCCCAAAAAGAGGTAGCAACCAAAGCGGCGATTATCCAGGGCGTATTCCTCTTTGGGTGGGCGATCGGTGGCACGGTGTTTGGCCGCATCGGAGATCGGTTAGGGCGTTCTCGAACACTGACGCTCACAATCATTACCTATGCCTTGTTTACCGGTTTGGCATTTTTCGCCCAAGAGTGGTGGCATCTTCTGATCTTTCGGTTCCTTGCCGCGCTTGGTATCGGCGGGGAATGGGCGGCAGGTTCTGCCTTGGTCTCGGAGACGCTCCCGAAGAAGTACAGCCACTTCGCCAGTGCGACCCTGCAGAACGGTTACAACCTCGGGATGATCGTCGCCGCGCTGACAGTCGGCGCGCTTGGACACTGGGACCCGCGATACGTGTTCCTGATCGGTGTTATCCCCGCGTTTGCGACGATTTGGATTCGCAAGGCAGTACCGGAGCCGGCGGAATGGGCAGGCGAGCGGGAGAACAAGGTGATGCCAAAGATCTCCGATCTGTTTCGGGGAGAGGTTTTACGAACGACGCTGTTCACGTTGAGCTTGGCAAGTATTTGCCTTGCAAGCGTGTGGGGACTTCTCTACTTTGCGCCGCAGGTCATTCAAGGCCTTCCGGAGGTCAAAAAACTGCCAAAGACGGAGATTCCATCACTTGTGCGGTCCGTGACGGTCGTTTATTGCTGCTGGAACATCGTCGGCTGTTACTTTGCGGCGACGCTCGGCCGGTTTCTCGGCTATCGCCGGGCGTTTTCGATTTTGCTGGCCTGCAGCATGTTGACCTACCTTTTCGGATTCAAGGACTCGCATTCGTTGGCTGAAACCCAAGTGTGGCTCAACATCGCGTTTTTCTTCAGTTCAGGGATCTTTGCCCTGTTCCCACTGTACATCCCGCCGCTTTTTCCCACGTTGCTCCGAACAACCGGCGCCGGCTTTTCTTATAACATCGGTCGCTTGATAGCGGGCGTTGCGACTATCTTTCTCGGCGTCTTCACCGCATCGGCGGTCTCGCCGACCCACGCGATCTATTTGGCCGGTTTCCTGTATATCCCGGGAGTCATCCTTGCCCTGTTCATCCCCGTTCCACCCAGTCATTCGACATGATCTACAGTCGATAGGCCCGAATCCGGGTTGAAACCCGGGGGACGGGTTGCCCCGAAGATCGGGGCGCACCCAGTGGCTTCAACGTCGGACTGAGGTCCATGCGATTGCATCGCCGTCGATGAAACGCCACGGCACGTCGTGCCATTTGCCTTCGGCGATTCCGATTCTTGAGCCGGCGACGATGTTAGATGTGGCAACCTCAGGAGGTATCAACCTCAGATTCGATTGACCCGACAGCAGGTCTATGCCATTATCGGCGCCGGTAATGGCAAAAGCCTTTGCTAACTTTCCTGGCCCGGAAAGCAGATCTCGATCTCGCGGAACGCCACGGTTGGCGCGCATTTGGTCTAGGCCCTCCATCGGTACGGCAGCACGAACCAAAACCGCAGCAGGGTCGCCTGCGTCGTGGCACACGACGTTTAGCATCCAGTGGACGCCGTAGTTGAAGTACACGTAAGCGAATCCGGGAGGGCCATACATGATCTCAGTCCGTGGCGTCCGCCCATTGAAGGCGTGGCAGGCAGGGTCGTCACTGCGATATGCCTCAACCTCTACGATCCGCGCTTGCATCTCTCCGCGGATCAAAATCGAGCCCAACAAAGCGCGCGCCGCCTCTACGACGTCCGCCCTCAATATCGAAAGGAGTTCCTCACTGCTCATCTGAGGTTGGCCGGAAAATGTCGCCGACGCGGCTGGTTACACGCTCGTGGCGGATCGAGTCATTGGGTCCGTAGGGATGGCCGCCAAAGCCGTGGCGCATCATGGCGATCGCTTTGGCCCAATCCTTCTTGCCGTCCCTGGACGCGAACAACTGCATAACGGATTGAGCGATAACAGGAATCGGCACCTCCATCCGCATGGCGTCGCCGACAAGCCAGTTGACCTCGCCGGTGTCCTCGATGTATGCGGGGACCGACTCCATACCGCCCTTTTCCAGGTACGCCTCATGCATCAAATCGACGAGCCAGGAGCGGATGACGGAGCCGTTCCTCCAGCACGAAATGACATCCGCGACTGGCAGCGGTTCGTCGAACTTCTCCAAAAGGTCGATCCCTTCGCCGATCGCTTGCAGCATTCCGAACTCAATGCCGTTGTGAACGAGCTTGACGTAGTGTCCGCTCCCAGGACCGCCGGCGTAAACGTAACCGCCTTCGCAGCAAAGCTCCTTTAGAATCGGCTCAATCTCCTCGACCGCTAGTTCAAGCCCACCCGCCATGAAGCACGCGCCGTTTCGTGCCCCGGTTATTCCTCCGCTCGTTCCAAGGTCCACGAGGTGGATTCCTTGGTCATGCAGCTTGCGCTGCCTTCGGATTGAATCGCCCCAGTAGGAGTTTCCTCCGTCGACCAGCACATCGCCGTGACTCACGACATGAGACAGTTCTTCGAGCATCGCGTCGATGGGAGGGCCGGCGTGAATGTACAGAAAAATTACTCTTGGCGGCGTTAGCTTCTCAACAAGGTCCTTTAGACTGATTGACTCTACAAGGCCCAACTCTCGAAGTTCATCGGATGCAGGCGCGACATCTCGGCCTATAACGCGCATCCCTTTCTTCAGCGCCTGATACGCCAGACCTCCGCCCATCCTGCCGAGACCAATAACGCCAAATTCGAGTTGCATTAACGACGTTTACCCAATATGGGCCTGGAATCGCCGGAACCGCGTAGACTCTAAGCGCCTATGGCGTATCGCGACTTCCAACACTTTCTCGATGTTCTCGCTGAAAAGGGTGAATTGAAGCGGATTTCCGAGCCGGTGAGCCCGACCCTAGAGATCACAGAGATTGCGAACCGCGTTATGAAGGCGGGCGGGCCTGCACTCCTGTTTGAGAATCCGATTGGACCGCCGCACAGGCTGACAACCCCTGACCACAACAGCGCGGTGATGGGCCAGCCGTCAATTCATGCGACACTTGCCGGCAACCCGATCAAATATGCCTTTCCCGTTGCGATCAACACCATGGGTTCACGCCGCAGAATGTCGCTTGCGTTAAGTTGCGACGATTATGAGGAGCACGCCGAGCGAATAGGAGCCCTGCTGAAACCGGAAGTCCCGAAGGGGGCGATTGAGGTACTCAAAAAGCTGCCATGGCTATTTGGCGAGCTGAAGGGTGTTCCACCGAAGACCGTCTCCGGCGGCATCGCTCAAGAGATCGTGATGCAGGGTGATGAAGTCGACCTCACCAAACTGCCGATTCTCACTTGCTGGCCGGAGGACGGTGGGCCGTTCGTCACTTTGCCGCTAGTCTTTACCCACGACCCGAACACGGGCAAGCGAAACGTTGGTATGTATCGCGTCCAGCTTTACGACCGGAACACCTGCGGCATGCACTGGCAGATGCACAAGACAGGCATGCGTCAGATGGAAGACGCAGGCGCGAAGGGAAAGAATCTGGAGGTATGCGTCGTACTCGGAGGCGATCCTGCCATCACGTTTAGCGCGATTTCGCCACTGCCGCCCGGCATCGACGAGATGCTTTTCGCCGGGTTTTTGCGCCGCGAGGGGGTGCGCCTGACCAAGGCGAAGACGAACGACATCATGATTCCAGCAGAAGCGGAAATTGTGATCGAGGGATTCGTGGACCCGGCTGAACGCCGGTTGGAGGGGCCGTTTGGCGACCACACCGGCTACTACTCGCTCGCAGAACCGTTCCCTGTGCTGCACGTAACCGCGGTTACGATGCGGAAGAAAGCAGTGTATCCGGCGACGATCGTCGGAATTCCTCCGATGGAAGACGGCTGGATGGGCAAGGCGGTCGAGCGGATCTTCCTGCCGATGATCCAGCTCACGGTTCCCGAAATCGTCGACATGAACCTTCCTGTCGAGTCGTGCTTCCATAATGTCGCGTTCGTGTCCATCCGCAAGAAGTATCCCGGTCACGCGTACAAGGTCATGAACGCGATTTGGGGGCTCGGCGGCCTTGCGTTTACCAAATTTGTGTTCGTTTTCGACGCCGATTGCAACGTCCAGAACCTGGACGAAGTCCTCTTCCGCATCGGCGCCAACTGCGACCCCGGTCGCGACACCCTCCATTCCAAGGGCCCGGTCGACCAACTTGATCACGCCAGTCAAGAGATGGGCTTCGGCGGCAAAATCGGCTTTGACTGCACCCACAAACTCCCCGGCGAAAACGGCT
>Ga0206855_10256_pt2 | contig 11974 bp, 12 predicted proteins | sample Alteio_BWOrgCont_51_FD_152637 | JGI IMG/M metagenome (GOLD analysis project Ga0206855, IMG submission 152637) | Enriched cells from forest soil in Barre Woods Harvard Forest LTER site, Petersham, Massachusetts, United States -... | ecosystem: Environmental > Terrestrial > Soil > Temperate forest >...
TTTATGTATAAGCGTCCGCAGGTGAATACAATACTCCCGTTGAAAGCCCGTGAATTTATCGAAGGCTTCGTCAATTAATTTTGATGCATTAGGTACTAAAGTAGGCATGGTATAATGTTTTATGCTTTTTCAATCACCACTGCATAGCCCTGCCCCACTCCAATGCACATAGTAACAAGTGCGTAACGTTTATTCTTTTCATGCAATTCTATCGCGGCAGAGTTTAAAATACGTGCACCACTCATACCCAACGGGTGGCCAATAGCTATAGCGCCACCATTAGGGTTAATTCGTGCATCATTATCTGCAAGGCCCCATTGCCTTATACAGGCAAGGCTTTGCGCCGCAAATGCCTCGTTCAATTCTATAATATCAATATCCTTAAAAGTAAGTCCTGCTTTTTTTAATGCTTTGTTCGATGCCTCAACCGGGCCAATACCCATAATGCGGGGCTCTACCCCTACTACTCCCATTGAAACAATTCTTGCTAATGGTTTCAGGTTATACTTCTTCACAGCATCTGCTGATGCCAATAACAACGCTGCGGCTCCGTCGTTTAACCCGGAAGAGTTCCCGGCAGTTACCCCACCACCCTTACGGAATGCTGGTTTTAACCCGGCTAAAGCCTCTATAGTTGTATTGGCTTTTATAAACTCATCACTAGCAAACATTTTAGGGTCGCCTTTACGCTGAGGTATGGCAATATCTGTAATCTCCTTCTTAAATCGTCCTGCTGCCTGGGCTTTGGCTGCTTTTTGCTGGGAATTAAATGCAAACTTATCCTGGTCTTCGCGGTTAATCTTGTAAAGCTCCGCAACATTTTCTGCGGTATCGCCCATGCTGTCGGTACCATATAGGGCTTGCATTTGCGGATTAATAAACCTCCACCCAAAACTGGAATCGAACAATTGCGAATCTCTGCCAAAAGGTGCCGATGCCTTTGACATTACCCAAGGGCCGCGGGTCATATTTTCTACCCCGCCTGATATAATCAATTCTGCATCGCCTGTTTGTATCGCCCTTGCACCTGCCATAGAAGCTGACAGGCCCGATGCACAAAGACGGTTAACGGTTTCACCAGGAACAGTATAGGGCAAGCCTGCAAGTAATAATGCCATACGGGCCACATTGCGGTTATCTTCACCCGCCTGGTTGGCACAACCCAGTATTACATCGTCAATTAGTTTAGGATCGAGTGAAGGATTTTTCTCCACCAGTTTTTTAATGACCAGTGCAGCCATATCATCGGCACGGATTACCGATAATGTACCTCCGAAATTACCTACTGCTGTTCTTATGCCGTTAACTATATATGCGTCTTTCATAAAACGTATTTATACATACAAAGATAAGCACTTTATAGTAGTGAATAGTGGTTATTACAAAGGTTCATCCAAGTACAACGGCGTTCCCCTTCGCTTATGCTCTGGGTCGCGCTTTACGCTCATACTCCTCGCTTCGCTGCGGGGTATCCGCTGCAATCACTAACGCAAAAATCGTTTATTACTTATTAAGCTTATCGCGAATCTCCATTAAGAGTTTATCGGTAGACGAAGGCTCGGCCGCAGGCTCATCTTTTTGTTTCTTCCTGGCAATGTTTATCCCTTTTATAATAAGGAACAACGTAAAAGCAACTATCATAAAAGAAATGATATTGGAAATGAAGTTACCATATTTTATAGCTGTACCCGGTATAACTAACTGACTAAGGTCACTAAGCTTGGCTACTTTAAGTGCCGGAGTAAGTACTGCCGGGGTAATAATATCATTCACCAGCGACGATACAATTTCTTTAAAGGCTGCGCCTACTATAAAACCTACAGCCAAATCAATTACGCTTCCCTGCAGGGCAAACTTTTTAAATTCTGACATCCAGGACATAGCAATAGTTTTTATTGGTTATTAATTCAATGTCAAGGTTTTGCAAAAATAGTTTTTTTGATATACCGCCAATGGCGGAGTACACTGCTTATTTAAATATCTTTACAACGTTTTTCAATGCTGTTTTATGGCTTCACAATCAAAATTTCCTGTATTTAATATGGTATTATTATTAGCTGCCGTGGGTGTTTTAGCTGCAGCATACATGGTAATGAAAAGTAACAAGCCTATGCGCCTATTGCCCATATACGGCCCCAAGGAATACAATGCCACTACCCATGATACGGACTACCACCAAGTGTTTAATTTTAAATTAACCAGCGAACATGGGCATACCATTACCCTCGATTCGTTTAAGCATAAAATATTTGTGGCTAATTTTTTCTATGCCACATGCCCGGGTATATGTAAGAAAATGAATGCAGAACTGGAGAAAGCCACTAAAAATTTTGCAGGAAACCCGAATGTAAAATTTGTATCATACACGGTTGACCCGCGTCGCGATTCGGTACCAGTACTGGCTGAATATGCAAAGATGCATGATGCTGTTCCTTACCAGTGGTATTTTTTAACAGGCAAGAAAGATGATATTTACAACCTTGCCATTAAATCGTACTATGCCTCGGTTGATACTGCCGATGGTGTAAACTTTGTTCATACCGATAACATGGCACTGGTCGACACAGCAGGCCACCTGCGTGGGTTTTATAAAGGCACCGATACTACTGAGGTTAAGCAAATGATTTCTGATATCAACCTTCTTTTAAAAGAAGAAGGGCTTAGCAAGAATTAATGTTTTAGAATTAGTTTGAGACTAAGATAGAGTAATCATCAAATTTCATTCAATTTCCTATTTTTACAAACTTGCGGTTTGTAACCCCACCATCAGTATCAGTAATTTGCATAAGGTAAATACCATTTGCATAATCATTCATATTTACCACAAAGGTATTGCTGCCTGCAGCAACATTAAAAGTATAAGTAGCAAGTTGTTTACCGGTAGTTATATCTAAAACCTGTAACATTACAAGCCCTGGAGTTTTTGATGTAGAATTAACTGCCAGGTTATTATTAACGGGGTTAGGGAACAGGTTTATATCGGCAGAACTTGGAGTAGTAACCACCACAGTCACTACATTTGAGTAAGTAGAATTGCCATCGAAGTCAGTCTGTTTTAACCGGTAATAATCAGTACCTGCTATCGGGCTTTCGTCAACGCTGCTGTAATTCAAGGTAAGGGTACTGTTACCTGCACCATTCACGGTAGCAATCTCAGAAAAAGCCTTACCGTTTACCGAGCGCTCCACGGTAAAATATTTATTATTTATTTCAGTTGCCGTTGCCCAGCTCAGCAAAACACTTCTATTATTATAACTTCCGGTAAAATACAGTAAGCTTACAGGCAGGGGAATATTGGTAACCTTGCGTATGCGGTTGTTGTTCCAATCGGCAATATATACAGTACTGTTATAATCAACAGCCTGCAAAGATCCGTTTATCTGTGCAGCTGTCGCAGCTCCTCCATCGCCCGAAAAACCTGCGCCATTGCCGCCAGCAATAGTAGTAATAACACCTGTTGCTGCAAGTACGCGCCGTATTGCATTATTTGCATAGTCGGCAATTAAAAAATCACCTGTTCCATATACATTAACTCCATATGGTTGGTTTAGCTGTGCTGCTGTGGCCTGCCCTCCATCGCCTGAATAACCGCCTCCCCCGTTACCTGCCACAGTAGTAATTATGCCAGTGGCTACAGTTACTTTCCTGATTGCATTATTGTAGTAGTCTGCAATGTATATGTTACCTGAATTATCTATATCTACTGATGCAGGCCAATTGAGTGTGGCATTTGTAGCTTGTCCACCATCACCTGAATAGCTCTGGCCGCCATTACCGGCTACCGTAGAGATGAGACCTGTAGAAGCAGTTGCTTTGCGAATGCGGTTATTTACCTGGTCAGCAACATACACATTACCTGCTGCATCAACAGCTACACCCTGTGGGTTATTAAGTTGTGCTGTTGTGGCCATTATTCCGTCGCCATTGTACCCGCCCGAAGAATTCCCTGATGTTCCTACTACAGTGGTAATAATACCCGTTGCAACTGTTATTTTACGTACGCAATTATTATTCTGTTCCACCTCATATATATTTCCGGCAGCGTCTACTACCACTACTTCGGGTGCATTTAATGTAGCTGCGGTAGCCTGCCCTCCGTCGCCGGTATAGCCTGCTGCGCTGGTGCCTGCTACCGTTGTAATAATACCGGTTGCCACTGTTACCTTACGAATGGCATTGTTGTTAAAATCGGCAATATAAATATTACCTGAAGCATCTACGCCCACTCCTGTGGGCGCACTAATAGTTGCATTTGTGGCCTGCCCGCCGTCGCCCGAAAAACCACCGCCACCCGTGCCGGTAACCGTAGTAATTGTTTGTGCCGAAAGTTGTTGAATATATGCAAGTAGAACTACTACTATTGTTCTGGGGTTCAACATATAGAATATAGCGAGCTATTAATACCTGGTTTCCTTACACTTAAAGTCCGGCAGAGCTTATTAACTGCATTGGCTTTCTGTCAAATTTACATAAATAGCTAACAGAAAACAACATATAACGGCCTCTTGAAAACCATGTCATATCTAACTATATGATTACCTGTAGGAAATATTCATGCCGGGTTTTCGCAACTACCACGCTACTGAAATAGAACTTTCCGGGTTAGCAGAAAATAAAACCTGGTAAGCGAAATAGCTCAGAATAATGAGAATATTGATTGATATAAAAGACAATGGTGAGAAGCACAACGAATTATGCGTTCTCACCACTGATGTGTATGCGAGATAAACTTATACCAATGACAAAGCCCTGTTCCTTATAGGCAGGAACTTAATGTAAGGCGCTACCCTGGTAGTGTGGTACTGCAAAGGCACAATGCGAATATGCTTGCGTACAAGATCGATGTTCTTTTCAGAAGTCGAACTGAAAATGAGTCTTACATCATTTGTGAGCGGGAACTGGAAATAAATGTTCACGTCGCAGATGTTTACTTCATCTTTTACTACGTCACTTAGGTTACGGCTGAGAATAGGAAGCGAATTAAACTGGAAAATATCCAGGTTAATTTCACTAAGTGCACGGCCCAGTTTATACGTATCAATTAACCTGATACCATAAACATTGTCGTTGAGGAAAGCCTCATTGAGGTGGGTTTCCAGGCTCAGCATGGTCTTTTGTGATTTCATGCGTTGAATTATTTGGTTCATCAAATGTAGTGAGCCACCATTACCAAATAACGTACACTGTGTTAAGTCTTATTCACACAGTTATTAACAAATAAAAAACTTGAGTTACCAGGTAACGTTAGAAAACGAGCCAATGGCGGTATCTACACGGGCATTTATATTGGGTGTGTTTTCAGTGCAGATGAGTGAAAAATTACCCGATGCAACATGGCTTCCGCTAGCACTATTGAATTGAGTAAGCTGCAAATATCCCCTGTGCCACTGGTCGGTTATATATACAGTATCCTTTTTGTCCTTAATTGTCATAGTAGCATAATTAGGAGAATTGGCATCTGCCAATGTATAGTTACCGTATTGTGTTGCAGTAAGCACTATTTTAATGTAACATGAATCAGGTTTACCGGGGGTTGCAAAGTGCATGGTAAGAACATTACTTGCATATGTCACAGAATCTACTGTAAATGCACGCTGATACCCACCTGCCTTTGCAGAAGCTGATGGTGGTCCCGCAGGGCCTGGGGCCGATGTGTTTTGGCTACATGAATAAAGTAAAATACCCACAGCAAACAGAACAAACGCTACTGTAGTTTTGTTGATGAACAGGGTTTGTTTTTTCATCTTTATTTTTTGCGAGTGGTTACTTTCAATGCAATTTGATTAGTAAAGATAGTAAAAATTGAATACTAGCGCGTTAATATAGGCAGGTACCTTATCCAAGGGCCTGTGTTAGCCTTGTATTGTTTTGCCATAACCCTAGTTATTTGTGCTACGTGGTTAAAGTCGTGTACCACCCAGGTTGATAACAGGTGAGATAATGTAACTTCACCAAATTCAGGATGAATTCCTGTTTTCTTCAAATCATCTTCCGATATGTTCTTCGACTTCAGAATATCAATATTTCGTTTACGCAGGTCTTTAAACTCATCCATCAATTGCCCTAACGATTTTCCTTTGCTATCATTAAACTGTGCAAAACGGTCAAATGGTATGAATCGTTTATCAGGCTTATCAGAAAGAATAATATTCATTCTTTCAACCCAATCTGTTTTCTCGCCATGAATTAAATGACCAACCACATCATAAGGGCTCCATGTATCAGGGCCTTCATTATTCATAACAAAACCATCAGGAATGTTTTTAAGCATATCTTCAATAACCTGCGGTGTACGCTCTAATACACTAATAATATCATTAATATTGAATTTCATAATAGTATAGTTATAGTACTTTTATTTAACAATCTGCAAATAAAACTATGCTAATTTCGCATGGCATTTACCTTGGACTACATGCAAAAAAAATTTTCTTTACAGAGTATTTTGATTGTGCTTTCTGCATACTTTTTAACAGGCTGCACTAAAAATATTGTACTTAAAGTACCTACAGCGCCAACCCAGATAACAGTTGAAGGCCATATAGAACCGGGTGGGCTGGCCTACCTGTATCTGTCAACTAACTTTTCATTCTTTGGCACTATTTCCATAAGTAACATCATTCAGAACAATGTTATTCATAATGCTGTTGTTACTATAAATGATGGTACTACAACAGATACGATGAAGGAATTCATACCATCTATCGGTTATTACCAATCATTGCACATGACAGGACAGATAGGCAAAACATATTCGCTTACTGTAAAAGCAATAGGGCAAACGGCCACTGCAACTACAACTATACTTGCACCTATTCCTTTAGATTCAGCATGGTTTGAAATAAGTAAAGGGAAAGACACATTAGGGTTTATTTATGCGCGCCTTACTTCTCCCCTGCCTGCAGGTCGTTGTTACAGGTGGATGGCACAGCGCATTGGAAAAGATACTACCTATCTGGCTCCTTCATTTTCAGCATTCAACGACCAGTTTTTTGCAGGGCAAACCATTCAATTTGCATATCAAAGAGGCTCGTTTCCGGGCTCAACTGCAAAAGATGATACAGACGCGGAAGCCGGTTATTTTAAAGTAGGTGAAACTGTTTCAGTAAAGTTTTGTGTAATAGACCCGACAGCATACACATTCTTTAAAACGTACTATACACAATTGGCCAGCGGAGAAGATCCTTTTGCATCAGACGCGCCTATTTTAGGCAATATACAAGGTGGGCAAGGTATTTGGTGCGGATATGGCACCAGTTATAAGACAGTTTACTGTAAGTAAACTTATATTACTTTACACCGTATTGCGAAAGCAAGTATATCATCATACTCATTGATGCAGCACCTAATTCAAGTTCACGCTTGTCAATCTTGTCGAATGTATCCTGTGCAGTGTGGTGCGTATCGAAGTAGCGTTGCGAATCGGGTTCAAGCCCCATCAACAGTGCTCCCTGGTCTTTCAGTTTTTCAATATCAGAACCTCCGTCCGTGGTCAGGAAATCGTATACTCCATAAGGCAGCATTAAGCTTTTCCATTTCAACACAGCGGCTTTTTGTTCTTTTGTTCCGTCAAGCCCAAAGCCTATCGGTGTTTCTCCGCCTGCATCCGACTCCATGGCTACAATATGTTTCTCGCCTTTACGCTTAGCTTCTTCAGCATATTTCTTTGCACCTCTTCCTCCATTCTCTTCGTTCATGAACATAATTACACGAATAGTTCTCTTTGGTTTTATTCCCAGTGCCCTGAAGGTGCGCAATACCTCCAATGATTGTACAATTCCTGCTCCGTCATCGTTCGAGCCCTGCGCCAAATCCCATGAATCGAGATGGCCACCCACTACAATAATTTCTTTAGGCTTTTCTGTTCCTTTCAACTCAGCTATAACATTATACGATTTTACATCGGGCATATTATAGCAACCCATTTCAAAATGGAAACGCAGCTTAGGGTCTGTTTTCAGCAAGCGGCTTAAATCTTCAGCACCTTGTGTAGAGATAGCACAGCAGGGCAGTTTTATTTTTACACTGTCGTTATATTGCATAACACCCGTATGCGGGTAATTATCGAGTGAATTGGTTAGCGAACGCAATACTGTTCCCACCGCTCCGTATTTAGCAGCCTGGCTTGCACCGCTGAAACGGAAATCGAAAGTCTTTTCGTAAGCATTAAAAGTATTTACCTGGGTTTCATCGAAGGGCACATTATAGAAAACTATTTTGCCACTTACACCCGCCGTTCCTAACTTTTGCAATTCTTCAAAACTATGCACCTCTACAACTTCCGCCGTAAGTCCGCCTGTAGGCGTAGCAACCGAACCACCCAGCGCGCAAATGCTTACCGTAACTTCTCCTGCATTATTGGTAAGTATTTTGGCTGTTTCTTTTTCTCCCCTAACCCAGTGTGGCACCATACACGGTTGCAGGTAAACGGTATCGGCCCCTATGCTGTCCATTAACTGGTGGGTATATTCCACCGCGGCAGCTGCCTGCGGAGAACCAGATATCCGCCCCCCTATTCTGTGGCTTAAATAATCGAGCCAGGAATAGCACTTACCATGCAGCATTATTTCATCGGCAATCTTTTTTATCTGGATGGAATCTTCCTTTTGCGCAATTGTAGTGTATGATACAAGAGAAGTAAGGCAAACCAGGAACAAGGCTTTTTTAAACATAGTGTATGAGTTAAAGTTCAAAAGTAATATTTTAAGAATAGGTACTATACACCATATTTCACTCAATTTACCAGTACCAACTTATGTATACAGTTTTTTTTACCTTTGAAAAGAAACAATATTTGTATTGTGAGACATATCCTGTTCATAGCAACATTTTTTTTAACATCTATACTCAATGCCCAGACATGGACATCTGTTGGCACTGGCATTAAAGGAAGTTTCACACAATTTATTACCTATAACAATAAACTATTTGCCACAGGAATAGACAGTTTAAATAACCAACCCGTTCATTTTGCTTCGTGGGATGGTAATTCATGGCATTCTGCCGACACCGGCCTAAAAGGAACCATTACAACAATGTCTGTCTACGAAGGAAAGATTTATGCCGGTACTGCCGAAAAAAGCGGAGCCAATGCCGTTTACAGGTTAATGTGCTGGAACGATACTATATGGACAAAAGTCAGTACGTTGAATGGCCCGATAAATGCCCTTTGTGCTTTTAAGGGTAGCCTTTATGCCGGTGGCAAGTTTACCATGGCCGATACTACCCGGGTGAAATTTATGGCTCGCTGGAACGACACAACATGGAATGCAGTAGGCCGTAATGTAAGCAACAATGTGCGGGCCATAGCTGTTTACCACAACAAGTTATATATAGGCGGACAATTCAGTGAAGTACTTTGGTGGAACGGAAGAAACTGGGAAACTGCTATGGGAAAGACCACTCAGTTTAAAGAATATGTAAAAAGCTTTTGTATTTATAACGATGAACTGTATGCATGCGGCGAGTTTAGTTACCTTTCGAAATGGAATACTCAGGACTGGGATGAAAGCGGTTCAATGAATGATGCAGCTTCTGTAGTGGCAGTGTATAATAGCCAGCTATATATGGGTGGCGATTTTATTTCAGTATCAGATAAAAATTACGCTAACCATATTGCCAGTTACGATGTGCTCAGTAAAACATGGAGTTGCCTGGGTGGTGTGTTTTATTCTGCCGGCGATTGTAAGCCTTATTCCGGCACAGTTTGGGCGCTGGCTGAATATAAAGGATACCTTTACATTGGCGGACAATTTATGGTTGCCGGTGGAAAACTGATGAATAATATAGCACGCTTAAAAGTGCCTGAAAAGAACTGAACAGAATGAAACAGATAGCTTTAAAATATGGTATTATTGGTGGATTACTTATGTCAATCCCTATGTTTATCATCATTCCTTTAATTGACAGTATTGGGTTTGAAAACGGAACAACCATATTGTTCGTTAGCATGATGTTAAGTTTCATAGCCATTTACCTGGGAATAAATTCTGTGAGAAAAAACGTTGGCGGCGGTTACATTGGTTTTCGCAGTGCATTTATAACAGGGCTGGTAATTACTGTAGTTATGTCGGTAATTTATACCGCTGCTTTTATGCTTGAGATAAATGTATTCTCACCCGCATTTGCCGATAAATATGACGCTTATATACTCACTCAAATGAAAAGTATGCATGCTACGCAGGCAGATATCGATAAATTTACAGCTGATGCGGCCATTCGCCATGCCAGCAGAAATCTTTTTGTAAATGCGGCCATGCAAATTATGAAACCCCTGTTATTTGGCGGATTCTTTACTTTCTCATCCTCTCTTATTCTTCGCAAGAAAGAATTTATACCGGAAAGCAAACTAAACTAAGCTATTGTATTTTCCACCCGCTACCGCTTTGCGATTTGTTCTTGCCTTTCTTTTTAGATGAACCCTTGCAGAAATTATCAATATTGGCTTTGGCAGGTGCATAACCATTTTCATATGCAGTGTTAAAATCGTCGCAGGCCCTGTCCTTATCACCTTCAGCCAGGTAAGCATTACCCCTGCCATAAAAAGCTTCGTTGTAACCATCCTGGAAACGCATAGCAGTAGTATAATCTTCTATTGCTGTTTTATAGTCTTTCAATTTATCTTCACACAAAGCCCTGCAATAATACCCTACAGCATTATCAGAATCTAACTTAACTACTTCAGTAAAATCGTCTTTACCCAACTGATAAAACTCCAATTGATATTTGTCCAGTCCCCTGTTTAAATAAGCTTCAGCATATTTCGGGTCTATCTCAATAGCGCGGTTATAATCGCTGGCAGCGTCACGATACTGCTTCATTTCGTCAAGGGTAAGACCCCTGTAAAAAAAAGCCGACGCATCTTTCGAGTCAAGTGCAATAACATAGGTAAGGTCATCGAATGCAGGCTTAAGCCTGCCGCCATATATCTCCATATAAGCACGGTTAAAAAAGGCATCCATATTAGTAGAATCAAGCTGAATGGATTTGGTATAATCTTTCATGGCATTTGCCGTATCGCCATTTTCATATTCTGCATTACCTTTAAAATTATACGCATCTGAAAAATCGGGCCGCAATGAAATAGCATGATTAATATCCGCCAGTGCATTTGTAACATCCTCATTTTTCGATTCGGCTATTCCCTTGTTCAGCCATGCGTCGGCATCATTGGGGTTAAGCTTAAGTGTTTTCTTGAAATCTTTTATGGCTCCGTCGTAATCAACTAAGGCTAACTTAACCAAGCCACGTCCGTAATATGAATCAGTATCGTTGCTGTTTACATTTAATATACTATCGTATATCCGAAGGGCTTTCTTATACCTTCCTTTTTCATAAAGTTTTGCAGCACGTACCTTGGGGCTTATTTGGGCACGTAAAGAAGTTGTAAATAAACAGCAGGTTAAAAAAACTGCTGCCAGTGGAATTATTCTAGAACTTATTCTTAAACTTTCTCGCATTCTTAATATGAGCTATATGGTGCCCGCAATGCCACGAATATAGGAATATAATATCAACCAGCTTCATTTGTCTTTCGTATTCCGGGTGGAAAATAGTTCTATCCAGGTCAACAGCCTTAATGTGCATAAGCATAGTCACCCAGCGGCTGTGCAAACCATCCAGCATACGTAAAGAAAGGTCTATGGGCACCTCGGTATAGTCAGCCATTTTAGCCCAGGCTGCCTCGTTATACGGCTTTATAGTAGGGTTCTCTTCAGTAAGCGCCAGCTTAGTGCGTATAAAAGCATTCATGTGGCTGTCAGCACAATGATGAACAATTTGCCTTATAGTCCACCCTTCCGGCCTATGCATGTATTTCAAATTCTCATCATCCAAAAACCACACTTCCTTACTAAGCATAGCAGGAAATTCCTGTATAACTTTTATTGCATCCTTGATATCCTGAGCGCTGAAAGATTCAGGCCTTTTAAATTTGCCCGTAGGGTACTTCAATTCTTCTACTATTACTTCTTGC
>Ga0206855_10353_pt1 | contig 11917 bp, 9 predicted proteins | sample Alteio_BWOrgCont_51_FD_152637 | JGI IMG/M metagenome (GOLD analysis project Ga0206855, IMG submission 152637) | Enriched cells from forest soil in Barre Woods Harvard Forest LTER site, Petersham, Massachusetts, United States -... | ecosystem: Environmental > Terrestrial > Soil > Temperate forest >...
GGAAATCTCATTTTACCCAAAGCAGAAACCCTGTCTGACCGCTTTTCGCTATCAGACAGGGTTTTGTTATTTGTGAAGTATATGACAGCAATCTTTTAGCTGCATGGCTTGAAACTCTTCCTATTTTGGTTTATTGGCAGCTTTCTCTTTATCCCTTGCTTTCCTTTCCAGCATTTCTATTACACTCGCTATGTTGCCATGATCCAGTCTTTTGCCCCTGATTATCTTCTTTTCATCAAGCAGGTAAATGGTTGGTGTGCTATATACATCGTACTTGTTGTGGTAGTCGCTGGTATGGTCGGGGTCCCAGGTGTTTGTCCATTCCTGCATATTGTTCTTCTTTACAAACTTATTGATTGTTGAATCATCCGTTTCTGTAGCAACGGTATATACTTTCACACCCTTTTCTTTAAGCACAGCCTTATATAACGAATCCAGTTTTGGTATCTCGTGCTGGCAGTGGCCGCAATTGGGAGAATAAAAAACAACGAGCGTATATTTGGCTTTGAGGCCGAGCATACTTTCTTCTTTCTTTGTGGCAACATTCGGCAGTTTTATTTCAGGGGCCACATTGCCGATCACGTTCGGGGCTATCTTCTAGGCGCGCTCCTGGTACTTGGAAAGTTCATCGTTTGTAAGCCAGAAAGCGTCTCCCTTCATGTAGTAGTTCTCCACCAGATAAACGAATACTTCATCCATACCCATAACCTTACTGTTCTCCGCATTGCGGGTCAGCCACCACAGCGTATAATGAAACATATCCTTTGTCCCTTTGGTTTTTGCAAGCAGTTCATCGCTTTCCTTTTCCACGCTGTCCGGCCACGGCAATACGAGCTTGGAGAAATATTCATCAATCCTGGGGTCATACAGCGGCGTATAGATCAGGCGGTCGTCTTTGAAATTAAAGCCATCCCAGTAATGGGTTTTATAGTACCTGTAAGCAAATGTGGAATCCTTGGTAACTCCATCTTCAAGAAAATGAGGGCCTTCGGGAATCTCAGGAGTTTCCATAGCATTAAAGATCGCCGATAATAAGGAGCCGGGATTTTTTTTCACATAATCGCGCCGGTAGTCGGTAAGTTTCTTCGATGCGTCTATTGACTTTTTACGGATCGCATCCGTGTCAGCGGTTGTTGTCGCAACCTTTATTTCTTCTTTTAATTTTTCCTGGATAGCGCTGTAGCCTTTCAGGTAATCAACGTATTCCTCAAAGCGTTCGTTTTCCGGTGAATTTTTAAATTTAACCCCATCGGGCAATTTGCTTTTAGTGGCAGTGATGGACATATTATCACCTTTATTGAGCAGAAATTCAAAATTGGTACGCGCCTTATCCCCCAACAGGATAATGTAAATACCGCCCACAAATGCCGGGTCTTTACTATCAAATACAGCCACGCCATTATTATCTAATTTAGTGGAGTCTGTGATAAATATGGTAGGGCGGCCTTTCCCGTAATAGTGTACGAGGTAAACCAGGGTGTCTTTAACATCCGTCATCTTCAATTGGATGTGATAGCTGTCGCCGACAGCAAAAGATGGTTTGGCCATACTCATTATGAGCAGTGTGGCGATAAGGATTTGTGTCCTGAATGTGATTCGCTTCATATGTTACTTGTTGTTTAGTTCCTGTTTTGTTTGTTTGCTATTTTTTCTACGCAATAGGCGGGCGCGGAATTAGCATTTAAGATCACTGCTTCGGCATCTGTTCCGGTTTTTATTTTTAACGCTTCAATGGTTATGGGCGCGTTTGTCTCCACATTATCAAATGACTTATCAGGGATTTGCCCGGACACGCCAGACTCAAGAATAGCGGTTGAGGAAATAGCCTGTGGCTGGTCGTTCTGGCATTTTATTTTCTTTATAGCGCATATCTCTGTAGGGCATGGTTTGCCATTGCAGATAAACTCCATCGTTTTGTAGTAGTTACTTACTTCATCCAGGTTATGCCTGCCATGCGCCTTATTGTTTTTTGCAGTTACCAACTGTTTATTTTGGGTATTGCTGTTTATATTGTTTTCTGATGCAGGTTGGTTGGGCTGGGCTGGTGCTGCTACGGTTTCTTGTACAGGTGTAATTTGCCGTTGAGCAACTACACCGTTATCTGAAATAGCATTGGTTTGGGATAATTGTTTTGAAGGATAATTATACATTGCCAATAAAGAAACAAACAGCAAAAGCGCTGCTGCGGCAGCCATGCGGTAGGATAGCAGTATTCTTCTTGCAGGCTTGCGTTCTATGCGTGCCTGTAGTTTATCCCATGCCTCCTCCTTTCCAAAAACTATACCGCCCGAAAGGGGGGTAAGTGACTCCATTTTTTCTCTTATATCCTTGTCGCTCATAAACTACTTTTAAAAAACTTTTTAAACGTACTACCTGCAATTTTCTAAAACTTTTTTCTGCAACATGACCCTTGCCTTATTCAGTTGCGATTTAGAAGTACCTTCCGTTATACCGAGCATTTTTGCAATCTCTTTATGGCTATAGCCTTCTACTACAAAGAGGTTAAACACAGTACGGTATCCTGATGGCAACTCCATTATCAATTGAAAAAGTTCACCTGCGCTCATCCGTTCCACTATACCATCATCAGCAGCTATTTCCCCGGCATTTTCTTCTTCCGTTATTTTCAGCCCGTCTTTTTTTCTAAGGAACATCAGGCACTCATTCACCATTATTTTTTTCAGCCACGCCCCGATGCTGCCATTACCATTATATACAAACCTGTCTATTGCCTTAAAAAAATTAAAAAAACCATTCAGCATCAGTTCTTCCGCATCCGGCAGGTTTTTTACATAGCGCATACACACCACCAGCATCCCATCGGAATAGGCATCAAATAAATACTTTTGGGATATACGGTCGTCTCTTTTACATCCCTCTATGGCCTTTTGCTCGGTCATTCTGTACAGTCAAAAAAATAATATCAAAAACCCCAAAAGCATAAATTTCGGTCAAAAGGGGTAAATGTATGACAAATACTTTGTTAACATCTACCCGGTGAATTTGTCTGTATAGGTATATATATGCGGTTTTGAGTGAAAAGGTTGCCTGAAGGGAAAATATTTTCGGGGAATATTAATTCTATTTGAAGCCTTTTTCACTACTTTTAGTTTATGAGAAAAATACTTTTTATTTTGTTGTTTGTTATTGCAATTACGACTAAAAAGAGTATTGCTCAAATATCCCCTAATGAGATTAAGGCAAGAATGAATGAAATTGATTCATTTTGCCAGAATTGCATAGATGCAGGAACGAATAATTTCGTGGACTGTGAGACAATTAGACACAATAAAATAGATAGTATTTTAAACGCTGTGTATAAGGAACTAAAAAAAGAAATGGATACTGGGAAATTTTCAGAATTTAAAAAAGAACAAAGATTATGGCTTAAAAAAAAGGATGCAAATTATGCTTCATATGCGGTTGAAATGCGTAAGAGCGATGCTGGAGTTGAGGCGGATCAAGCAATGACGATCAATAATGATTCTAATTTTATTGAACAGAGAATAATTTATCTTTTGAAAAAACTCAAGCAATAGCCCCGACCTTTAGGTCGGGGTTTAAATACAAAACTCATTGGCTTTAGCCAAAATTTGCTCGTGTAGAGTATTGCTCATGTTGTGTATTTCGGCTAAAGCCAACCTATTATTTATCATTCCCCGACCTGAAGGTCGGGGCAACTAAAAATTGAAATTTGGTAAAAGAATATAATTTGTCCTACTCCCTATACCTATTAACCTATTAACCATTTACCCTATTAACCAATTACCCTACCTTTGCGCCATGTCTAAAAAAGTAATGCTCATCATTATGGATGGCTGGGGGCATGGCAAAGTGCCAGCCTCAGATGCTATCGCCCACGCTAATACTCCTTTTGTAAAATCACTTTATAACAAATACACCAATACCGAATTAATAGCCTGTGGCGAAGCGGTGGGGCTACCTGCCGGGCAAATGGGCAATTCGGAAGTAGGCCACCTGAATATTGGCGCTGGCCGCATTGTGTACCAGGAACTGGAACGCATAAATGTGGCTATTAAAGACGGCGAACTGGAACGTAACCAGGTATTGAGCGCCGCTTTTAATGCTGCGAAAGGAGCAGGAAAAACATTGCATTTTATCGGCTTAGTGAGCGATGGCGGGGTACATTCCCATATCAATCACCTGGAGGAATTGTGTACCCTGGCGCATATGAACAATGTACCCCGCTTCGCAGTCCATGCCTTTACTGACGGGCGTGATTGCGACCCTAAAAGCGAGCTGGGTTTTCTTAAACAATTAGATAGTTGCTTACAGCATACCGGCGGTGTACTTGCTTCTGTAACAGGCCGCTTCTATGCTATGGACCGCGATAAGCGGTGGGAGCGGGTAAAGGTAGCATACGACGCCCTTACGCAAGGTATTGGCGCACAGGTACTGGACCCTTTTGAGGCAATGGAGCAATCGTATAGCAGCGGAGTAACCGATGAGTTCATTAAACCAATAATAGTATGCGACATAGAAGGGAAACCCCACGCTACCATTAAGGACGGCGATGTGGTGGTTTGTTTTAATTTCCGCACAGACCGTTGCCGGGAGATTACTGTTGCGCTTACGCAGCAGGCATTCCCGGAGCAGGATATGCACCCGCTGAACCTTCATTATGTAACTATGACGGAATATGATAAGAGCTTCAAGAATGTAGGTATTATATTTGATAACAACGACCTGAAAAATACCCTGGGCGAAGTGCTGGCAGCTAATGGTAAAACCCAGATACGCATAGCTGAAACCGAAAAATACCCGCACGTTACTTTTTTCTTTTCCGGCGGCAGGGAGCAGCCTTTTAATGGGGAGCGGCGTATTATGATACCATCTCCGCGAACGGTAACCACCTACGACCAGAAACCGGAAATGAGCGCGGTTGAAGTAACAGACGCTATTTTGCCGGAAATAAAAGCGCAAAGCGCCGACTTCATCTGCCTCAACTTTGCCAATGCCGATATGGTGGGGCATACCGGCGTATGGGATGCGGTGATAAAAGCGGTGGAAACGGTGAACAATTGCGTAAGCCGCATAGTGCCGCTTGCGCTCGAAAATGGCTATGCTGTTTTCCTTACTGCCGACCACGGGAATGCCGACCACATGCTGAATAATGACGGAACGCCCAATACACAGCACTCGCTTAACCCTGTGCCGTTATTCCTAATTTCAAATGATTTTAAAGGGACATTGAAGCCCGGCAAACTGGGAGACCTTGCGCCTACTATTCTTGCGTATATGGGTATTACCATTCCGGCAGAAATGACCGGGAATGTATTGATATAGGAAGGCATAATTTGCCGGTTTCACTTACTGCGGATTACCACCTGCGGCATTGGTAAAACTACCGCCTTTATGCTTTATGCTGTGATCAACAAACGTATCGTTTGCCGGATTGGTACGCCTGTGGTGAACCGCGCTGCTATTGTAAGCGCTTTCATTTGCCCCACCGCTGTTATTACCGCTACCACCAGACGACATATTGTTGCTGGCATTTGCAGATGCTGCTCCTGATGAGGTATCATTGCCGCCCTGTCCTTCGCCCATCATAGCGCCAGATGATGTGGATGTTGAATCTCCCGTTGATTTAGTACAATTGGCATTATTGCCGCACGAAGCGATCAGCAAACCAAAGGAAATAGCGAGGATACTGTTTTTTATTGATTTCATAATTTGTCCTATTAAGGTTACCTTAATAGTTACAAAATCTATGCCCCCGGAATAAATCCCTAAATTTCCGCTGTTCTGTATCCGCTACAGCAATGTGCATGGCTGCGGAATTTTTCCCGTTCTTCGGGCGTCATTTGCTGCCACTTCATGAAAAGCTGTTTTTTATGCCGCCATCCGCCCATTCTGTGCCTGCCCCTCATCCCTCCAAATAATATCCGGGCTAATAACAGTATGCCTGCCGCCTGCCATATTGTTATAGCGCCAATGTGCAATACTGAAGGTAGTATGCCATTCCACAACAACATCACCGTACCACTAAAAATAAAAACACCAATTGCAGCTATTGCTATCACAAAAGGGATTTTCCTGACCAACATTTTTTTCATAAAAATTATTTTCCGCAAAGCTATACCCATGAATGCTGCTATGGAAACAGTATTCGGTAATGTACAGGAAAACAGAGGTGGATGCGGGTGAAATAACGGCAGATACCCGCCCTGTTAAAATTTAGGGCATACCGTTTTCTTAGCTATGCTTTTGTCGCTGTAGTTGCCGGTGTAGAACACAGTCAGTTCATAGCCGCCCTGCATATCGCTGGCTTCCTTGAGTGTGGATACATTCACATCATAGCTTATCCCTACGGCTATTCTTTTATAGGTCAGTTTCACTACAGGTATCACCGCATCGCCAACACGGTAAAAAACACCTCCCGACAATACGAATAAATTTGCCAGCCCTTGTGTGGCTTCCGTCCAGTTGATAAGCCCGCCGATCATCGTCTCGCGGTAAGTGCCTTCTATCGCATAGTTAGCCTGCAGCATCACCGACAGCCGGTCATTTATCGTATTGCTCAATGCCGCGTTGCCGTTAAACCTGATATTTTCCGTCACTCCCGCAGACTGGTAATAGGAGAATTTCGGCTGGGTGAAATGGTAGGCAGCCAGGCCAATTACATATGTTGTCCGGTTATCATCTCCACGGCTCGTGTTGAAATTCACACCCGCACCGAGGTCCCACATGCTCATCTCTGCATTCGGCAGGTTTTCCAATGTCGGGTTAGCCGGGTTAAACACTCCGCCTATATATTGGTTGTTGAAGGTAGCCTTACTTGGATCAAAACTATATTGCTGGTAACCGCCCGTAAAGCCAACGGACAAAAAAGTATTGTGATCGGGGTCCATTGATTTGTTATAGTTGATGGCCGGGTAGAAAGAGGTTATCTGCTGGTCTATACTTCCCGCTTTATCTGAATAGGCAAGGACGCCAAAGCTGAAAAAATCGTCCGATGTCTGGTTCACCGGCACATGCGATTCGGCGCTGAAAAGCAGCGTTACGAATGGATTACTGATACTGCTCCATTGGGTGCGGTAGTAGGCGCCGAATTTGAAATCATCGGCGAAAACACCCGTCAGCGCAGGGTTACGGAGTATAGATGTTTCGTAAAACTGCGAGAAATGTATATCAGCCTGCGCAAATAAGCGTACCGGCATTATGGCAATACAAAAACTTATAGCAAGCAGGCATCCGAAATTATTCCTTAACTTTTTCATACAGCAATGAATTTACGATCACAGACAATCTTAATCTTGTTCACAGGGTTATAAATGTAGGATTTATTTTGACATTTTCATTACCTTATTATAGTTACATCACCCTTCAGATTTAAAGGTTCTCCCGTATCACATATTGCGTCAATGATATACACATACACATCCGCTCTTGGACCGCCCCCATTATAAGAGCCATCCCACGCATTTGATGCGTCATTTAGTTGAATATCTGTTCGCTCAAACAGCATTTGCCCCCAGCGATTATAAATACGGAAAGATTTTATAATACTTACTCCTTTACCACGCGGATAGAATACATCATCCTGCCCGTCGCCATTGGGAGTAAAGGCATTGGGTACAAATATCTGGTTGTTGTCACAATATAAATGAATGGTAACGGAATCAGAACTTGTGCAACCGAATATAGAGGATACCTGAATAGTATAAGTAGTGGTCACACTCATAACTGCTACCGGGTCGGCGCAGGTATCACAACTTAGTGTATTTCCGTTATCCCAGGCATAAGTATAAATTAGCGTACCTGTAGCAGAAAGATGCGCTACTGATCCTTCCAATAATTTCTGGTCCGGCCCGGCGTCAACTGTTGGTAAAGGATGTACAATTACGGTTACATAGTTGGTATCCGGGATACAACCTGCCAGTTGTGCTATCGCCATGTAGGTGGTATTATAATTTGGCGTTGCCAGCGGGTCGGCAATGTCAGGGTTACTTAGGCCGGTACCAGGTATCCAAGTGTACTTAGTACCGCCGGAATCAAATAAAGGCACAGTCAAACCATCGCATATTTGGGTATCCCCGCGGGCTACGCTCACCGTATTTGTTTTCAGGAATACACTGGTAGTATCTGTGCTTGAGCAGCCATGCTTGTCAGTTCCTGTAACCGTATATTGGGTAATCACGGTTGGAGACGCAAGGGTAGGGTTGCATTTGGTGCAGCTAACTGTAGCTATAGGACTCCAGGTATAAGATACCCCGCCATAGCCGGTAAGTGTGGCCGCATCGTGCACACATATAATTGTATCAGGACTAACGGTGATCACCGGCAGCGGATATACATTTACATTTTCATTTACACTGGCGGTGCAGCCCCATCCGTCTGTTACCGTTAAGGAAGCCGGGTAAACGCCTACACTATCAATGACGAAAGAAGGTGAGTCAATGTTGCTCGTAGTACCTTGAAACGTCCAGTTCCATGTTGTAATAGTTGACCAGAAGCTTTTTGAAGTATCTGATAAGTAAAAAGCGGAGCCAATACATACCGGGTCGGGAATGGTAGTAAACCCTGGTGTAACACCATCCACTTTTATGGTATCAGCGCCCAGGCTTGAACTTTTACAGCCCGTATTATCACTTAAAATTAGTTTTGGCACATAAGCGCCCGGTACTAAATAAGTATGGGAAATGCTGTCTGAGAAGGATGCTGTGCTGGTATTGCCATCAGCAAAATCCCATGTGATGCTTGGCACGTTACTGGTCATGGCATAGAAGTGTACGGTCAGCGGAACGCAGCCGCTGTCGGGCGTATAACTGAATGCGCCGGCATAACCGAAAATGGTCACATGGCCTATGGCAGAAGCCGAACAACCATAAGAATTTGTGGCTATCAAAGTTACCGTGTATAATCCGTTTGTGATATACAGGTCTGTAGGTGAAAAAGCGAGGGAAGAACTGCCATCGCCGAATGTCCAGCTATAGCTTGTTGCCCCGGTGCTTGTATTTATAAAATTCACGGTCAATGGAGGGCAAATGGACAAAGAATCATTCATATAAAAAGAGGCTGTGGGCTGCGTGACACTTATGTAATTGACTATAACAGCGGTGTCTGTGCATCCGTGCGCGTCTGTAACCACCAGTTTCACCGTATAAAGCCCCGGTGCGGCATAGGTATGCCAGGGAGAATTAAGTGTGGAGGTGCCCCCGTCGCCAAAAAACCAGTACGAGGAGACTATGCCTGTTGATGTGTTGTTGAAAAGAGTGCTGTCATTTTCACATGGATGCGTATTGCCGCAAGTAAATGTTGCAGCAGGCCGGTATATAGTAAGGTATTGTTCCACCGTATCCTTACAACCAATGTTATCGGTTACCACTTCCGTGGCCGTGTCATTTCCAACAATGGTAAATGTATGGACGGTAGAAGGAGTGGTAACTGTAGTTGTGGCGCCATCGCCGAATGCCCAGGCATAATGTGTGAAAAAAGTTCCGGTTACATCGGTGGTGTGGTCGGTAAATGTTGCGGTCATGGGCCAGCAGCCTGTAGCCGGGGTTATGGTAAAGCTCGCGACCGGCTTGGCGACTAATTCATAATTATTTTTCGTGAGTGTATCAGCGCATCCGTTTTGGTCAGTATAAACCATTGATATAGTGTATCTGCCGGTAACATGGAAGGTGTCAAGATAAACTGCCGATGTATCATCTCGCAGGAACCAATTCCTGTACCAGGTATATCCGGTGACTAAGCCTGATGAGACGACAGGTGTAAAAATAGCATAGCCGTCCCTGCAAATAGTTGTATCTGCTGAAAAATTAACTGTTGGCCTCGAAAGGTCCACTCCAAAACCTGATGTATCCCTGCACCCGCTTGCAATATTATAAGTGGCAAGGTATCCGCCATAGGTAACAGGCGCGGGGTAAGCATGTACAGGATTGGATAAAGTAGAGGTAGTCCCATCTCCGAATACCCACAAATGGGTGTTATCTCCCAGAGAAGCGTCAAAAAACTCAACGTTGTTAACGGGCGAACATAAAACAGTATCAAGGGCTATAGCTTTCGGAGAATCAAGAATAAGATTGTTGGTTAATACAAAAGGAGGCCCGTAACAATCATTGTAAACAGGGATTAAGGTTTCGGAGAATATGCCCGGCAACTCGTAGTGATGTACAACAGGCCCCGGCGGATCGTCTTCAACTGACCCATCCCCAAATTCCCAGATAAAAAGAGTTACCGGCCCTGTGATGATGGTTGGCGTAAAAGTAATTTCATTGTCATGGTAGCAGGTGTGTGCAGGTGTTATTGAAAAAGTTGCCACAGGCGGGGTTCCTACTAATATATGTATGGTATCCGTTACCGTGCAGCCGTTGGTGGTTGTTATAATTACCTGGGCAACATAATCGCCTGCAGCTATATAAGTATGTGTAGGCGTACTGTCGGTAGAGGTACCACCATCTCCAAAAGTCCAACTCCACGATGCTACGCCATAAGGATATGGATGCAGCGATGCACTTGAATCCGGTATAGTAGTATATACATTTGCGCCAAAAAGCACCGTTACCGGGGCGCAACCCCCATGGGTACTTACTGTTAATATTACATGCAGATTATAAAAAGTATCGACCTTTACTACCGTATCAATACAGCCCGTGGCCGGGTTAACGGATATCATCCTTATACTGTCAATGCCGTTGCCGGCATAGGTATGCGTGGAGGTTAGTCCCGTTCCGGTAGAACCATCTCCATAAAGCCAGGTAACGGATGTGCCTGGGGGGGCGGTTCCGGTAAATGTTATGGGTGTAGGTTGCGGGCATGGGTGCGGCGTTGTGACGAAACTTGTTGTTGGCCCCGGAAGAATAGTTATTGTGTGCGATACCGTATCATAGCAATAACCATCGAATACAATAAGGGTGACTGTGTAAGTACCGGGAGTATGGTACATATTTGAACCCGCATCTGTTGTTCCATAAGAGCTGCCGCCATAGCTCCAGCTACTGGAAATATGCGGGCTGCTGGTGTTTGGAAAACTAACATAAGTGTTTACACACGCAGTGGCAGGTGATGAGAACCCCGCAGTAAGGTCGCCGACAAAAATATAGCCTGGGATAATGGTACTATCCGTGCAGCCGTGGCCGTCTGTAACTATAAGCGTTACATTATAACTGCCGGGCGATGAATAAGTATGTGTTGGCGTACTACCGGTACCGGTGCCGCCATCGCCAAATCGCCAGGTATAAGTAAATGGCCCGAAGCCTGATGTTGTAGTGAAAAATGAAGCATGGCCGGGAGCGGTACAAAAATAATTAGTGGAAGCCGAGAAGCTGGGCATAGCCGGGGTAAACACATGAATATATTCCGACAGCGTGAGAGAACTCGTACAGCCATTGCTGTTTGTTACCGACAAAGTTACATTGTAATAGCCCGATGTGGAATAAGTTTTTGCAGGGGTTGCTGAAGTGCTTGAAGTACCGTCTCCAAAATTCCAGATATACGTGAGCGGGCCAGACACACCGCCTGTTGAAGTGCTGGTGAATGTTATCGTTGACCCTGGGCATATTGCCGTATCGCTTGCTGTAAAATGCACGGTGGGAGACGGGTAAACGGTTATTGTTTCGGTGTGTGTGGTAGTAACGCCGGCGCTCGTGGTGGAAGTAAGCGTTACCGTATAGGTGCCGGGAGTGATATAACTACCGGAACAATCTGTAAGGTGAATTGGCCCCGATCCATTGTCAAGGTCCCAGGTATAGGTGCAGGATGAGCAACCGGTTGTATTGGTGAAAGCAACCACCAATGGTGAGCAACCTGTAGTAACACTTGCTGTAAAATCTGCGGTCTGCCCCTTTACTGATAAAGCGCCGGAAAAAAGGAATACCAGTAAAAAACTCAGGGCAAATTGCTTCATACCAATTATTTAACTTAATAAGTAATAAATGCAGGTGTCTTTACC
>Ga0206855_10355_pt1 | contig 11893 bp, 11 predicted proteins | sample Alteio_BWOrgCont_51_FD_152637 | JGI IMG/M metagenome (GOLD analysis project Ga0206855, IMG submission 152637) | Enriched cells from forest soil in Barre Woods Harvard Forest LTER site, Petersham, Massachusetts, United States -... | ecosystem: Environmental > Terrestrial > Soil > Temperate forest >...
GCGATTGGCCCGGCACTTCCAATACATATTCCCCCCGGCCCATGAGCTTCACGACTGTCAGGGAAAGATCGGGAAAATGTAGCGGGTCTTTTTGGCGCTGGCGGAAAAGAAAATCGGACAGGGCTTTGGAATCCGGCTCAGCGGGAAGTTTTTCGCCCAGGTCGGCGGCGACCGCCACAATGCGGTCCCAGCGTTCGGGAACCTTTACCACCCTTCGTAAGGTAGGGAATTTGTTTTGGGTTAAAAAAGTCGCGGTGACGCCGTTGGCGGCCACCATGAAATCCTCAATCAACTGTCCGGCGCGGTTCTGGGTTTCCAATTGCAAACCGGTGACCACACCGTTTTGGGTGACGGGGCGCGGCTGTAACGTCTGCAAATCCAATGCTCCATGCTGGTGGCGGAGCGAGCGCAGTTTTTGAGCGGCCTCATCCTGCAGCCGGAGCTGTTGTTCCATTCGAGCCACTTTCGCTGCCGCCGCGGGCAGTGGGCCTTTGCCTTCCAGCCAGGCGCCCACGCTGTTGTAGGCCAGCTTGGCCTGGTTTTTGACCAGCGCCCGGTAAACCTGGGGTTCGGCGATTTGGCCGGAGGCGTCGACGACCATTTCAATGATCATGGCGATACGAGGTTCGTTTTCCGAAAGGGAGGTGAGATCGGTGGAAAGTTTTTCGGGAAGCATGGGAAAGGTCTGGACGCCGGTGTAAATGGAGGTGGTATTTTTCTGGGCGTGCAGGTCCAAGGGTGATTTGATTGGGACTACCGCGTCCACATCCGCTACGGCGATCCAGATACGGATTTTTCCGTCGGCCAGTTTTTCCGCGACGGTGATTTGATCCAGATCGCGCGAGTCGTCGTTGTCGATGGAGCACCATAAAAGCCCGGTCATATCTTTCAGCGAACCGGCGGGTTCCTGCGCGGGGCCTTGTATGGATTTCAATTGTTCCAGGGCATCCGGCGGAAAATCGGGCTCCAAACCATTGGAAATCATGGCGTCATGGGCGATTTGGGCTAATGAAATATGGTTATCCGTATTTTTTTCCAAGGAGAAACCCGCTTTCAAGAGAGTTGATGTTTTTTTATCTCAACGACTGGGAAGAAGAATAACAATGAGTTGAATTCAAGTCGAGATCGTTCCTTAAACTCTCAAGGGTTTTGGGTTTTTCTTATCGATTTGGTATGGTGGAGCGTACAGGGTCGTTTGTTTTGAAATATAAATTGTTTTTGGAGGCGGAGTTTGAAAACACGTCAATTGGGCAACTCGGATATGAATATCACGCCGATTGGAGTCGGCGCCTGGGCCATGGGCGGCGCGGTGGGGGATTGGAATTGGGGTGCGCAGGACGACCAGGATTCCATCAACGCGATTCGTCACGCGCTGGACAGCGGAATCAACTGGATTGATACGGCCCCCGCTTACGGTGAGGGTCATTCGGAAGAGGTGGTAGGGAAAGCCCTCAAGGGATTATCCAAAAAACCTTATGTGTTCACCAAGTGCTCACTGGTATGGGGGCCTACCCGCAAGGAAAGAAACTGCCTCAAAGCCGAATCGGTCCGGGGCGAATGCGAAGACAGCCTGAGACGGATGTCGCTGGAAACGCTGGATTTGGTGCAGATTCACTGGCCCAACCCGGACCCGGACATTGAAGAAGCCTGGGGCGAACTGGCGAAGCTGAAAAAGGAAGGCAAGATCCGCTGGATAGGCGTTTCCAATTTTTCACCTTCTCAAATGAAACGTTGTCAGGCCATCGCGCCCGTAACTTCACTTCAACCGCCCTATTCGGTTTTGCGTCCTGAAGTTGAAAAGGAAATACTTCCTTTCTGCCAGGAAAATAACATAGGGGTCATCGTGTATTCGCCCATGCAGTCGGGGCTTTTGAGCGGACGCATGACGCGGGAACGCATCAAAAATTTGCCGCCTACGGACTGGCGTCCCCGGGTGGATAGTTTTCAGGAACCGCAGCTGACGCGTAACCTGGCTTTGCAAGATTTATTGGGCAAGATCGCGGGCCGTCATGGTTTTACCGCTGGGGTAGCGGCACTAGCCTGGACGCTTCGAAGGCCTGAAGTGACCGGCGCTATTGTGGGTTTGCGGCATCCGGATCAGGTAGAGGGGATTATTGGGGCCGGGGAATTTCGTCTTTCGCCGGAAGAATTGGCGGAAATCGATGGCTTCCTGATGGCTTCTAAAAAATAGGAGTAGAGTCGACAGAAAGCAAAAAGGCCGTCCATGGAAGTGGACGGTCTTTTATTTGAATGGTTCCCCGGGTTGGGCGTCGAACCGTCGCTTTGCTCCCATAGGGGAAAAGACCCCTATGTACCCCGATGAAAAACCTGAAAACTCCCGTTTTCAGACTTTCCCATTTGGTTCTCGTCCAACCCGGGAAAAATAAAAAAGGGCATTCCCTGATGGGAACACCCTTTTATTTGAATGGCTCCCCGGGTTGGACTCGAACCAACAACCCTGCGATTAACAGTCGCATGCTCCACCATTGAGCTACCGAGGAATTTGCCCGAACACGAGCATTTTAAATTAAAAACCCTCGAAAGCGAAGCCTTCGGGGGAGGGATAGTCTAAATCACCGCCTCGAAAAGTCAAGTTTTTGTGGCTTATTTGGCTGACAAGCCCAAAGCTTCTAATTCGATACTGGTATTGGAAAGCGCGTGATGAATCACGGAATGAATCCCCATTTTTTGGGCGACTTCTACAAATAGCGGACGGTCGTCCACGTAAGCGCAATTTTCTGCCGGAACCTGAGAAATTCCCAGGGCCAGGCGGTAAATATCCTCATCCGGTTTGCGCAAATGAACAAAAGAAGAAACCACAAAAAAATCCGCCAGTAAATTCAGTTCGAATTTTTTAATTCGGTATTCGGCAAGCTCCCTGCCTTCGTTGCTGATGACGCCTACCTGAAGGTGATTCGCTTTTTTTAATTTTTTGAAATACTCGATCGTCTCGTGGTAAGGGTGGGTTTGGGCTGTCATGAAAGCCCTGAATTGTTCTTTGGTGAAGCCCCGTTTTTTAAAGAAAACAATCCGGTCTAAATAAGCGTCCAGGTCCAGTTTGCCCGCTTCATAGGTGTCATAAGTTAAATGGTGCCGTTCTTCCAGATCGGTGTAATCCAATCCAAAGGATTTGGCCGCGTCCTGACGGGCTTTGCGGTCCCAGCCATTGGTTAATAGAACACCGCCAATATCCAAGAAAAGGGCTTTGATGGAATGGGACATAAGGTCTCCTGAAATAAATAAGATGAAACTATTTTAGTGCGGATTGATTCCATTTGATAAAAAACTGGTTTTTTTATCAAAGATTTAACCGGCTTGATCAAAGGAAAAGGCTATTTAGGTTAGTCTTTAATGGTTTGGGTTTGTTCGTATTTTTACCATGGGGAGTGAAATAAAACCCATTTCCATTTTCTTAAAAAATAGTATTCGTTGAAAGGCCTGTCGTCTGTGATGATCGCTGATGAAAATGGGTCAATAAAAGTTTCAATGGGCCGCTCGTTAGAAAGGAGGTTTCCAAAATACTCAAAAGCGGTCCGCTGATTGGGCATCCATTCGGAAAAATCTTGAATGGCGGAAATGGGCATTTTTTCCCTCAATTCTTGAAGGTTTGGAATGCGAATGGGTTCCAGAGAAGCGACGAGATAGACTCCGAATCTTTCCGGCCCTACAAAAACCTTTACATAAGGAAAAGAGACTTGGATGGACCGCGCCGCGGCGTTACAAGTGCCGTATCCGCCTGTCGAAAGCCATTCCTGAAGCAAACCTCCTTTTTTGAGGTGCTGTTTGACAAGGTCGTAAAACTCCGTGGAATAGAGCAGGCTGGAGGCGGCTGCTTCCAGCGGCGGCGGAGGATCGACGGTGATCACGTCAAAAGTTTCACGGGTTCTTTTAAGAAAACGGCGGCCATCGTCTACCACAAGATGAGCTTGTGGTGAGGACTGTACGCGGTCGGCGTCGGACCAGAAATAATCAAATGATTTTAAAACGCTGGGCACCAACTCGACCGCGGTAGTGTCGATATTCCAGCTTAAAAGAGATCGATAAGTGGTTCCCATTCCAAAACAGATATCCAGCGCCGATAGAGGTTTGTGGGAAAGAAGTACCAGGGGCAGATGAGCCATCATCTTGGTTGGCATGACCAATCCGGTCATACCAATTCCATTCACTAGCAGGGATTTATTCATTCCCGATCCCAAAGAAACTACGGTGGCGCAATAATCTCTTCTCAAACGGGATGACGAAAAATAGCGCGAGCAGTAATCCTCGAAATCTACGGTCCAAAAAAGGGCTATGGCCAGTAAGACTGTCCCGGTCACACCTAAAAAAGCTTTAGTGCTAAAGCGCATAGACCGAATATTTTTGTTGATAAAAAAGACCGCGAGAAGAAGGGAAAGCGCGATCAAAGAAAATCGCGTTCCCAAGAACGGAAGAAAAAAGTAAGACGCGGCAAGCGGCCCGAGAATGCAGCCTACTATGTTGAACGCGTAAGCGCGGCCCGCTATTTCAGCGTTGCCTGAAGAAACCTCATCGATGAGCAAAGGCGTCAGATAACCAAGCACCGCGCAGACGGGAATAATAGTGAATAGCATATAGAGCGCGGATAGGTGGATAAGGGGGTTGTTTATCACGATTGGTAAAAGCGAACAAAGGAAAAGTAAGCCTAAAACCGCGCTTAATGAAATGGTTTTTTTGTTTCGAAAATGCCGGTACAACCAGGAGCCGAAAAACGTGGACAACAGGTAAGTAAATAAAAGAGAAGCATAGGAATAAACCTCGGTTTTCAAAAGATAGGTGTAGCCCCGAGTCCAAACGACTTCCATGGCCATGAAAACAAAACCAGTGGTAAAAAGAATGGCTAAATAAAGCGCGGGAGTTTGATTTTCATTCCTGTTTTCGGGTTGGGAAGAAGCGGCTTTTTTGTTAATGATGACCGTATTACCGGATGGGAATCGATAGGATATTCTTAAAGCGATGTAAGCGATGAGAAGATTAAGGCAGGATGCCACTTCTGAAGTCCCGCGTAATCCAAGACACTCAATCAAGATATAGGCGGTTATGGCTGTTCCCGCCATGGCGCCTAAAACATTCGCAGTGTAAAGAAAACTGAAACTATCTTTGGAACCTCCATTTTTTTTAATAAAGGCCATCATCAAGGGGAAGGTGGCCCCCATACAAAAACACCAGGGGAGAAGCGAAAGGAATATTACGGCGGCAGACAGGAATAGATAAGAGCCCGAATCAGTCTCCCCCGCAGAAAGTAACAGTCGTGTGCCAAGTGAAAAGAAAAAAGGAACAACCAAGGCTCCCAATCCGATTAAAAGTTCACAAAGGGAATAAAACAGGATGGGGTTAAACCGGCGAAAAGAACGGGAAGTTAAACAACCGCCCCACCAGGAACCCAGGGCCAAACCCGCCATGAAAAAAGAAATGACGGCGGAAAGAACGGGGGTATTGACCCCAAAAGCCGCGAAAGCCAGGCGCATCCAAACCAGTTGATAAAGAAGGCTGCAAAACCCGGATATGAAAAAAACCAAAAACAATGTTTTTTTAGGAAAAAGGGGAGCGGCGGAAGATCTGGTCAAAAATTCTCCAAGCTGAAACGAAGATAAAAACCGGTAGGCTGAGCCAATTTATCATTAGTTCAGTTTTTCACTTCTCACTCAATGAAATTTGAGTGAAAAAGGGAACTCAATTCAATTTTAATTAATAGGCTACCAATCCAGAGTTGTTTTAATGGCAGCGGTTACTATGTCCGCGATTTTGCGCTGGGCGATCGCGTTGGGATGGCTGTCACAGCCCATTTCATCGGGAGCAACCGGCGGATAAGTAATCAATTGAACGTTGTTGTCGCCGGCACTGTGGCGCTTTTCGACAACTTCATCCACTGTGGTAGACAATGGAACGGGCCAGCCATCGGGCGCGATACAGAAAATAAAGGCCTTGGGATATTTTTCGCGGATGTGTTTCAGAAAGGCGATGTAACCCAGGCCGAATTCTTTGCGATCGGCTCCAGGGGGGCTGGAAAAATCGTTAAAGCCCAGATGAATGATGACAACGTTGGGTGTCCATTTGGTGAAATCCCAAAGAGTTTTCGTGTCCCGGCAAATAATGCGGTCGTACAGAGCAGGAAAAGGATCAATAGATTTAGTTTTGGGGTCGCCCCAGTTTCTCACGACACCTTTACCGGAAAAAGATTCCAGGTGATATTCGGCGTTAAGATCCTGAGCCACCAGTGATCCAAAAGCTTTCTCGGCGTTTTCATAGGGCCGCAGGTTGTCGCATTTAATGGAGGCGGCTTCCACCCCATAACCGCAAAGATAAGAATCCCCGATCAATTCGACGCGCCGGCCTGGAGGGGTTGGGGCATTCGATAAGGTTTCGCCGGGGGACAACACCAGACCTTTAAAGGTCGCGGGACCAAAAAGTGACTCGGTTCGTTTAACGATTTTGACCACATGATCACCTGGCGCGAGGTTATCCACGGTGTAAAGGGGTTGGCTGGCACTGGCGGCCCAAACCGTATTCGGTTGTCCGTCCACAATGACGTTGTAATTGTTGCCCGCGTCATCGAGCAAAAAGCCGATGGAAGTGCCGTGAAAAGCCGCTGTGATAGAAATGCCGGACCAGTCAAACCTTGGCGCTAGCGAGTTGGAAAAATCAATGCGTCCTGAATATTGAATCATCGGATTCGCGGCGGAAACAGTATTGTCTTGGGCGTGGATCATGGGAGCGATTATAAGGAAAAACAAGACGAGGTAAAAAAACTTTTTCATTGGTTACAAATCCTTTTTTATAAAACGGTTTCTAACTAAAACCAATAAAACTTACAATTCAAAGTCTATTTCGAAATGTTTGGAGGTATATCGGTGAACTACGCTTAATATCCCGAGCTTAGAACGGGATTAGGTGTAATGGTGGGCAACACGGTATCTAATGGGGTTAGCTGAATAGTTAGTCCAGATAGAGTAACAGAGGCAGTACCCCCCGATCCCCCAGGAACAATCGTATCGATGAAACCACCGTCTCCGCCACCATTTATACTTATTGAGCTTGAATCAATAGACACTGAATTGTTTGTAGTCAACGAAGCTGTTCCGCCATTACCGCCTGTAATAATAAAACCGCCACCGTTAACAAGGTTAAGGTTATTGGAAGGGGTTGCAGTATTAATAGGCGTGGAAGTTACAGTGGTAGTAAAAGTCTCAGTTGCGGTGACGGTTGGTGTGAAAGTCGCAGAGGCTATAGCGGTCGCTGTAATGGTAGTGGTTGCTGTAAAAGTAGGTGTTGCAGTACTTGTATAGGTTGCAGTTGAAAGAGGTGTAGCGATGTTATTTTGTGCAGGATTAATGGGATAAATATTCTTGTTGCCGCAATTGACCGAAGTCAAAGCCATTGAAATAAAAATGATTAATCCAACTATTTGATACCGATTCACATTTCTGTCCCGAAAAGAAAAAATAACCGAAAAGACTGGATGATTATATTATTTGCCCGGGAATAGTTAAGCAATAAAAGCATAATCATCTCAGTAATTATTGTGATGTTTAATGGTTTATAACTCTCGACGGCCTTCGAGCGCCTTAAGAAGGGTTGATTCGTCCGCATATTCTACATCTCCGCCCGAGGGCAAACCGCGGGCTAAACGAGTTACCTTAATCGAAACACCCTTTAACAACTGTTGTATATAGAGTGCGGTTGAATCGCCTTCCACCGTGGGGTCGGTAGCCACAATGATTTCTTTAAAAGAGCTGTTCTTCTTTACCCGATCCACTAACGCATCCAGCGTGAGATCTTGAGGTCCCCGGCCTTCCAGGGGTGAAAGTGTTCCGCCGAGAACATGGTAAAGACCACGAAACTCATGAGTACGCTCAAAGGCCACCACATCGCTGGGGTCTTCCACGACCAATAGAGTGGTACGTTCACGGTTGGAAGAAACGCAAATGTGGCAAAGGGTTGCTTCGGTCAAATTAAAGCAGTCCCGGCAGGGGTGAAGTTTGGTTCGGGCATCTACCAGGCCGTTAGCCAAAGCGCGTGATATGTCCACAGGTTGTTTTAATAGATGAAAGGCCAGCCGTTGAGCGGTACGGGGACCGATGCCGGGCAACTTTTCCAGCTCATGCAGCAGCCGTTCTAAAGAAGGAGGATATTCAGCCATATTCTAGAACAGTCCCGGAAGGCCCAGGCCGCCGGTCATTTTAGAAACTTCAGCCTTAAGCTTGGCGTTCACCTGATGTCCCGCGTCGTTGATGGCTTCTTTGATGAGCTCTTGAAGTTTTTCAATGTCGGCCGCCGCTTTGGGGTCAATGAAGACTTTTTGAACGTCATGTTTACCATTCACCGTGACGGTTACCATGCCTTTTCCAGCGGTACCGGTGAACAATTGGCTTTCCAGTTCTTTTTGAAACTGGCCCATTTTTTCTTTCATCATTTGAGCTTGTCGAAGCATGTTGAACATATCGGCCATTTGAAACTCCTCAAAGTAAAAATTAATTTCAGCGGACTTTTGATAAAATCAAGGCCAATGCGACTTTCTGAAAAAACAACCACTCATTTTACCGAACGTGGGGTTGATGTTGTGATCAGTCTTTGGAAGTCTCCAGCCCTTTTCTCATTCACGATAACCTCAATTCTATTCTCGATCCAATTGTTTTTCATTCATCCCTTTTATCTGGTAAACGACGATATTTTCAAAATATTAACGGTCAGAGGCATGGCGGCCGATCCCACGCCCTCCCCCTTTGTGGGTTACTCCAATATTCTGATGGGCTATCTGTTGATGAAATTATTTGCCTGGATTCCTTCTTTTCCCTGGTACGGGTGTTTTTTGTGTTTGGTTCAGTTTTTGACTTTCTGGGTATTTCTATGGAGCCTATGTCTTAAACCTTCCCGATGGATTCACGCGTTGTTTTTTATAGGGGCCTGGATATGTCTTTTTTTTATTTTTTTTACGTACATGCAGTTTACGGAGACCGCGCTTCTGGCCGCTTTTGTCGGGCTCATTGCTTTTTTTGGCAAATCCGAAACATCCAACGGCGGAAGACATAATGGAATTTTAGCCGCCGCCTGCTTGCTCTTATTGCTCTCATCTTTCATCAGGATGGATTCCTTTTTGTTGGCGTTATTGATTTTCATGCCCCGGTTAATCTTTCTGTTCAAGGAAAAGGGTTTTCTGGAGCATGTCCCGCGCCGCCGGTTGTTTTTGGGGTTGACCGTTTTGGGAGTTTTGTTTCTCTGGGCATCGAATTTTTTTTGGTATCAGAGCAATAAGGATTGGGCTGAATACCGCCAGTTTGACCAGGCCAGGGTTGAATTACAGGACTATCGGATCAGCGAATATTCGCCCCAAACAAAACCCTATTTTGATTCGGTAGGGTGGAGCGAGAACGATTTTTGGCTTTTTAAGAATTGGTATTACACGAACCCGCAAAAATTTAACGCGGAAACATTCCGAAAACTGGCGAATTTTTTTCCGAGAATTGGGTCGTCTGGAAAAATCTCATCCCATCCCGATCTCCTGGAATTATTTTTTTCACCCTGGGATTTCAGAATGATGTTGGGTTTTTTAATATTTTTAATTTTTTGCCCCAGAAAGATTTGGAAATATTTGTTTTTTCAGTGGTTTTGGATTCAGCTGGTTTTTCTGGCGCTCATTTATTTTTACAGAGCGCCTGATAGGGTGACTTTGCCGATCACCGCTTTTTTGGTGATGCTTTCCATTTTTTACGCCGAAAAACCTCCGGCTTATCAGCGCGGCGAAAGCTGGCTGTTTTCTTTAAAACTTATAATTCTTTCGGCTATTTTTTGCTTTTCACTCGCGTCACCCCTTTACTACCATCGGGATAATTTGGCAAAGCGATTGGTTCAGGCTCAACTGCACACTTTCCTGGCGATGGTGAAGCCTCAGGACAATCAGCTTTATGTGACCTGGTATTTTCCTTACGAAGAGTTGGGTGTTTTTGACAACCTGGATTGTTTGAAACCCTTCCACCTTTTCTTAACCGAGTTTTGTCAAACCAGCCCGGCCAGTTTGAAAGGCCTGGAACGTTTCGGGGTGCGCGAACCTTTACGGGACGCGGTGGATAATCCCAATGTTTTTGTTATGTGCACTCAGGAAGATGGACTTCACTATCACCGGTATATGGAAGAGAATTATCATCAGGAAATTTACGCTGTTCCTGTTTTTAAATGCGTTCATTTTGAAACCTATTCCATACACTCGCGTAAAAAAATTCATCAGTTGTAGATATTTTAAAGCGCGGAAAAAGCCTATTTAGGCGGATTACTTCTTTTAACCTCAACCACTTTGGCGCCAAACAGCTTCATGGCGGCGGCCACGACCGGCTCTTCTTTTTCCACTTCTTTGACGTCCATTTTGGGTGAGGACAGGGGCTTAGGAGCCCGAACGGCGGATTTTTCTGAAGAAATGTTTTTAACGGCACTTTCCGGCAATACGGGAATGAGGTTAATTTTACGGCCCACCAGTTCTTCAATAAAATTTTCGACTAAAACTTTGTTCTCGGAGACGGAAAGTTTTTCATAGTGGAAGGGACCTTTGCATAACAAAACCAAAGTTCCTCCGTCCAGTGTTTTGGGCCTGGTATCCGCCAATACCGCTTTTAAAGGGGCGTTTTTAGCCCCAACCTTTTCCAGCAGTTCCTGCCACTGGGACTTGAGCTTGGCGATTTCGGGACTGCCGTCTGTTTCCGCGGGTTCTTCAATTTCGTCGACTGCCAGAACCGCTTCGCCTTCAGTGACCGCCATAGGTTTCGGCGCGGGAGTGGGGGTCGAAACTGGAGCGGCGGGGCGAGGGGCGGAAACGACGGGTTTGGGCGCGTTGATAACCGGTGTGTTTCCGCTCTCAGTCTGTTTTAAAAGATCGCCTACCGTCGTGAGTTGTTTGAGATGGGAGAGTTCGATGACCAGGGTTTCCAAAACAATTTGCGGGTTAGCCGAATGACGCAAGGCCCATTCCTGCTCAATGAGAAGCCGTAACGACGAAAGAATTTGGGCTTCCTGCATTTGGGCCGAGTAGTTAACGATTTTTTCTGTATCTTCGGCGGAGAGGGAAATAAATTGAGCGGCGGAGGCGGGGTAAGCTTTGGCCACCGCTAAATGCCTGAAGGTTTCCATCAGGCCGGCATAAAAATGCTCCAGATCTTTGCCGCTTTCAATGATGGTTTTGATGACCGTCAAAGCCGCCGGCGCGTCCTGGCTGACAGCCGCTTCAACCAATTTAAGGTAAACATCCTCTTCAATGGTTCCGAGAGCGACCCGAATATCCTCCAGGGTTACTTTTTTACCGGAAAAGGCCACCACCTGATCCAGGGTTCTTTGACTGTCCCGCATGGAGCCGCCGGCGGATCGGGCGATTTGATACAGACCTTTGTCCTCAATTTGAATTTCCTCAGCGTCGGTGATGCGGCGTAATTGTTTGATGAGTGTATCCATTCCCATGGCCCTGAACTCAAACCTCTTTGTTCGGGTGTTGTAGGTCGCCTGACTCCCACAGCAGAGTGCGCCCTCAAAAGCGGCGAATATTGGAGTAATCAATGCCTCAAGTTACAGCCCTTAAATGGCGTCCCCAGGTATTTGCCGACATGGTCGGCCAGGAACACATTACCCGTTCTTTGCAAAACGCCATGAAAGCCGAACGTGTGGCTCACGCTTATATCTTCGCCGGACCCCGCGGCGTGGGTAAAACCACCACCGCCCGCATTTTCGCCAAAGCCCTCAATTGCAGAAACCTCAAAGACGGTGAACCCTGCAATACCTGCGACATGTGTGTGGAAGTAAACCAGGGTTCTGCCATGGACGTCATTGAAATCGACTCCGCTTCTTTTAACGGCGTGGACGATATCCGCAGTCTGCAGGAACAGGTCGGCACCTACCCCGC
>Ga0206855_10357_pt1 | contig 11818 bp, 12 predicted proteins | sample Alteio_BWOrgCont_51_FD_152637 | JGI IMG/M metagenome (GOLD analysis project Ga0206855, IMG submission 152637) | Enriched cells from forest soil in Barre Woods Harvard Forest LTER site, Petersham, Massachusetts, United States -... | ecosystem: Environmental > Terrestrial > Soil > Temperate forest >...
TAAGGGTAGCCTCTACGAGGCAATAATTATAACCTTGTTTTTTCTACAAACGGGTTATCCCTAACGGGATATTTTACATTCATTACAATAATTTCTGCAATATTTTATTGATTTAATAAATTTATAACCTACCCAAAACGTCAAAGAATGACCAAATTTCATAAATTTGAATAATGGTAACTCAATTTATTACAAACGATAAGGGTGAAAAGACGGCTGTAATTATTCCTGTTAATGAGTATGAGGACTTGTTGCATCAACGCCATCTGAACCTTGAATTAACGGATGAGTACAAATTAATGATAGATGCAATGCTTGAAGATGAGAAAAATGAAAAAGCCGAGTATACGTCTTATCAGAATATTAAAAATAAGTTTCAGCGCAAATGAGCTATGAGCTTATTTTCAGAACCAAAGCCGAATAGATTTGAACTTTCTAGAGTACTACCTTAACCACCTCCTCCAACAATTCACTAAATCAATAATTCACTATTTCACTAATTAATCCTAATTTAGTGTCCTGTTTACAGTTATTACCCAATTTAACCATTATGCTGATTTATAAAGCTTTTTTACCAAAGGCAGCCAGGTTGCTTGCCCTGTTGTTATTTACGTTGTTATTTACATTTAAAGGATTTGGCCAGCAAGCCCGCACCATTGCCGACTTCGACAAAGGCTGGCATTTTAACCTCGGCGATGTGAAAGGCGGCGAAGCCACAGGTTTAAATGATGCCGGCTGGCGCCAACTCAACCTGCCGCATGACTGGAGCATCGAGGGCAAATTCAGCAAAGATAACCCCGCCAGTCCCGAAGGCGGCGCATTACCCGGCGGCATAGGCTGGTACCGCAAAACATTTACCGTGCCTGCATCATCCAAAAACAAATTGGTTTATATTGATTTTGACGGTGTTTACCAAAAAAGCACCGTATGGATAAACGGGCATCAGTTGGGTTTCAGGCCCAATGGTTATATCTCGTTCAGGTACGAGCTGACGCCCTACTTAAATTTTGGCGGCAAAAACACCATTGCAGTTAAGGTTGATAATTCCGTTCAGCCAAATTCGCGCTGGTATTCGGGTTCTGGTATTTACAGGAATGTTTGGTTGGTGACGACAAATGAAACGGCCATCGACCATTGGGGAACTTATGTAACAACGCCGAGCGTTACCGATGCATCGGCGACGGTAAAAATTCAAACAAGCATTAACAATCCAGAAAATGGCAAACAAATGCTAAAAACCATCAGCGTTGATGAGAAAGGTAAAATTCTTAAAAGTGCATCTTCTCAAGTAGGATACGTGCCGCTTAAGCTAAAAACTACTCTTTATGACGAGAGTGGCAAAGAAGTGAAAAGTATCAGTTCTGATGTGACAAGCGTTCCAGCCTTGTCCCAATCAGTTATTCCGCAGGAATTAACGATAACAAACCCAAAACTGTGGTCGGTGGACAGGCCGTACTTGTATAAGGCAGTTAGCCGGCTTTTGCTGGGTAGTTATCTTGTGGACACTTATACGACCACCTTCGGTATCCGCTACTTCAATTTCGATGCCGACAAAGGCTTCTCCCTAAATGGCAAATACATGAAGATCCTCGGCGTGTGCGATCACCACGACCTGGGCAGCCTCGGCGCAGCCATTAATACACGCGCGCTCGAACGCCAGCTGCAAATGCTGAGATCGTTCGGCTGTAATGCCATCCGCACTTCGCACAACCCGCCGGCACCTGAGTTGCTCGACCTTTGCGATAAAATGGGTTTTATTGTGATGGACGAAGCTTTCGATTGCTGGGAATGGAAAAAAGCCAAATACGATTACCACCTGTATTTTAAAGAATGGCACAAACGCGACCTCGAAGACCAGGTTTTGCGCGACCGAAACCACCCAAGCGTCATCATCTGGAGCATCGGCAACGAAATACCGCAGCAACGTGATACCAGCGCCTTACGTATTGCCCCGGAACTGGCAGGCATTGTGCATAGCCAGGATAAAACACGGCCAATCACCACTGCAAATGACAGTCCCGATACCAGCAACAAAATCATAAAATCAGGCGCTATCGACCTGATCGGCTATAACTATCATGAATTTGATTATGCCACTTTTCACGACAGGTATCCCGGCAAGAAATTCATCGCTACCGAAACCACATCGGGCCTCGAAACACGCGGGCATTATGATATGCCTTCAGACAGCGTAAGGGTTTGGCCCGCAAGGTGGGACAGGCCCTTTAAAGAAGGCAACCCCGATAACAGCGTATCAGCCTATGATAATGTGCGCCCGGCATGGGGCTCGACCCATGAGGCCACCTGGAAAGTGATGAAAAAATACGATTTCCTCTCCGGTTTGTTTATCTGGACAGGCTTTGATTATATGGGCGAACCAACCCCATATTCCTGGCCTTCGCGCAGCTCGTATTTCGGTATTATCGATCTGGCTGGCTTCCCCAAAGATATTTACTATATGTACCAAAGCGAGTGGACCAATAAAACCGTGCTCCACATCTTCCCCCACTGGAACTGGACACCGGGCAAACTGGTTGACGTTTGGGCATTTTACAACCATGCCGATGAGGTGGAATTATTCCTTAACGGTAAATCGCTTGGCGTAAAAAAGAAAAACGGCGACGACCTGCATGTAATGTGGCGCGTAAAATACGAACCCGGCACGCTGAAAGCAGTTTCGCGCAAGGACGGCAAAGTAGTTTTAACCCGCGAAATACATACCGCCGGCGCCCCCGCCAAAATTGAGCTCATCGCGGACAGAAAAAATATTAAAGCCGATGGCAAGGATCTTTCATTTATCACCGTAAAAATTCTTGACAAAGACGGCAACCTGGTGCCCGATGCCGCCAACCGGGTAAACTTTAAACTTAACGGCCCCGGTTTTATAGCAGGCGTTGATAACGGCGACGAAGTAAGCCACGACCCATTTAAAGCCGATTACCGTAAAGCCTTTAATGGCCTGGCGCTGGCTATCATACAAACAAAGGAAAAAGCGGGCAATATTACATTCACCGCTACTTCGGATGGATTGAAAGGCGCTACGGTAGTGCTGAATGCTAAATAAACCCGCACCAGGATTAAGCGGATTTAAGGATTTTTGGGATGATATGTAAATATGCTAAATATCGCGGAGCAAAATCTGTAATCGATATCCAAAAAAAATCCTTCCATCCTTTAATCCTACAAATCCCGGTCTTTTTTCACAAATTATTGAAAGTTCGAAAATAAGTATTATATTTGTTCCATGAAATTGGAAGAAGCAAAAGCGCAGTTTATACAAGCCTGGGGCAAACTCGGTTCCGAGTGGGGCATAAACCGCACTATGGCGCAGGTACATGCCTTATTGCTGATTACGCCGGAGTCGCTGACTACAGAAGATATCATGGAAAAACTAAGCATTTCCCGTGGAAATGCAAACATGACGCTGCGCGACCTTATCGATTGGGGCCTGGTTGAAAAACAGCACAAACCCGGCGAACGCAAGGAATATTTTTACGCCGACAAAAACACCTGGAACATTGCAAGGCAGGTAGCCAAAGAGCGCCGCAAACGGGAACTGGACCCTGTAATAAAAATACTGGACGAATTATCAAAAGTAGACGGCGATGCAAATGATCCTGCTTACAAAACTTTTCACAAGTCGGTAAAAGATATAAACAAACTGGCTAAAAACGTAGATAAAACCCTTGAAACCATGCTCAAGGCTGAAGAAAGCTGGTTTTGGGGTTCGATACTAAAAGTGTTTAAATAATTTTTTTAATTAATGCTTTCAAAATTTACTGAAATTTCGATAAATAACATTATTAACACAAAAAATCAAAGCTATGACCATTACAAAAATAACTCTACGATTTATTTTCAGCACTGTGATTGTTTTATGTCTTATTTATGTCCTCTCACACATATCTAAAAATTATGAGAATCAGAATTATGCGTTCTATATTTTATTTCTTACGGTCGTGTACGTTTATCTGCCGGCTATATTGCTGCTGATCATATTATCGATTTACAACTATTTATCCAGGGGGGTTTTATGGTCGCTGTTTAAAATAGAATACTATTTTTTGATCGCAAGTTTGAGTCTTTTTGTATTAGACTCCGTCATCGAAGCTTTATGTTACAATTGCAATTTATGATAGATTAACAGACTGAAATAAAAACACTCTATAAATCTGATAAAATTATTAACAAAAAAATGAATAACACATCATTAAAACAAAAGCTGCCCGGCTTTTTTATCCCAATCGTTTTTGCTATAGCAGTAATGGCGATCAGCAAGTACATCGTTATTGCCCCACCAGGACAAGCAGTGTTTATTTTTTCCGAGTTTGTCATCCTGCCAATCCTAATGGGCATCATCAGCGCCTGGTTTTGGAAAGACTTAGGCTTGCGGGGCATAACTGCCCTGGTATACTGCATTTATAATACCTCCCTGGCAATCCTCGGCAGCTATCTCTTTTTAGGCGAAGGTGTAATTTGTTTGATAATTGTGTCCCCGCTTATTTTTTGTTTTATGCTTATTGGCCTTCTTATTGGCAGAACGATGTTCAAAAAGAATGATAATACACTAAATGCAAGCGTAATAGCTTTATTGCTGTTTATTTTCATTGCCGATTCCCTTTCCAAACACGATTATCGAAACATGGTTTCGGATACTATCGTTATCAACGCCCCGCCAAATAAAGTCTGGAAAAATGTAGTGGCCTTTAAAAGGATAAAACAGAAAAACACCTTTTGGCTGTTCCGTCTCGGCATGCCAAGCCCTATAGAATCAACCGTTGAAGGCAATTATGTTGGCGCGGGTCGCAAATGTATTTTTAGCAACAGCTACGTGTTTGGCGAAAGAATTGCAACTTACGACTCGCTGAAAGACCTCACATTTGATATCATAAACCAGCCGCGCGACCCGGAAATTATGAACCATATAGATATCCTTCGCGGGCAGTTTTTGTTGATAGATAACGGCAATGGTACTACCACACTTATTGGCAACAGTTGGTACAGGCTGTACGTTTTCCCGCTTTGGTATTACGATATATGGGCGAAAAGCATTACCCGGAATGTTCATTTGCGCGTGATGAAACATATTAAAGAATTAAGCGAAAATTAAAGCAATGTTCAGGTTCATTGTAAAACATTTAGGATTTTTAAAGCAGGTGCCCTTGTTACCCCACCTGTTCGACAGCCAGCTAAAACTCTGGGTGCTGCTCACCAATAGGCAACTGCTGGATTGTTTTGATGACATTGAAAATGAGGTTTTAAGCTGGGATGGAACCGGCCTGTCTGTGCATAAATTCGGCGGCCTGCAGTTTAACTGCAATGATAAAGAAATAGGCCACGTCCACAGCAATGGCATCCTCGACATACGGTTTAGCCGGATAACAAAACAGCAATTGATAGCAGAAGGAAAAGTAACTGATCACCATGTTTTTGGCAATTCCGGCTGGATCAGTTTTTATATCCGCAAACGGGAAGATGTGGCGTACGCTGTAAAACTGCTAAAAATGTCATTGTTAAAAATTAATAGTAAGCCCCGGCCTGTGCGATTCCCCTCTTGAGAGGTGCGGAGGGGTGTGTTAGACGATATATTTTTTTGAATATTATTTCATAAATTACTGAAAATATGAAAACATTAGAAAACCACTTGGTGCTGTTTGATGCCGAATGCCCCATGTGCCGGGCTTACACCAAGGCCTTTGTAAAAACCGGCATGCTTGATGACCACGGCCGCGCCGCCTACCAAAACGAAATGAACACCGTTTGCCCTATAATAGATAAGCAAAGGGCCGTTAACGAAATCGCGCTGGTCAACCTAAAAAACGGTGAAGTTACCTATGGCATAAAAAGCCTGTTTAAAATCGTCGGCAACGCCTGCCCCGTATTCGGGTCATTGTTTTTATTTCAACCCTTTATTTGGTTAATGGGCAAACTTTATGCTTTCATCGCCTATAACCGCCGGGTAATTATTCCATCCGGGAAAACCGGCGATGCGTATGCTTACCAGCCGACATTTAAACTGCATTACCGCATCGCTTACCTGCTGTTCACATGGTTTTGCACCGGGTATATTTTAACAGCTTACGCGCATTTACTTACCGGGGTGATCCCCATCGGCAATGCTTTTCGCGAATACATCATTTGCGGCGGACAAATCATTTTCCAGGGCGCCGTCATCATAACATTCGCAAAAGACAAATTATGGAACTACCTTGGCAACATGATGACCATTTCCTTCGCCGGCAGTTTGCTGCTTTCGGTCATGCTTATGGCAAGCCACTGGTTTGTAATGCCGCCTGTATTTTTCCCGCTTTGGTTTATGCTCACAGCCGGATTGATGTTCCTCGAACACATCCGCCGCACCAAACTGTTAAACTTAGGATGGACATTGACCTTTACCTGGGTGTTGTATAGAATACTGCTATTGGTGGTAATATTAAAATAATCGACTACTCTTAAACCCAACTTAATCAACCCAATCAACCACTCACCCAATCAACTTAATCAACTAATTCCATGCACTACAACAAAATAATCCTCGCAGGCGGTAACGGTTACCTCGGCAGGGTGCTGACTGATTCTTATAAAGATAAAACAAAAGAAATAGTGATACTAAGCCGCCACGAAAAGCTAACCGAAAACAACGTGCGCACCGTAGTTTGGGACGGCAAAACCCGTGGCAAATGGGCTGCCGAACTGGTAAATGCAGACATGCTGATCAATCTTTGCGGCAAAAATGTAAACTGCCGCTACACCCCAAAAAACAAGGCGGAGATCATCGCCTCAAGGGTTTTACCTACGGAACTGTTAGGTATGGTGATTCACGATATGTTCGAACCGCCAAAGCTTTGGATAAATTTGAGCTCCGCCACCATATACCGCCATGCCGAAGACCGTCCGCAGGATGAAGAAACAGGCCAAATCGGCGAAGGTTTTTCTATAGATGTTTGCAATGCCTGGGAATACGCCTTCAACAAATACGATACGCCAAAAACCCGCAAAATCGCCCTCCGCATGGGTATAGTACTTGGCCGCAGCGACAGCGTTTTCCCGCGTTTGCTCAACCTTGTAAAATTAGGCCTGGGCGGCAAACAGGGCAACGGCAGGCAATACGTTTCGTGGGTGCATGAATATGATGCCGCCCGCAGCACCGAATGGTTTGCCAATCACTCCGAACTGCAGGGCGTTTTCAACTGCACCGCCCCAAACCCAATAAAAAATGCCGAACTGATGCACACCATCCGCAAAGCCTGCGGCATACCTTTTGGCCTTCCTGCCCCACGCTGGCTGCTTGAACCAGGCGCAATAGTCATTGGCACCGAAACTGAATTGATACTAAAAAGCCGCTGGGTTTTGCCAAAACGCTTGTCGGATTCGGGCTTTAAATTTCAGTATGAAACAGCAAAGGAGGCGGTGAAAGAGTGTTTGAAGTGATAACGAACACAGCCATGACAAAATGACGTTATCATTGAGTGTCTTACTTGAGATGTTACAGCGAACGCGGGGATGTCATGGTAAGCTCGTCGAACCACGACATTGTGTAAAGGCATTATACGTCATGCCTCACCACTTTGCCTTGCACATCCTGTTCCTTGAAAACTCCGGCAATACATCCCAATCGCCATTTATTATGGCTTCTTTTTTTGCCCTTCGGCAGCCTTTAACTTGTTTTTCAAATGCTACTGTCTGGTTTACATCATAAACACTTCCTGGAAAACCAATTTTAAAAGGCCTTCTTTTAAGGTATAAGCTTTAGGATCAGTACCATTTTCATGCTCGTATAAGCGCCTTTGCATATCATTCGTAATTCCGGTATAGTATGAATTATCGCTGCAAAGCAGCATATATACAAAATATTGGTTCATTAAAAAAGCCCCGCGGACGTGCGGGGCTTGCTCCTGAAGCTGGGCTCGAACCAGCGACCCTCTGATTAACAGTCAGATGCTCTAACCGGCTGAGCTATTCAGGAGTATTTTTCCGGTTGGGAGTGCAAAAGTATGATTTCTATGCTTATTTCACAATTTTTGTTTGAAAAAAAGTTAAAAACTTTAAAAATGAGTTTGTTGTTTTCCCATTTTTTTACCCGGAATTAGATTTTAAGCTCCTCAACAATTTCCGGATAATTTTTAAGCACGTGATAATATCTCACCGATTCATCTTTTTCAGATGTGTTTCGATATTAACAGCCTGTTAAAATAAAGGCAATTAGGTCTTGCCTCCCTTTAAACCTGTTTTAAAATAAAAGCGTTAATTTTTATATGCAACATAACTTTTCCGCTTAATTTTTACAATATTTGCAATAATATATATATTATACTGCATGAGTTTAGTAGTTATCGGTACCGTAGCATTTGACGCCATTGAAACACCCTTTGGTAAAACAGATAAAATTGTTGGCGGCGCTGCCACGTATGCAAGCCTGGCCGCTTCATATTTTTATAATAAGGTTAAAATTGTAGCCGTTGTTGGTGATGATTTTCCGCAAAGCGAAATAAAGGATTTTAATAATCATCATATCGATACCGAAGGTTTACAGGTAAAACCGGGTGAGAAATCTTTCTTCTGGGCAGGTAAATATCATAATGACATGAACAGCCGTGATACCCTGATCACCGAACTGAATGTGCTGGCCGATTTTGACCCGATCGTCCCCGCATCGTACCAGGATTGTGAATACCTGATGCTGGGCAATTTACAGCCCCAGGTACAGCAAACGGTTATTAACCGCCTTACCAACCGCCCGAAGCTGATAGTTATGGACACCATGAATTTCTGGATGGACATTGCATTGGATGAGTTGCTTGAAACCATAAAAATGATTGATGTATTAACCATCAACGATGCCGAGGCGCGCCAGCTTTCGGGTGAATATTCATTGGTAAAGGCTGCCCGAAAAATACTGACTTTGGGCCCAAAATACCTCATTATTAAAAAAGGCGAACACGGCGCCCTGCTCTTTCACGAAGATAAAATATTTGCAGCCCCAGCACTTCCCCTCGCCGAAGTGTTCGATCCTACGGGCGCAGGCGATACCTTTGCGGGCGGTTTTATAGGTTATATGGCCAAGGTTGGCACGGTTAATTTCAATAACATGAAGAACGCCATTATTTTTGGTTCGGCATTGGCCTCGTTCTGCGTCGAAAAATTTGGAACCGAAAAAATCCGGAACCTCAGCCAGCACGAAATCGCCAGTCGCGTTGAGGAATTTGTAAGTTTGGCGAAGTTCGAAATCAACTGATTTCGGAATTCGGATTTTCGATTTCGGAATTATTTATTGATCGGGATGATAGAAATGCGGAAGTCGGAATGCCAAATGCGGAATGGTAAAGCATACGGTTAAAACTTCCGCAATCGGCATTCCGACTTTCGCATTCAACCCAGCTTTCCTATTGCATCAAAATGCTCAAATACCCATTCATCATGCGGAGCGTCAACCAGTTCGCTGGTAAGGTCCTGTCCGGCCCAGTGTTCATAGTGCTTGCCTTTAAGCCATAAGCGGCTGCGCGATACATCGTAAATTAATCCTTTATAGGCTATCCATACCTCGGGTTTGTCCTGCCCGTTGCGTAACGCAAGTTGCGATTTTGTATAAACAGGCAAATCCCTCATATAGCTTTTTATCGTGCTAAAATACACAATCAGCCCTTTTAAAGGCCTGCCCCTTAAAAAAACAAGCAAAAAAAATCCCCTTGCTTGTTAACAGGGAGATTTAACTTTATATATAGTGATTTGTTAATTTTCTGAGTAGACAGGTTTGGCAATGCCTGTATCATAAGCCTTTAAACTTTTTTTCAAAAGCTTACGCGCAACATGTATGCGTGTTTTAACGGTGCCTATCGGAATCTCCAGCCGGTCGGCAATTTCATGATACTTATGCCCTTCAAAATACATGGTAAAAGGCATATAGTAGTCGGTGGGCAGCCTGTCAAGGGCCTTTTTCAAATCGTCCATTATAAATTTGTTTTCGCCCTGATTTTTGGTTGAACTGTATACCAGGTTCGGCGATGAAATCTCGTCCGATGTGGTAACAAAAGTGTTCATCTTTATAAAACGGCGGTAGTTATTAATAAACGTATTTTTCATGATGGTGTATAACCATCCCTTTAAATTTGTTCCTTCTTTAAACTTATTATAATAAGTTATTGCCTTCAACATTGTATCCTGAACAAGGTCGTTAGCATCGTCTGCGTCACGTGTAAAATGTAGGGCATATGACCTCAATGAGGTTGCCTGACGTAGTACCTGGGTGTTAAACTCGATTGTTGTCATGCTGTTAAAGTTTTGTATGGCTACTTAGGCAAACATGATACCACGACAAATACTTTAGCTAATAATAGATCTAAAACAGGACATTATCGACTCTTTTTTTCCAGGCCAGATATTTAGGCCAATCAATTAGTAAGCAACTACAAAACAGCTATTTGGATAGCAATTGAACAGATTGCTGTAGTTTGAAAACAAATAAAGTAAGTCATTAGTCGGGTGGTTTCCGGGCGATTTAGTTTATTTTTAATGAAAAAATTTACCCGATAATATTTACTTCACGTTGTAGCGTAACGCCAAATCTGGTGCATACAGTGTCTATAATTTGGGACGAAAATGCATACACCTCCGTACCTGTAGCGCTGCCGTGGTTTACCAAAACGAGCGCCTGGTTTTTCCAGGTGCCGGTGTTGCCTGCCACTTTTCCCTTAAAACCGCACTGTTCTATAAGCCAGCCTGCGGCCAATTTAACTATGCCGTCACCTGCCGGATAATGAACAATATCGGGGAATTTTGCACGGAGAGCCTCGAACTGCTCCATACTGATAATGGGGTTTTTAAAGAAACTGCCCGCATTGCCGATAGTTGAGGGATCCGGTAGTTTTGATACACGGATATGCGAAACCACCTGCGAAACGTCTTTTATGGTTGGTGAAGTAATGTTGCGTGCAGCCAGTTCCTGCTCAATAGCACCGTATTTAAGATTCAAATGCGGCAGTAACGATAACTGCAGCTTTACCGATACTATAATATACTGGTCTTTTAAATCGTTTTTAAATATGCTTTCGCGGTAGCCAAAACGGCAATCTTCTTTTGTAAAAGTTTTAAATGTGCCTGTAGCAAGCTCAAAAGCATTACAACTGCGGAAAACATCTTTCAGCTCCACGCCGTAGGCGCCAATGTTTTGTATAGGCGATGCCCCTACGGAACCTGGTATAAGGCTCAGGTTCTCCAGACCGGCGTAACCCCGGATGACACAGAAATTTACCAGGTCGTTCCATACCTCGCCGCCGCCGGCATCGATAAATACATCGTCGTGGCTTATGCGGTGTTCTATGCCTCTGATATTTATCCTGATCACCAATCCGTCGAAATCATTTAATAACAGAAGGTTGCTGCCGCCGCCCAGCACAAGAGTTTTGGTTTGTTTCCATTGCGGGTCCAAAAAAAGCTCAGCGAGTTCTTCTTTGCGGTTTATCTCAACAAAATAGCTCGCTTTGGCCTCAACACCAAAAGTGTTAAAGTTTTTGAGAGAAACGTTTTCCTGTATCTGGAGCATTGTTGAATTAGTGAGTTGTTGAATGGGTTGAATAGCTGGAACAATCAGGACATTCAACAGTTTTATATTTCGGATTGGGCGAATTTCGGAATTTATTTTAGATTGTTCACTTTGTAATTGTTTTTCAATGGTGTTCACGAAGACGCTACGCTTAGTTTCACCGATTGGAGGATGATTTCACCGATTGGGATTGATTACACTTGTGATTGTTTTTCAATGGTGAATGGGTCTGAAAACGGTTATAATGGGGCGGTTTTGGGGCCGAAAATGGCTAATTAT
>Ga0206855_10358_pt1 | contig 11796 bp, 11 predicted proteins | sample Alteio_BWOrgCont_51_FD_152637 | JGI IMG/M metagenome (GOLD analysis project Ga0206855, IMG submission 152637) | Enriched cells from forest soil in Barre Woods Harvard Forest LTER site, Petersham, Massachusetts, United States -... | ecosystem: Environmental > Terrestrial > Soil > Temperate forest >...
GACAAGTGGGTGGACTCCCCCTCCGACAACCACGAAGTCAAGGTCATCAAGGACTTGCTCAAGAAAATCGCCGCGGAGCAGCCGGGCGTCTTTCATGCGATTGTCAAGGACCTGAAGGGCGTCTCGGAGGAGACCACCACGGGCGTGCACCGCCTCTATGAAATGGCGAAGGCCGGCAAGCTGCTGTTCCCCGCCATCAACGTGAACGACAGCGTCACCAAGTCGAAGTTCGACAACCTGTACGGCTGCCGCGAGTCTTTGCTCGACGGCATCAAGCGCGCCACCGACGTGATGATCGCCGGCAAGGTCGGCGTCGTCTGCGGCTACGGAGACGTGGGCAAAGGCTGCGCCGAAGCCCTGCGCGGCATGGGCGCCCAGGTCATCGTGACCGAAATCGATCCGGTGTGCGCCCTGCAGGCCGCCATGGCGGGCCATCGCGTCATGCCGGTGGAAGACACCCTCGGCATCGGCGACATCTACGTGACCACCACCGGCAACCGGGACATCATCACCGTGGAGCACATGGTGAAGATGAAGGATCAGGCCATCGTGTGCAACATCGGCCACTTCGACAACGAAATCCAGGTGGACAAATTGAACCACGCCCCCGGCGTCAAGAAGGTCAACATCAAGCCCCAGGTGGACCGCTACGACGTGCCCGGCGGCCGCTCGCTCTACATGCTGGCGGAAGGCCGGCTCGTCAACCTCGGCTGCGCCACCGGCCACCCGTCCTTCGTGATGTCCAATTCCTTCTCGAACCAAGTCCTCGCGCAGATGGACCTCTGGGCCAACCGCGACAAATATTCCCCCGGCGTTTACATCCTCCCCAAGAAATTGGACGAAGAAGTCGCCCGCCTCCACCTCGAAAAAATCGGCGTCAAACTCACCAAACTCCGCCAGGATCAAGCGGAATATATCGGTGTGCCGATTGAGGGGCCGTACAAGCCGGAACACTATCGGTATTAAAGGAGGGTTCTACCGCAAGACGGTAGAATGCGCTCGTTCTGGAGGGCCGAGCTCCTGCGAGGCCGTTCTTGGGTAGGGCGGGACGTCCCCGACCCGCCGCCGGAGGGACGACCTCCGTGTCGTCCGTTCATTTCTCACCATCAAGGCGCAAGAGTAAATTGTAACGCCTGCCTCTTTCTGATTCCTGCCACCAATGCCAGTGCAAAGCCGCCCGCAAACAAACTCCAAGTTTCTGGTTCAGGAATATTCGGAGAGACAAAGACCAGTCCTTCCGGTGGTCCCTGGTTATACACATTAAAAGCGTAAGTACTGATGCTTCCCCCTGGCGTCACTTCGAGAATGGACTGCCCCTGTCGATTTGAAACCAAAAGATTACCACTGGCATCAAAAACTAAGCCACTAGACTGGGGAAGGGTGGTTGTTGCAAAAAGGCTGGTGACGCCGGATGGGGTAACCTTGTAAATATTGTTGGAATCACTTGAAACAAAAAGATTTCCGCTCGAGTCGAAAGCCAAGCCTTCTGGACCGTTAATGCCGGGGGCAAAAGCACTAAGTGTACCAGATGGAGTAATTTTCGAGATCGTATTATTTCCTTGATTCGAAACGTACAGGTTGTTGCTGCCATCAATGGTCATGAAAACTGGGTTGAATAAGCCAGTGGCGAAGGTGGTAATAGCGTCACTTGGGGTGATTTTTATAATGCTGCTGCCACCGCTGACGCCGAGATCGAGATTCGTCACAAAAACATTGTCGCTTGAATCAAGAGCAATTCCAAAAGGATTGGACAACCCAGTCGCGATGGTTGTGACAATGCCATTAGGAGAAATTTTATAAACGGTACCGAGCCCTGGATTAGTCGCAAAGAGATATCCGCTCGAATTAGCTGTTAGTCCCAATATCCCACTGGTGGGAGATGTAATCGGAGATGTGACAAAAATAGGTTGGCTGCCGAAATTATCTCCAGAAGTGACATTGAAAATCCCCCCGCCTTCCGCGACGTATAAGACTTCTTGGGCCAAAGCACGAGACGATAGAAATATAATAAGAAGTAGTAAAACACATCTATGCGCAATACTGCAAAGTAAAAACTTTGGAGACTTCATAAACTTAAATGTAAACCTAAATAGACTATTATGTAAACGCTATTGTCGGGGGACAAAAAGGGGTCAGGCTTTACATTTTACCCTTAGTCGCCTCTGTCGCCTCGGTGGCTTCAGTCGCCTTCTTCCACCAACCCCTCCCTTACGGCGCTTTCAACCGCGCCAATTCCGCTTTGGAAAATCCATATTCGTAAAAAGTTGTTTTTCCCGTCGCCAGGCTTTTTTCAAAAAACTCCCGCGCGCCGGCTTCGTCCCCGCTGGCGAGCCGGGCCATGCCGATGAAATAATCGGCCTCGCACTGCTGGCCCGGCACGTCTTTCGCATCGCCCTTCGCGGCGGCGGCGAGGAACCCGGCTTCGTCCAGGCTGCCCGCGATGAATTGCCCGTCGGTCTTGGACCAATCGTCCTTCCAGCTCGCCACCGTCGCGCCGAAATCCGCGGGCGCGTTCCCCAGCCGGCGCTGCAGCACCTGGCGGTACATCCGCTCGTAATTCGAATCCGCGGGGTTCAGCGCCAGCACCTGGTCGTAGTCCGCCACGGCGCCGGCAAAGTCGCCTTTGAATTGCCGGGTGTTGGCTCGATTGAAGTAGGCGTCGACATTTTTCGGATCAAGTTCGATGACGTGGCTGTAAGCGTCAATCGCGCCGTCGGCGTCATCCTGTGCTTGCCTGATCTCGCCCAGCCCCAGGTAGGCGGTGGCGTGCTGCGGGTCGATTTCCAGCGCGTGTTTGTAGTCGGCGACGGCCCCGTCGAAATCCTTTTTATCCTTCAGCACATTGCCGCGGCTGGTGTAGGCGCCGACGTTTTTCGGATCAAGTTCCAACACATGGGTAAAAGCGGCGATGGCGCCGTCGCTGTCACCCTTGGCTTGCGCAACCAGCCCCAGCCCGATGAAGGCGGTGGTATGCTTCGGGTCCACTTCCAGCGCGTGGTTGTAATCGGCGATGGCGCCGTCGTAATCTTTTTTATTCCTCCGCAAAGTGCCGCGATTGGTGTAACTACCGGCGTCTTTGGGATTGAGGGCCAGCGCCTGGGTATAGTCGGCAATCGCGCCTTCCGGATCGCCTTTGCTGGTTTTGACGAGGGCGCGCATGTCGTAGGCGTTGGCAAACGTGGGATTGAGTTCGATGGTGCGCGTGAAATCAGCAATGGCGCTGTCGAAATCCCCTTTTTTGCGTTCGGCCAGCCCGCGGTTGAAGAAGTGGCCGTAATTTTTCGGGTCGAGTTGGATCGCCTGGGTATAGTCGGCGATGGCCCCGTCCGTGTCGCCGATGTCTTCCTTCGCCAGACCCCGGGCGCCGTAGGGTTGCGGATCCTCGGGCTTAAATTTGATGGCCTGGGTGTAATCGGCAATGGCGCTGACGCGGTCATTTTTATGGTATTCAAGATTGCCGCGGTTTAAGTAGGCATTGCCGTTTTTCGGATCGAGCTCGAGGGCGCGGTTGTAATCGGCCAGCGCGCCGTCGTGGTCGCCTTTATCATCCTTGGCCGTGCCCCGACCGTCGTAAGCATCGGGATTATTTGGCTGAAGTTCCAGCAGACGGGTGAAGTCGGCGATGGCGCCAGTGAAGTCGCCTTTATTCTTTTTCAGATAGGCCCGGTTGTTGTAGGCCTTGTCCGCCTTCGGGTCAAGTTCGATGGCTTGGTCGTCGTCGGCCATGGCGCCCTCCTTGTCCCCCTTGTCATCCTTGCACACGCCGAGGGCGATATAGGCGATGACGGCATCGCCCACGTCTTCCGGCGCATACTTGACGGCGCCCCGGCCATTGTTGGCCGCGGGGTCAAATTTCATTTTGGCGCCGATGGCGCTCGTTAAATCGGCGATGGCTCCGTCCAAATCGCCTTTGTCCTTTTTCGCCAAACCCCGGCCAATGAAAGCCCGGGTGTGTTTCGGGTCGAGTTCGATGGCGCGGGTGAAATCGGCGATGGCCCCGTCGGTCTGTCCTTGGGCGCTTTTATCTCGTCCCCGGCTATGGTAGGCATCGGCCTTTTTCGGGTCAAACTCGATGGCGCGGGTGAAATCGGCGATGGCGCCCACGAGGTCGTTTTCCTTGTCCTCCAGCAGTCCGCGATTGTAGTAAGCGTCGGCATTTTTCGGATCCAATTCGAGTGCCCGGTTGTAATCAGCCTTCGCGCCGGTCAAATCGCCCTTGTCGGTCTTGGCATTACCCATCCCGTTGTAGACGGTGGTGTCATTGGGTTCGAGCAAGTTGGCGCTGGTGAAATCGGCGATCGCCCCGTCGTAATCGCCCAAGATGCTCCGAACCGTGCCGCGGTTGGTATAGGCGGCGGCATCCTTGGGGGAGAGTAGTATGACCTGGGTATAATCCGCGTACGCGCCGCCGTAATCCCCGGCGTTGTATTTTCGTGTGGCCGAATCGAAATAATCGGTGGCGCTTTGGGCGCAAAGCCGACCATCCAACGCCGTCGCCAGCAGGCCAAGGATGATCATGGCAAAATATTTTCTCATGGCTGGGAAACCGCTTCTACTCCCGGCCATTCCCCTGTGCGAGAAAATTTTGGGTCGTTTGGCCCTCGCAGTGTAACAAGTAGGTGACGTGGGGTCGGTTTACATTCCCCGAAAAGAGTGTATATTAGTCCCATGAATTCAGGCCAAACACCCCTTGGCGGCTTGAGGCATTGGCGCGCAGTGCTGCATTGGGCGGGTGCTTGCGCGCTGCTGGTTGCATTGGCCGCGCCGTCCGATGTTTTGGCCCGCCGTGGGTTCAATGGCGGCAGCGGCGGAGCGTCCAGCTTCGGTTTCAGCCGGGGGTTTGGGTCCGGCTTCAACCGGGGTTTTGCAAGAAACTTCCGCGGAGGCTTTGCGCCGGGCTTCAGCCGCGGTTTCAGCCCGACGTTCGTGTCGTGGGGTGGGGCGGGCTTTTTGCCGCGCTTTTGGAACAACTGGAACATGCGCTGGAATTGCCGGTTTGGCTGGTATTGGGACGGCGGCGTGATCGCTCCCGCCGTCGTGGACAACGTCCCGTCCGACGAAAGCCGGGTCATTTGGCCGCCGAACTATCAAAAGGTTCCGCAGAGCCAGATTTCCATCGTGGTGGTCGCGCCCCCTGCTTCCACGCCGGCTCCGGAAGTCACGGGCCAGCTGGTTTTTGATGCGAACGGCAATGTTTTGGGCGCCGTGCTGCACCAGCCCGACGGCAGCCGGGAGTTTGTCGCCACCCGTCCGTAGCGCCCGCCCTTTGATTGTTTCCCTGTTTCAGCGTGGGTGGTTAATCCACCGGGTCTTCCTTCATATACCACTTGCCATTGATTTTGATAAAAGTCTGCGGGACAGGGGTGCTGACGGAATCGCCGGTATTGGGGTCCGGCGGTCCGGGCATCGAAACCATATAGGTCGCTTCGTCGCCGGCGGCATTCATGGTCGGAACCTGGCCGATGATGACTTCATACCCTTTGGCCATTTGTTCAAACGGATGGTTGATTCTTTCCTGGATATCTGGCGGCAGGGAAGCCGCCATGGCCTGCGCCGCCTGCAGTTGGTCCGCCGTCTTTTGCGCCTGCTGCAGCAACCTGGGCGTGAGTTTGTCCGGCGGCGTGTAGTTTTGCACGAGGGCCATCAAATCGTTCGCGCGCAGAATCCGCACAATGTCGGGAATGGCGGTTTTCAAATCCGCCTGCGGGTCGGAGTTCGCGTCAGGCGCCGATGTCGCGGCAACGGATGCGGCAGCGGGTTTGAGCGCGGGCGCAGCGATGGTTGGCGGCGCGAGGGGTTTCGGCGGTTCGACTTTGTCCGACACCGACGCAACAGCCTTGGCCGGCAATGTTGCTGCCGACGCTTTTTCTTGTGGCGCGGGTGGCCGCAGGAACCACCAGAGGCCGATGCCGACGAGGACGACGGCGAGAACCGCCAGGATGTACCGTTGAGACTTCATGGGGATGAAAATCCTAAAACCTAAAAGGGTGAACTTTTAAGTTAAAGTATCCTATTCATCCCCGGCGTCAACTCCTGCGCAGGTTCGCCCGAACCTTTCGACTCGGGCGTAATCGGCAAACCCGTTCACCCAACCGCCTCGCGACAGCTGGGCGTGAATGAGCCGGAAAAATTTTACTTCACAATAACGATGACCGCGGCGACAACGACGACGGCGATAATAACGAGAAAAATCATAAAACTCCTTTCAATGGCAAAAGTGAGAGATGGAGAACTATTAAAAGTTCGCGGTTGGCAAGGGTTTACCTTGAGACGACGGCGACCGTGATAATCACGACGGCGGCGACAAAAACAATGAGGATGATCATAAAAACTCCTTTCCGTTGATTAGCGATGGCGGGGGGATAAGAACTTGTTTACTCCACGCATGATACGGGAATCGGCCTGCGTTCGCTATGGGGTGTACACCCACGCCGAAAATTCCGACGTCCCGGCCGGTTTAAAACTTGGCCACGGCTTTATGCGCCTTGGCAATCATACCTTTGACCCAGAGGTAGGCGGCGGTCCGGGCGTTGGGTTTCAAACCACGGACGCGATTTAGCCATTGCGGAATTTTTTGCAGCAACCGCTTCGACCAGGCATACTCCGTGGCCAGAACGGCCAATCCGGCGATAATGAAAAATATGCCGGGTAGCGGCGAGAGAAGGCAAACCACCCCGAGCACTAAAAGAGCCCCTCCGACCACCGCGATTACGACCATTCTAATCCGATGCCGGGTGGGTTTGGTAAAGAGCATCCGGATTTTTCCTGAATGCCCGCATTCTAGACCGTCGGGCTGCTCGCGCCTATGGGGTATAACCCGCCCAATACCAAAAAGGCCTGAAGCCTCCATCGCATTCAAGCTGCACCATTCGCCCTCAGTGCTTCCTCATTTAGTTAGGCAAAGGCATCAGAATGCACCTGGTCAAAACCAAGTGCATCCTGAGACTGCAGTTGCCAAACTTGCCTGCGTGCTTCTGCCAGCCTCAGCCGGTCGAGGCCGGAGGTGTGGGAGCCGGAGCCGGCGTGGGAGCCGGGGTGGGAGCAGGTGCGGGTGCCGGCGCGGGAGCGGGATCCTGTTCAGCGGAGATAGCGGGGATGTTCTGCGGCGAATTGGGCACATTCGCCCCAATTACTTGCGAGAACAATCCTGCGGTTAAAAAGGCGGTCAATAATGATGTTTTTTTCATGTTCGTGCGTGGAAATTATCCACTCCAGCCATTCAGCACAAGTTGTGCCAACGAGCGTTCATTCCACGAACGCTTCGGTGACATTTTCAATTCTGCCGCTCGGTCAGACATCAAGAACTAGATTCTAAATCGCTTTCTTCCCCGTTTCGTCCATCGATTTCATTTTCGCGACCAGTTCATCGAGCTTGTCGAAACTCGACGACCAGCCTTCGTTCATACCGATCTTCACGAACAAATCGCGCACCGTCGCCGATTCGAAACTCAGCCGGATGGTGAGCCTGGTCTTTCCGTCTAGTTCTACGAAAGTAATCGTGTTGACCACTTCGAGGGTCGGCTTGCCCTTGCTCCTGTCGCGCTGCGGGTTGACTGCGTCATGCCATTCGTCCGGCAGCTCGGAGTGGTTGATGGTCATGACGAGCATCTCGGGCTTCACAACCTCGCGGTAGGCTCCACTGGCGGGATACTCGCTGCCATCCGGCCCGCGCATGACGATGCGGTACGTGCCGCCCGGGCGAACATCCATCTTACAGATGGGGTTCGTAAAAATCCTCGGCCCCCACCATTGCGCCATGTGCTTTGGTTCCGTCCACGCCTTCCACACCAATTCTCGTGGGGCGTCGAAAATGCGCGTCATCACAAAATCGCCCGAGTTTGTGGCTGCTACTTTCAGCAAATGCTCGCCCAAGCGATCGAGCGTCTGTTTCGCGCCTTCGACTGCGCCAAATTCTTTGGCCACCCGGTCGCGGTCTGCTGCCGTGGCGAAGACATGGCGCAGCGTTACCCGCGTTTTTTCGCCTAATGCCTCGAATGTCCACGTCATTTCAAAGCTCACGCCAGTGCCGCCTTTTTTGCCACCCGCGTGGGAATAAACGATGCGCTCCGGCTTCACGACCTCCTTGAAAATGCTTTTGTTGGGGTAATCGGTGCCGTCGGGCCCGTGCATGGTATGCTTCCACACGCCACCTGGCCGTACGTCCATTTGTTCAATCGTGGTGGTGAAACCGCGCGGTCCCCACCAATTGGCGACATGCTTCGGGTTGGTCCACGCCTCCCACACCAATTCGCGCGGCGCGTCAAAAACACGCGTGGTGACGATTTCCCGGTCGGCGGTGTTTGCCTTATCAACAGTTCCTGAGCTCATGATTTAAATCCGGTTGAAGTTAATGGTTAATTTTCGCCAGTTCCACGACGAGCTTATCCAGGCTTTGCGACATGCCGGCCTTGAAGCCGCCGGTATAGGCCGCGGCGGCCGGCGTGGCGTGGAGCAGGTGCGTTTTCATCGTGAGCAGTGTTTGGCCTTTTTGTTCTGCAAAAATAACTGTGTGATGAAATTCAAAAATCAGTTTTTCCTCTTGGTCCAGCGCCCCGCTGGTATAGACGATCCGCTCCGGCGCGACAATTTCCTGATAAACACCCGACATCGGGTAAATTGCCCCGTTCGGTGCGCGCATGTCGATACGGATGATGCCGCCAGGTCGCACGTCAATCTCGCAACGCGGATTCGTAAAGCCGCGCGGCCCCCACCATTGCGCGAGGCGCTGGGGCTCCGTCCATGCCTTCCACACGAGCTCGCGCGGTGCGTCAAAGACGCGCGTGATCACGATTTCCTCGTTTATTGAAACTCCATCAGGTTTATTTTTTGTGGTCATGGTGTTTTTCCTTCATTTGCAGTTCCTTTAAGTAATCATCGAGACGGTCAAAGCTTTCCTCCCAGAATTGCCGGTAGTGTTCGAGGTAATCCACGGCGTCCTTCATGGGCAGGGCCTCCAGCCGGCAGGGCCGCCACTGGGCTTCCTTGCTGCGGCGAATCAGCCCGCAGCGCTCCAGGACTTTCAGGTGCTTGGAGATGGCGGGCAGGCTGATTTTGAACGGCTTGGCCAGCTCCTGCACGGAGGATTCGCCGGATACGAGCCGCGCGAGGATGGCCCGCCGGGTGGGGTCAGCGAGAGCAGAGAAGGTGAGGCTGAGGCAGTCGGTGGCCATTTTTTGTATTTAACCATTAAGTTAAATAGAAAATGGATTTTGTCAAGGGGGCTTTTGAAAATATTTCGCAGACCATCGAGAAAGCCGATTTTGCTTCATCCTTTTCCGTTCCTCCTTCATCCTCCCTCGTTATGCCTTTCGACTTCGATACCGTCCCCGACCGCCGACACACCGGCAGTTTGAAGTGGGACAAATACCAAGGCCGCGACATCCTGCCCTTGTGGGTCGCGGACATGGACTTCCTGTCGCCTCCGGCAGTGATTGACGCCTTGCGTACCCGTGCTGAGCACGGGATTTATGGCTATACTGTGCCGACAGATGAAGCCGCGAACACGGTGGTGGACTACCTGCGCCAGCAATATAACTACGCGATCAAACCGGAATGGATTGTGTGGTCGCATGGACTGGTACCTGCGCTGAGTATTGCCTGCCGGGCCTTCGCGAAGGAAGGTGAGGGCGTGCTCGTCTGCACACCCGTTTACCCGCCGATGCTTTCGTGCCCAGTGAACATGGGCCGGCGCTTGATTCCCGTGCCACTAAAAATCGCGAGTGATAAATGGGAATTCGACTGGCCCGCGCTGGAAAAGGCCGTCACACCCGACACACGCGTCTTCATTTTGTGCAGTCCGCATAATCCGGTGGGCCGGGCCTGGACGCGCGCGGAGTTGGCGCAGGTCGTCCAATTTTGCGTGAAGCATAACCTCGTGCTGGTGTCCGATGAAATCCATTGCGATCTGGTGATTGAAGACGGCGTAAAACATACTGTGACGTCATCGCTCGGGCCGGATGTCGAAGCGCGCACCATCACGCAGATGGCCGCGAGCAAGACGTACAATCTGCCGGGATTGGCTTGTGCATTTTCAGTGATCGCCGATTCGAAGTTGCGCGCGGCGTTTGCGCAGGCTGCGGCGGGATTGGTCACGGAGGTCAATGCCTTTGGCTACGCGGGCACGATTGCAGCCTTCCAACATGGCGAACCTTGGCGGTGCGAGTTGATTGCTTACCTGCGTGGCAACCGCGATTTCCTGTATGAATTTGTCCAGACGCGTCTGCCGCAATTGAAACTGCTGCCAATGCAGGCGACGTATCTGGCGTGGCTGGACGCTCGCTCGTTGAGTGTGGCCAATTTGCAGAAGTTTTTCGAGGACGCGGGTGTGGGCCTCTCGCCGGGGCATATTTTCGGCGACGCCGGCCGCGGCTTTGTGCGGCTGAATTTTGGCTGCCCGCGCGCGACGTTGGCGGAAGCGCTGAAGCGGATGGAGAAAGCGATAAACGCGAGAAAAAACAAGTAGTCGATTCCCGTCAGTTGCACTCGCCCTTCCTCGATGAATTACTTTTCTCACTCGAGCGCAGCGGTGCGCTACGCGAAATTCCGCCCGTATTTTCATCCGCTGGTCATTGAGCGTCTGGTGCGCTTTACCCGTTGTGCGAAATTTGAAAGCGCGCTCGATGTGGCGTGTGGCACGGGGCAATCAACACGGGCGCTGGCGGAGGTGGTCGAACGGGTGGTGGCCGTGGACAACTCCTGGTCGATGCTGGCGCTGGCGCCGGCTTTGCCCAACGTTGTCTACCTGCAGGCCGAGGCGGAGGCTTTGCCTTTTCCCCAAGAAGCTTTCGAGCTCATCACCGTCGGGAAAGCATTTCATTGGTTTGATCAAGATGGATTCTTGCGCGAAGCCAATCGCGTGCTCAAGCCGCGCGGCTGGCTGTTCATCTATAATAACGTGTTCATGGGCGGCATGAAGGAATGTGCCGAGTTAAAACCATGGGTCGAGAAATCCTATCTGGCGAAATATGCGACCACGCCTCGGGCGCGAAAGAAACTCACCGAAGCCTACGCCAATGAATCCGGCTTCGAACTGGCCGGGCGTGATAATTTCTTTAACGACGTCACCATGACCTGCGAACAGCTCGTCGGCTATTTCCTCTCCCAAAGCAACGTCATTGCCACGGTGGAGCAGGGGAGTGAGACAGTGGCGGATGTGGCCGCGTGGATTGAGCAAGACGTGCGGCCATTTTTCAAACAGCCGACCGGCACGATGCAGTTCGGCAGCGATGTCTGGTATTTGCGGAAAACGGGCTGAGACCACCCCTGTTTTTTCGGCGTGCCAGCGGGGCGGCTTTGTGTTCTAATCAACTCTTTTACACCGTCCAGCCATGAATCCTGTCCTCAAGTTGATGCTCGAAGGCGAGGCGCTCAGCACGGCCCAAATGGCCGAGGTGCTGCGCATGGATGCTGCCCAGGTGGAGAAAGAACTGGCGACCCTCAAGGCTCAAGGGGTGCTTCTCGGCTGGCGCCCGGTGCTCAACCCTGACTATCTTGCTGAGAATCAAGTCTTTGCGGTCATCGAGGTCAAAATCAGCCCCGAGCGCGAGGGTGGGTTTGACCGCCTGGCCACGCGCATCGCGAAGTTCGAGCAAGTGCGTTCCTGCTATTTGATGTCCGGCGCGTATGACTTGATGGTGATTGTGAGCGCGCACAACCTGCGCGAAATCGCGGCCTTTGTATTTGAGCGCCTGGCGACGCTGCACGGCGTGGTGTCCACCGCGACACACTTTATGCTGCGCGCCTACAAGGAGCAGGGCTACCTGCTCGCCCGCGAACACGCCCCGGCGGACAAGCCGG
>Ga0206855_10359_pt1 | contig 11775 bp, 12 predicted proteins | sample Alteio_BWOrgCont_51_FD_152637 | JGI IMG/M metagenome (GOLD analysis project Ga0206855, IMG submission 152637) | Enriched cells from forest soil in Barre Woods Harvard Forest LTER site, Petersham, Massachusetts, United States -... | ecosystem: Environmental > Terrestrial > Soil > Temperate forest >...
CTTTCCCCATTCGGCGGCATTTATATGTAAATGACCGAACCGGATGACATCAGCCTGTTGCGCCAATATGTGGAAACCAGTTCCGAGCAAGCCTTCGGCACGCTGGTTTCACGGCATATCAACAAGGTTTATTCGGTAGCCCTGCGCCATACACGCAATCCACACCAGGCGGAGGAAATTACCCAGGCGGTCTTTGTGATTTTGGCCAGGAAAGCCCGAGGCCTGGGGAAACGGGTCATTCTTTCAGGCTGGCTTTACCAGACGGCACGGCTGGCATCCGTGACTTATTTGCGAAGTGAAATCCGGCGCACACGCCGCGAACAGGAGGCCCATATGCAAAGCCTTTTTGATGATCCGGCGGTTGACGAAGCATCCAGACAAATCATCCCACTGCTGGATGCGGCCATGGCCGGCTTGAACACCACCGATCGCCATGCCGTCGTGCTGCGTTTTTTTGACGGCAAAAGCTTGCGCGAAGTCGGCGCGGCCCTGAGCGCGAGTGAAGAGGCCGCGAAAAAGCGTGTGAACCGCGCGCTGGAAAAATTGCAGAAATTTTTTGCCAAGCGCGGAGTGGACTCAACGAAGGCGATCATTGCCGGGACGATTACCTCCCACTCCGTCCAGGCCGCGCCGGCGGCGCTCGCAAAATCCGTGACGGCGGTCGCGCTGGCGAAGGGCGCGACGGCGAGTATCTCAACCTTAACCCTTGTACGCGGAGCATTGAAAATTATGGCATGGACCAAAGCACAGACGGCGGTCGTTATTGGAGTAGCGGCGATCCTGACGATAAGCACCACCACGGCCGTGGTGCACCAGGTTGTCTCATCAAGACAGGAACAATATTACGAATCGATTTTCGAACATCCGGATGGTTCCAGTCTGGCTAAATTGGAGCAATGCCCGCCAGTCCTGATTATTCGCCCAACCCGCTATCCCGATAAACCAATGGGTTTTGGGACTCCGGATGGAAGGCAAATATATGATAATACACAACTTTCTGATCTCATTGCCTGGGCATATAATGCTGATCCTTTCCACGAGATTTTGCCGGAGGATGCGCCTAAAGGCAGCTATGATTACATGAATACTTTGCCAAATGAGAACGATGCCCTTCGCGAGAGGATAAAAAAACAATTTGGACTCGTTGCACGGCGTGAAGTGCGCCCGACGGATGTCCTTCTTCTTCGGGCGGCCGATCCATTCAAATTAAAGTCGTTTCGTACCAAAGGCGGCCCTTTTGCCTGTTATGGAATGGGCGGAGCAGACACGCAATTCCGCTATTTTACCAACGCCCCGCTTTCCCTGCTGGCGGCGCAAATTGGCGAAGGTTATTTTCAAAAACCGTGCATTGACACTACGGAAGCCGATGCAAAATACGATTTTGCGCTACAATGGGCCGATCCGGCAGACTTAACGGGAGAATCCCGATTAGCGGCGCTTCAACCAGTTATCGAACGGCAACTCGAACGGCTCGGTTTGGAACTGGTGCCCACCAACATGCCCATTGAAATGCTCGTCGTGGAAAAGGCGAATTAGGCCGCTCCAAGAATTCTCCAGGCGCCAGAGACGTCCGGATTTCAGCGTTCGTGCAGGGCCACGGGACCGTGCCCGATTTTTTCGGCCAATTCCTCCGCGGGATAAGTCCAGATTTCCGAGAGGGTAGGATGGTAGTGGGGCATCGCGGTCAATTCCTGGACGGTCATGCGTTTGGCCATGGCGGCAACAATCTCGTGGATCAATTCCCCGCCCAACGGCCCGACGCATTGGCCACCGATGATTTCTCCCGTTTTGGGATTGGCCAGCAGTTTCACAAAACCATCCGTCTGGTTCATGAGAATGGATTGGCCGTGGTCATTGAACGGATAACTCGCGGCCAGATAAGGAATCTTCCGGGCCTTGGCCGCCTTTTCTGTGAGACCTACGAATGCCGTATGAGGCACCGTAAATACGACGGAAACCAGCAACTGATAGTGAATCCAGGCGGAGCGGGCTTTGAGGATATTGCGCCCGGCGATTTCGCCTTGTTGCACGGCGATGTGCACAATCTCATACGGCCCAGTGCAATCCCCGCCGGTATAAATGTGCGGCGCGCTGGTCTGCATGAACTCGTTGACGAGAATCATTCCGTCGGGTTTGGTCTCCACGCCCGCCTTTCCCAGGTCCAGCGACGCGGTGTTCGGAATTCTTCCCAGTGCCCTGGCGTTTGGCATCCAGCAATTTGGTCTCGGTGAATATGCGAATGCCTTCGCGTCGGAAAACCTTCTCCACGACTGCCGCGGCATCAGGATCAAAGTCGCGTAAAACCTGGGCGCCGCGCTGCACCAGAGTCACCTGCACGCCAAACCGCGTAAAAAATTGCGCGAATTCGCACGCCGTCGGGCCGCCGCCGAGAACGATCATGGATTTCGGCAGTTTTTTCAACGTCAGCGCGGTGTCGCTGGTGAGGTAACCTACCTGATTCAATGCGTGCAGTGGCATCGGCGCCACGGACGAACCGGTGGCGATGACAAAATATTTGGCGGTCACGGTGGCGGGCGGCGCGGGCTTGTGATGCACCGTAAACGGGGTCAAAGCAACGGTATGCGGGTCCAGAAATTTTGCATTCGCCCGGATGAATTTAAATTTGCCGGTCTTCAGTTGGTTGGCGCGGTAATCGGCGAAATCCTTGATGATCGCTTTTTTTCGCGCCATCGCCTTTTTAAAATCAATGGAAAGTTTGCCGGTGCGAATCCCGAACGGCGCGGCTTCGCGTACCATCCACGCCACGTAAGCCATGTAGAGCAGCGCCTTGGTAGGCATGCAGCCGCGCAGGATGCACAGGCCGCCGACTTCTTCGCCGCCTTCGATCACGACCGTTTTCAGCCCGGCGCCGGCCGTGGTGCGCGCCGCCGCGTATCCCGCACTGCCGCCGCCAATAATGGCGACGTCGTAATCAAATCGTTGCACGGCTTGAAGATGGCTGGAACGAGGGCATTTTCAAATGCAATTATTGAATGATCTCGATATGGATTTTGCCAAAATCGAGCCTGATGAGATACAACCCCGGGGTGACAGCATTAAGAGCCGCCGACTGGCTCAACGGTTACGTCCTTGGCCCTCGATTTCGGCGTCACCTGCAGATTAGTAATCTTGCCATTTTCGACGTGACCTTCCACCGTCGTTTGATAGGGCGCGTGGAGTTTGAAATCGGCCGTCCACTCAGCCGGCCAGGCGGGCAACAACAGGATGCGCTTGCCGTCGCATTGCATCAGCATCAGTTGTAGCGTGATCATGCCCGAGCCTCCGCATTCAGGGTCCCAAAACCAACGAAACTGCTGGCGCCCGTAAGCGGTAAACTCATGCGCGACGACCTTCTGAGCTTCATCCACCAGGCCGAGAACTGCGGCTTGCGTTCCATCCTGCCCCCAACCTCTATCCATGGGAAACCGCCGGGCATTGTAAGTGTCCCGTACCAGTTGGAGATCAGGTTTGCCCACACCATAGAGGCGATAGGGATAGGCCACATAGAGTTCAGGATTTTCGAAGTTGTGGGTTGTGCCATATTTTTCCGCGGGCAGAATGATGGACTGGCCATCGGCATCACCGACGCCATCAGGAGGCAATTTGCCGTTCGCGGTTTTGCCCATTGGAATCGGCGGCAAATCGTTGAGCGTTTTGGCCCAAAAATTTCGCTGCTCTGACGAGGTGAATTTTTCTGGCAAAGCCAACAGTCGTGGAATGACACTTTTTAGTCCGGCAATATCAGGGGTGGGATTGACTGCGTCCACTTCATACGTTTCCAGCGATTGAACTGGCGCCATGTGAATTTTGCCATTCGGATCGCGCGGCCAATGGTTCGCATAGAAGGCGATAATGGAGTCGGCAAATGGAACAACTTCCGTGGCGTAGCGCGAGTCCCGGGTGTTGTCGTAGGCATCGAGTATTTGCGTGATGATTTCGAGCGTGCCCTGAATATGGTAGCGTATCCATGGAGTCTGCAATTCCACAGTGGGATTGTTGAAACCAAAATCATGGAGGTTGGGCAAGCCCCAGAAATACATGGTTTCGGGAAAATACGCCCCGTCGTGGTGGTAGTAAGCCTCTGTACGGGCTTTCTCTAACGGCAGTGCTTCCAAATACATATCAAACCAGGGTTCAAGCAAGTCATAGTCCCCGGCAGCGATCAAAGGGTAGTAAATAAGGCGGGTGTCTTGATTCCAAAAACATGCGCCCCACGCCCGGTAATCGGGATCATGGTTTGCCCCGGTCGGAACCGTGCCCGGCGGCAGATCATGCCCCACCGTGAAGAGCGACTCGTTAAATTTGATCGGTTGCGCGCCACGGCCGGCGCAGGCAGTCAGGTAGCGCTGCATAGCATAGCCCTGGGCAACCTTTTCCGTATCCGGTGTGCCGGTCACGTTAATCCAACTGCGATTCCAAAATTCTTTCCACCAATGCTCATGCGCCGTCCAGGCATTGCTTATTTTAATCGCATCAATCTTCTTAATTTTCTTATCCAGGTCAGCACGCCATGCCTCGGGTGATTCGGTCTGCTCGGTGAGCGCATAAATATCAAGCTGTTGTGAGCGTGAAGCCTTCAACGATTTTAACGTCTGATTATCGCTGCTTGCCAGATTGTCTCCTTTCATCGTGAGGCCGAAGCAGCGATGCATTAGTGGATCCGGATACCTGGGCAACAATGATTCCAGATGTTCTTTTTCGAAAACCATCGGGTAAATGCTATGCGTATTAAAGTGGCACGAGGACACCCGGTTGTCTTTTGATTGGAGAATGGTATCGGGATGAAATGTTAAGCTGCCAGGATCATCTCCCCATTCAAAGAATCCCAATCCGGTTTGATTGATGGCTTGAGTATCGAGACTATATTCCTTTGTCCTCCAGACTTCAGATGTGGCTTTCACCTGGACGGGAGCTTCGGTTTGAACTTGCACGTGCACCACCGGATAATTCGCATCCACCCAGATGCGGGCGAAATTGCTCCCAGCCCGGAGTTCCACATCACCGGTTTCCAATCTCAGTGTTTGAATAAATGAGGCTGAACTTGTAAAGGGATTGGGATCGAGATGGACGCGAACCCGGCCGGGCTTGAGGAGTTCTCCATTTTCACTCCAGGCATCTGATTTCGCAATCAGCAATACAATATCCCCGTTTTGTTCTGTCCAAACATTCGCCGCCAAATCGCCGTTGCCAATCGGCATCGAATCGTTTTCATTTGTCCCGAGTGTCGTCCAAATCACGTCATTACCGGCAATGAACGGATTCCCGTCGCTTGGAGCGGCCATCGCAATGGCAGTGAGTGAAAGGAGGATAAGGACAATGGGAAACGAATTCATTCTCATATCGTAAACCCTGCCATTTCGGGCACCTCAATTTAATCCCCGTTTTGGGGGATGATTTGCGCTAAAGCTTCAACCGAAATCCAAGGCGGTTCAGGCCCGCAGTAATGAGAAGGATGACGATAGCACAACCGACCGAGCGCGCGATGGCGGCAGCGAGGCTCCCCTCGGACAGACTGTCATACCAATTGCCCAGGTGGAGCAGATCGAAAACGGATTCCTGCATCTCGGAAAGGAGATAGGCGAGCAGGACATTTTGGCCGGCGATAGACAATGGTTTGGCGACAAATTTCACGGGCTTCACGTCGCAGACGAAATAAAACCCCAGCCAGAGCGCGGCGGTAACGGCATCGGCCCAGAAGCACCACGACGGCGTGCAATCGTTTTTGCTGATGCCATAGAGGCCGTTCAGCAAGAGGGCGGCGAACGCGAAACCTATGACGAACAACAAGGTAAATTGGACCTTCGACTTTAGCACCGCCATGTCCGGCGTGATGAGAATGGTTCCGAGCAACAAACCGGCGACGGTGATGGCCGCCTGGGAACCGAGCGTCCCGCCGAAATCCACAAAATGCGCCGGCCAGAAGTTGTCGAAGAAACCGTATTTATCAGCGGCGAAAAAGGAGGTCATCACGGCGACGCACGCGAGCAGCGCGGTGCGGCGAGTGCGAAAAATCAGAAACAAAATGGCCGTGGCGAGATACGCCCAGCCGATCAACCCGAGGATGCCATACCAGCTCACATGCAGATGAAGCGGGGACAAGGTCAGCATGTGGTGACCGCGTTTGCTGATAAAAGTCAGCGCGCAGTATAACATGCCCGCAAAGCCCAGCACGCGGACACAGAGATTGGCAATCTTCCAATATTTCGCTTCGCTCGGCCCGGCTTTACGCGGCATGAAGGAGCAGAAAGCAAGAATGCCGGACAAAAACATTTCGGCTTCCCAGGCCACTCCGCCGCCCTCTTCGCCATTTACCATCAGAATGCCCAATGCCAGCAGCGCCAGCGTGCGCGTGATGATGTGCCCGCCGATTTTCCAAAGTGGTTCGCCGCGCTTTAGCCGCGGGCCCAGCGCGAACGGAATGGACATGCCGACGATGAAGAGGAACCCTGGAAAAACGAGGTCCACGAAGGTCATGCCGCTGCCGGTTTTGTGCCGGTCGCTGAAATGGGCCATCCAATCGGGCACGACGCTGTCCGGCGCGCCGGCGAGGTCGTTCACGAAAATCATCATGAACATGACGAATCCGCGCAAGGCGTCAATGGAAGTGATGCGGGCGGCCGGCGCAGTGGATGGGGACGCGTCTGGCATGCGCGAAATCTACCGTGGTCGCCGTCCCGATGTCGAATCAGAAGGTAAATGAGGATATAGAAGTGAAAAAGTGGCAACATCGGTTGCATCGTTGAACACCAATGATTAAAGTGGCAACATTTCCGGCAACAGGGCGGCAACAACCGGCAACATAATTATTTTAAATTTACGGGAGTATTTCTGGAGGGTATCACGTCTAACATCTTAATATGAAAACAGCCATTATCGTTTCTGTAATCGGCGCGGGTAGTTTGCTCGCCGCATGTGCGCAGCCGGCGCTGACTATCTACAACCAGGACTTCGCCGTCGTGCGCGACACGTTGCGCCTTGATGTGAGCGCGGGGGAAAACACCGTGAATTATTCCGAAGCCACGGCGCACGTGGAGCCGGACTCGGTCATTTTGCGCGACCCGTCCGGCAAGCATCCGCTCCAAATCCTTGAGCAAAATTATCGCAATGACCCGGTCTAGCAGGATTTGCTGCTGTCACTTTTTGAGGGCAAGACGATTGATTTTGAAACGCGGGACAAGGACGGCCAGCCGAGTATCATCCAGGGCAAAATCATCCGCAGCGGCTACGTGCCGCATTCTTCCGCGATGGAGACTTATGGCTACGAATATCAGCAGCAGCAGATGACCATGGCCACTGAAGGCCAGCCGATTATCGAGGTGGATGGAAAGATGCGTTTTAGCCTGCCCGGCCAGCCGTTGTTCCCTGATCTGGGCGATAACACGATTCTCAAGCCCACGCTCAACTGGCTCATCCAATCGGAAAAATCCGGCAACTTTGACGCGGAGGTCAGTTACATCACTGGAGGGTTCACGTGGAAAGCGGATTACAATCTCGTTTCGCCGGAAAAAGGCGACAATGTGGATTTGGTCGGCTGGATCACGGTGGATAACCAAAGCGGAAAAACGTTTAAGGACGCGAAAATCAAATTGATGGCCGGCGATGTAAACAAAATCCAGCCGGCCTTTCGCAGGTTCCAGGCCGAGGGCATGATGGACTTTGCCGGAGCGGCCGCGCCGCCGCCCGTCACCGAAAAAGCCTTCGACGAATACAATCTCTACACGCTGGAGCGCCCGACGACGTTGCGCGACCGCGAGACCAAGCAGATTGAGTTCGTCCATGCCGAGGGCATCCAGTCCCGTACAGTTTACATTTATGATGGGGCCGATTTGTCGCAGTACCAGGGATGGGACAACAATACCATCCTTCGCAACCCCGGCTACGGCACACAATCGAATAAAAAAATCCGCGTCATGCGCGAGTTTGTTAATTCCGAGGCGAATCATTTGGGCATGGCGTTGCCCAAGGGCCGGCTGCGCTTTTATCGTCGCGATGACGACGGGCAGTTGGAATTTATCGGCGAAGATGAAATTGACCATACGCCCAAGGATGAAACCATTCGCGTGACCACCGGCAACGCCTTTGACCTGGTCGGCGAGCGCCGGCAGACTAATTACCACGTGGACGAAAACAATCACCAGGCCGACGAATCCTTTGAGATCAAACTGCGCAACCACAAGAAAGAGCCGGTCACCATCCGTGTCGAGGAGCATCTCTATCGCTGGAACAACTGGGAAATCACCTCGCACTCGGACGACTTCAACAAGACCGACTCGCAAACGATGGAGTTCAACGTGCCCGTCGCCCCCGATCAGGAAAAGACTATCACCTACACCGTCCATTATTCGTGGTGACTTTTGGGTCGCGTGAATTATCATGCGGCCATGAGCCAAATCATTTATCCGCGCAGCCCGCGCGAGACGATGGACGGGTGGAATTTTCTGCCGCGTTACGTTGACAAAATCCGCCTGCACCTGGCGGGCAATCTGCATTCCGATTACACCGAAAATTTCGGCAAGGGTTTTGACGGCTTTTGGCTGAAGGCCGCGGGCGTCACGCATGAGCAGATGATTGAGGTCGTGAAAAACTCCGTCTCGGACGGGCAGGTTTGCGACTGGGTGCGGCAGAACGTCAAAAAATCCGACGCGGAAAAGGCTGCGCTTTGGCAGGACATCCTGAGCCGGCCCCTGGCCAGTGACGCCGGCTCCTGCGAACGATTCAAAAAACGCAAAGAACAATCCGGCATCGCCCACCGCGACGAGATCAAGACCTTCGTGGATTATATTGACGCGGACGAAAAAAGGATTTAAGTATTGGCGGAGTTTTGGTCAAAATAATTTGAACCAAAAGGCAGGTTAAAGCGTCTTATTTTGCGGAACAAACAATCAATCATACTATGAAAAAACTATCTGTTTCATTGGCCGTAATGGCGTTGGCCGCGAGCGCGTTCGCGGTGGAAGTCGGCAAACCCGCCCCGAATTTCACGGCGACGGACATCACCGGCAAGACCGTTCACCTGAGCGATTACAGCGGCAAGATCGTGGTCATCGAGTCCTATAACTCCGATTGCCCATATTGCCACAACCAGTATAGCACCGGCGCGATGCAGGACCTGCAGAAAGACCTGGCAGCCAAGGGCGTCGTCTGGCTGCTCGTCAATTCCGTGAACCCGCACAATTCCAGCCATCGCACAGATGCGCAGGCCCTGCAGGAAATGTCCGCGGAACACATGGACGTTACCGCCTGGGTTGATGACAGCTCCGGCGCGGTCGGCCATCTGTATGGCATGGAAACCACGCCGCACATGTTCGTGATTGATAAGAAAGGCACGCTCGTCTATGACGGCGCGATTGATAACCAGGCCGATCCCTTCCACAATCCCAAGACTGCGGACAATTACGTCAAAGATGCCATAGATGATTTGCTGGCCGGCAAGCCCATCGCCGTCTCACAGACCAAGCCCTACGGCTGCGCCGTCAAATATGCGGATTAAACCGCAGGCAGTTTGGAACTGAATCCAAATTCTTTCAAGAAACTTTCGACCGGCGCGTGGATCTCCACGCGCCTTTTTGCATATGGGTCCGTGTAAGCCAGCGTCTTGGCGCGCAAACCCAGCGGCAGGTTGCCCTCGAGTTTGCCGTAAAGTTCGTCGCCGACAATAGGCAGGCCGGATTCCCGGAGATGAACACGGATTTGATGAGTGCGGCCGGTGACCGGCCGGGCTTCGACGAGTGAAAATTTCCCGCGCATCACGCGCGCGTGTTCGAGGATTTTGAAATGTGTTTCGGATTCCTTACCAAATCGTTCGTCTACTTTCATTTTTCTGAACTGTTTTTTGTCCGGCGCGAGTTTGAGTTCACACGTCCATTCGTTTTGCTTCGGCGTGCCCGTGACGACGGCCCAATACGTTTTCTCCATTTTCCGGTTCTCGAACAAATCAAAAAACATTTTGACCGCGCCGGGACTTTTGGCAAAAAGCAGGACGCCGCTCGTGTCCGCGTCCAGGCGATGCACGTGCCGGAGAAATTTGAGTCCGCGCGAGCGCGCCCAAAAATCACCGCCCGCGATGGAGGATTCAATGGCCGCCTGCAAATTGCGCGACGTGTTCTGCCAGGCCACTGGCGCAAGCATCCAGCCGGGCGGCTTGTCTATGGCGATCACCGCCCGGTCCTCATACAGGATGGTGATCGGCTCGCAATCGGGCAGTTCGATGAAAGGAGTTTTTGGCACGCGGATTCAGTAGGCTTTCATTTCCGCCACTCCGTCTTCGGCGGCTCGGGGAGGCCCTGGGCGCGCAGGGCGGTGCGGAAGTGCATTTTGGCGATTTTGGCGAGTTCTTCCGCTCCGCGTTTGTACACAAATTCCCTGGCCGTTGCGTCCACGGCCGCCGATGCGCCCTTGGGCAGTTTCACCTCAAACTGCTTTTCCAGTTTCGCCAGGCCTTTGACAAATTCATCGCGCGCGAGGATGGATGCCGCGGCCACGGCCAAATCCTCTTCCGCCTTGTGCCGCTGAACGAGCTGGAAACCTTTGCCCAAAGCCATTAGCGCCTTTTCAATCACGCTTTTGCTCGCGGCAAACTGGTCGCTGATGGCCTTGACCGGCGGCGGGTTCATCTGGTGCTTTTGCGCCAGCAAATTTTCGATGACGCGCGCGTGGCCCCACGCGAGCATCGTATTGACACTGCCCATTTTTGCGTAAAGCCGGTTGTAGGCTTCGTTGCCGATGGCCACCGTTTGCACGACGCAACCGGGCGTCTTGCGGATCATGGCGGCCAGATCAGAGATTTTTTTATCGCTGGAGATGTTCTTGGAATCGCGCACACCACCATCCTTCCACGCCTTGACCATGTTTTCGTTGATATAAACGCCGGCGATGCACAACGGGCCAAAGAAATCGCCCTTGCCGCTTTCGTCCACGCCGATGCGCGGCAGGAGCAGGTCGGGGTTTAGGACGGCCTCGTAACCCAGCCGCGCCTGCTTCAGGACCTCCGGCTCCAGGACAAACTCGATGAATTCCTGCGTGCCCTTGCCCTGCACGACCAGCTTGCCGCTCTCGTAAAACACGATGTTGGCCTTGGGCGACTCAAAGGCGAAGCGCGCGTAGGGCACCTCGCGCGGCTTCCAATCCCGCGCGCGCAGGGCGGCGTCCAGGGCGGTGGCCTGTTCGTCCGTGAGCTTGCAGGTGTAGGACGTGAGCGGTTTCACGGGAAAAGGTTAAACACAAAGCCTGACATGGCCAAGCCGCAACCGGTGGTAAAAGAGGTTTGCATCATTTTTTGTTTAATTTACCCGTCCAACCGGCTTGCTTTTGGCCAGTAAGGTTTTGGAAATGGCCGCCACGTGGCAAGCAGAGGCACAGCGGCGGTGACCCCCATGCCCCGGGCACCCGGGGGTGGGGGGAGGGGTAGCTGGCATAGCCTGGCATAGCCTGGCAAAGGTGGCGGGCGGAACATCCAAACTCCGGAGAAGCTCCAAATTCCAGGGAGCCCGGCCCACTAATGCTGGCAGAGGGATGGTAGAAGTTTTTTGAGGTGTGGCACATAATTTTTTTTCTAAAGATGGCTATATTTACCTAGATTTAGATACATTTACCTTCCTTTCTCCGGCAGGACAGGGCGTACACCACAGAAGGGACGGAGGTCGCCGCCAGGAAAATAAAGAATCTTTTTTTCTTCATAACTGCTTAAAATGTTTTAAAGAGTCTTAAAATCCCTTAAAGGTGGCTGGCCGCCAGCCCCCCGGGGGCGCTGAGGCAGGTGATTTTTTTCTCCAAGAC
>Ga0206855_10362_pt1 | contig 11687 bp, 5 predicted proteins | sample Alteio_BWOrgCont_51_FD_152637 | JGI IMG/M metagenome (GOLD analysis project Ga0206855, IMG submission 152637) | Enriched cells from forest soil in Barre Woods Harvard Forest LTER site, Petersham, Massachusetts, United States -... | ecosystem: Environmental > Terrestrial > Soil > Temperate forest >...
CGGAGTAAAATTCAGGTACACGATCCGGGATAAGGTCCGTGGGCTGCCAATTGCCAGGATTCCCCGCCCCGCCAAAATCCGTGACGCCTTCATTGTCCAATTCCACATCATGGGCCGTGTGATCAAATGGTTCATCCATCATAATGTTCACTCCTGCAGCATCTGCGGCGGCAACAAAACTGGTAAATTCCTGCATGCCCGCCGGCCGCGTATTCGCTTTGCTCATCCACGGCGAAACCTGGAAAAAATTTTTTACGCAGTAGGGACTGTTGATGCTGTCCACTGTGCCGATGGGATGGATGGGTTCAAGCCAGAGCCAATTGACGCCAAGGTTGGTCACATAATTGAGATTAAAACGATTGTAAACCGGATCGTACGGGCGAGAGCCAGGCCCATTATAGAGATCAACAAAGGTACTGCGCTGTGAACCGTTATTGGCATCGCCCTGAGCATCAATATTATTAGCCGCCAGCTCGTAAATCACCATGCTCAACGCTTTCCTAGGCGAAACCACGACCATAAAATCGCGACGATTGCCTGTAATATACGGGGAGTTGGTACTATACCAGATCCAATTGGTACTGCCCGCAATCATATACCGAGCCGTCAAGCGATAGACGCCGGTTTTCTGCGCATAAAGTATCAGTGAATACTGACCTGGCGTGCCGGTCGGCGACATTGCATACGCCTCGTAATAATGATTGGTGTCGCCAGTCGTTATCGAATTGCCGTCCGGCGGAACAATGCCCTCCTCAAGGCCGTCGCTGGCAAGGTTGGTCGCGTAGTTACGCCGGTTCAAATTGGAATAAATGTCGGCCTCCACGATGTTGGACGACGTATTGGGCGTGAATAAGATCTTCAGTGGCACGGTGTCGTTGGAGACTTCATTCACGAAGAGGTGTGTTATGCCGTAGTCTGCATTGATACCATTGATGGTGAGGCTGGGCGGCCCGATCGAGACGTTAAGATACTCGCCGGAAGTAGAGCTGAAATTAAACACGCCGCCGCCCGGACCATAAGTTCCGCCTGCGCCTAAATTACCCGTGCCAATCGGCAAACCGGGAACAAACTGATTTGATAAATAGGCGAAATCCGCCCCATTAATATCAACAAGGATTTTAATAGCGTTGGTTGGGTTGCCAAGCAGGGAAAGCGGGATACCCAGTTCGAGACCCGTCGTCACTTCATTGGCATAAGCTCCGTTGGCGGTAGTTCCGCTGCTTCCATTCACTCCCGCCGTATTGATATTGTTAAATCCAACAGAGATACCGCTCCCACCGAGATTTTGGGCATTCCCGATGCCGCCGGTTAACATCACGTTGCCGAGGCGTGACTCGCTGCCGGAGCCGCCGGACAATACGGCTTCGTCAACAGAAAGAACCATGGCGCTGTTTGTAAAGGTCAACATGAGATTTGGAGCAAAGCCCGGGCTGAAGGTTGAGCCGTTCATCGTTGTTTCGCCGGAAGAACCGCCAATTTCCAGAACATGCTGGCCGCCCGATTGACCGTCGGCGATGAAAATGTTGATATTATTGCCGTTAGCCTGGACGTTTCCAGAGACAAACAGATACAGGCATCCGTTATAAACCACGCCATAAACAGTATCCAGTTCCGAACCTCCACTTGAATTGCCGCTGGTATCCGAGTTGTTATCGCCAAATCCAGTGTTAATTGTCTGGGTCGCTAACGGGCTGCCGTATCCTTCAGAATAATTTAATGTTCCGTCAACAGATACCTGGGCGCCGGCGATTATAGCCAGCCTTCCCAACGCCCATAACAGGAATAAAATCCGGATTGTCGGAAAATGTTTTATTCTCATCACTCGAAACATAAACTATTGCGTGGTGGTGCGCTGTTGTAACCAGGCAATGTCGTTTGGCGAATGCAAACTATTATCGGGGCAGGGTGACAGGCGTCTGACCGGCGCCTTGGTGTTTCCGTCAAGCCACTTTTTTATCTCTGCATGTCCGTCGGCAAAGGAAAAACCGCCGGCTCCATTATGAGTGGATGCCGGCACATCTGTCCATACGGCCGATCCGCCAGGCTGCATCTGAACCGCGAAGAAAGAGTCGTTAATGCTGTCCGGGCATTCATCCAGCAACACCCACGTATTGACGGCCCCCAGTTTAAGATCGCTCGTTTTCAAAATCCTGATCCAATTGTGCATCGTCTGCCCTGAAATATAGTTGGCAATATTATTCACGTCCCCCACGAAGCCATTCATCGAAACGCTCCTTACCCGCGGCCCTTTCGCTCCGGGAATGGTGTCAGCCGGGCATTTAAAAACGCCAACGCATTGCGAAATGTAAGGGCCGATTTCACCCTGGGTCAGCAGGCCGATATTCGTATTTTCGAGGTTGGGTTGGATGGGATTGTCCCAGGACATGACGCCGGCAACCCATGATTTCAGGCTCGTGCCGGCCCCGGGATTTTCGGGGAATTTTTCCTGGTTGTCATTCGTGTACATGATGATCGCCAGTTGCAACTGCTTCAGGTTGTTAACGCAGTAAATCCCCTGCGCCTTCATTTTGGCCCTGCTTAACACGGGTAATAGCACCGCGGCCAAGATGGCAATAATAGCGATAACGACCAGCAGCTCTATCAATGTAAATCCCGCACGGCGTCTTTCAATGTTCATTTTGGCCACCCAATTTATTTTGGTTGTCTTCAAGATTTGCCAGCGACCCCGCCGGAATGGCTAAGCGATGAAAGATGCGCCATTCAAAACCATTCAGATGAAATGTCGGCAGCGGGCTGTCATCCGAACTCCGCATGCCCGAAATTTTTACCGGCGCAAAACCGTCCGGATTTTTTAAATCAATTTTGCCCGTGACAGGGCTACCGGAAAAATTGATGACGACCAGCAATTCGTCCTTGTCATCAGCCCGCCGAAAGGTGAGGAGCTTCGTTTCATCCGAGTTGCGGAGCCAATCGACGCGCGAATTACAGAGCGCAGGGTATTCGTGCCGGAGACGGATCAAATCCTGGTAGGTGTCGCGCAGTTCAGGATGTTCTGGTGTTTGCCAGGAAATGTTATGTTTTTTAAAGAGGGCATCGCCACCGGATTCATTAATGTCGCCGATTTCCATCCCGTTATAAATGAGGGGCACGCCGTCGAGCGTAAATATGAGCGCGGATGCCGCGAGCGCCCCTTTCAGACCATAGCGGTTGACGGCGCGGGTTACGTCGTGATCATCGGAGATTTCCATGTGAAGGGCTCCCTTGGGAAACTGCGCCCGACTTTTCTCCCATGACCGACGGATGTATGATGCCGGCGCCCCATTAATAAGAACTTGATCCTCCGCCCCAAGCATCGGCCAGGAATAATCTATATCAAATGCTGACAGAAGTAACTCCGGTTTACTGGCTTCAGCGAGCATGATAATATCCGGATTAATCTTGGCGAGCGCGATGCGGGCCTGCTCCCAGAAATCCGTAGGCACCATGGAAGCGGAATCGCAGCGGAATCCATCAACGCCATACGTCTGCACCCAATACTTGAGCATCGCGATCATATATTGGCGTAACAGCGCATTGGTATAATTTAGAGCTGCCACGTCCGTCCATTCGGGCACGGGTGGAATTATTTTTCCCTGCGCATCATGTTTATAAAACTCGGGATGACTCATCATGACACTGTCCCAAGCGGTATGATTAGCCACCAAATCCATAATGACTTTCATGCCACGTTTATGTACCTCGATGACCAATTTCTTGAAATTATCCGGCGTGCCATAGTCCGGGTCTATGGCATAATAGTCTTTAACCGAATACGGACTGCCCCATTCGCCCTTGCGGAATTTTTCCCCGATGGGATGGATGGGCATCAGCCACAGGATGTTCACGCCAAGGCCTTGCAACTCGTCCAGTCTGGCGGTGATGCCGTCGAAATTACCCGCGGGAGAGAAATCGCGCGGGAAAATTTCATAGATCACGCTGTCGCGAAGCCACTCGGGCGAGGAGCGGGCGGTGGCTTCGGAAACACCCGTGCCCGCCCGTGCCCATACTGAAATCAAAACGAGCGCGGTAGCAAATACAGGGGAAATTTTTCTGCAAATTAGAGTCATATCGTTCACATATCTCCCATGCAACAACCTTCAGGAACCCATTAAAATCAATTTAACGGCGTATGTGTAGCAAGATAATTCAGGTCCGGATCTGAAACGGAACACGGTACTTGTTGTCTGCCGCCGCTAGATATGGGACCAAGAGGCGGAGTTATTCCTGTCCAAAACTCCATGGGAAGATTTGCAAACACCCCACCCTGCCAATGGTGCATTTCCGCATGGCCGTCAGCAAAAGCCATGCCGCAGGAACCTCCATGCTGAGAACCGGGGAAGCTCCGTGAGCATCCCGCTTCCCGAAGCCTGCAATTGGGCTGAGCTTTCACAGTAAAAAATATTATCGTCGAGACTATCAGGGCGTTCATCTGAAAATACCCACACATCGCTGGGGCCAGGGCTATGGAACCCCGTTGTTTTCTTTACCACATACCAGGCCGACCACCCAAAGGGGTTGGCCGGTTCGAGGTACTTATCCCCGTCTCCGACGGCTGCATTCATGACCACACTGTGCGAACGGTTGGCCCAGCCATCCTGCGCCTGGAACGGTCCTACAAACCTGGCCGCCGGGCACTGCATAACACCAACAGACTTCAAATAATCCGCAAGCAAAGAATATTTGCTGTTTTCCAGGTATGACAAATTCGTGTTTTGTTCTCCCGTGGTCCAATTCATAGTGTTGCAGGTAATCCATGACTGCGTAGTGCCATGATAAAGGAAACTGGGACTGTAGGGAGGCAGCGCCGTTCGCGTGTCGCTATTTATCGGAAGGCGTTCCTGGTTATCGCTGGCATACATGAGCCAGGCTATACCAAGCTGCCTGTTATTATTCATACACTCGGCAGCTTCTGCCCGTTGCCTGGCCTGGTTCAATACCGGCAGTAGAATAGCGGCTAAAATGGCAATAATAGCGATGACCACCAAAAGCTCTATCAGCGTAAATCCCTTGGTCTCATTTTTCATGGTTATTTCAAAAATCATCTTAAAATTAAAACCGTCCAATCATCCCTTTGGTATGGTTGGACGGATAATTAGCCACCCGAACCAACCTAAGGTTTAACCAAGCGGTAGAAGGTGTGTCCGCTAGCCGGCCAATTCGTGACACTCATTAAGCCGTTGGCGGTGTTTACCCCGCCGGTCCAATTCGTTCCGTCGGTGACCTGGACATCCGTCCACGGGCCGTTGAGGCTGGAGGCGGTTTGGAGGTGCGCGCCTGGGCGGCCCAGCCAGGTTACCGGAACTTTTCCGCCGGAGGGAGTGCCCACAGACAAATTGCCGCCGGAAAGAGTGCCCATATTTTCATAGATATTTCCCGGGGCGAAAAGCGGTTCGACATAGGGCTGATTGGTAAATGTATCCACCGCCATAGTGTATGGAGAGAGCGCCGTTGACCGCACCACGCGGAAGTGATTGGCGCCTGAGGGGGCTTCATCCTCCAGCGGTCCGCCATTCGCCTGGCCCGGATCCATGCCATACTGATAACTTAGCGCGACGGGCGTGCCTGCAGGAATTATGATGGTGTTAGTATAGATGCTGGACGACCCTTCCTGGATCATTTGGTAGCCGGGGGGAGCTGAAACAGGCGTAATTCCACCCGCCCATGGATACCATGCCTGAGGATAAGGAGTGCCGCCACCGTTGGCAAACATGCCATTGATATAAACCGCATCCACCCCTGGGCTAAACAGGTATCCATTTGTGGCTACAGCGTTGCTCATATTCACGCTAAAAAGCACCGGAGTATTTTGTGGCAGGTAATCATCCAGCGCCAGATCGAGGAAATGAAATATGGGCATGTTCGTGTTAAGCGTAGTGGCCGTTATCGGCAGGTTAACTGTGCGTCTTTCATTATTGTTATAGATGGCGTCATCAACATAGTCGTAGACCCAAGGTGCCGCAGGGGTTGTTGCGGCTACCAAATTATTGGTATATCTGACTTGAATTATGACCGCGGTAGATTCAGGCATCGTGACAGTTGCGGTGAAGATATTGGTGTTGGGAGCGGGATCGCTTGTCATATTCACACCATTGGCCCAATTGTTGAAGGTGCCCCAGACAGTCACGCTGTTAGACATATAGTTAGGGTCATAGCTAAGCGGACCTGACATGTCCACGTTCAAGGTCACGTTGGCCAATGGGCTGTACGTTAAATCGCCGAAACTGACAACAGGGAGGACCTGGTTGTTGTTGTCGGTAAAGAAACGGTTGTCGGCGTCATTGGCATCGGTAGGCCCCGGGCTTTCCCATGAACCGGAGGGATCTTCCACAGCTTTCCATTCCATAAAAGCATTGGTCGCAGGCACTCCCGGCACTTCCGCGCCAGTGGTAATTGGAAACGTCCCGACATAGACGTTGGACTCAACGACTCCGGTTGGATAGTTTGTGACCACAATCGCCGGGTTATTCGTTAAATAGTCGCCGGCGTTCCCCCAACCATTGAAGCTGCCTCTAACATCCAGCTGGCTGGTGCCAGGAACGAAATGGCCAAGCTCGATCTCTTCCGACATATCCACCTGGAAGGTTACATTAATAACTTGGCCCGGACCGACATCCCCGTAGTACGGGGTTGGCAGATTGACAATAGCCCCGCTCGTTAAGGGCAACTCAGCAGCGCGGTTGTCATATGACGCCGTTGTTTCGTAAGCGCCATTGATATCGAACCGGTAATCCACGACGTATCCATTTTGGTCGCTCGTGTCGTTATAAGAGTTTGTCCAAATGGTGGTGTTGCCTTCTTGAACCAATTGTAATCCAGATCCAGACCAGCCATAAAAAGTCCCGTTCGCATAGACGGCGTCCGTCCCGGTGCCCGCCGGCGCCGGGGGATTAAAAGTGCCATTGGCCAGATTGGTTGCCATATTGACACTGAAGAAAAGAATGGTGCTGGAAGCTTTCGCGCTTGCTATTCCCAGCAGGCAAAACAGAAGCCCGGCCCCGGCGGCATTGATAATTTTTTTCATGGAATCGTGTTTAGTTGTTTTCGAGAGATGTTGTTTCTATTAGTTGCACACAGCCATCCAAAGGTTGGTTGGACCTTCAAATTTACTTATGGAAACTGATAAGAAACTAGCACAGGTATCATGCTACTGGTATCGCATGAAATGTGGTTGCGGCATCGCATGGATTGTGTCTGAACGGAATAAAGAACAAAGTTCTAACTCTAACGAAACTTTAAGACATCGATCAAAGCTCAGCGAAGAAGCGGCGGCGTAGAGATGATCAGTTGCGGCTAATTTCTAATATGTTTGATAAAACCACCCCGCATCTAATGACGGAGATATTTGGCCACTGCCTCCGTTCGTGACTGGACGTGCAACTTTTCATAAATATGCCGAAGATGTGTTCGGATAGTATTAATGCTAATGCCCATCTCATCGCCTATCTGTTTGTAAGCCAATCCCTGGGCCAGTAAATCCAGCACCCGCTGCTCTCTTGCGGTCAATAGGTTTTGTTTCTCACCCGCTTGATCAGCCTTTTGAAATGAAGCCACCACTTTACGGGCAATGGAATTAGACATCGGAGAACCGCCGTCATGCGCATCCCGCAAAGCCTGCAATAGTTCGCCCGGTTCGCGCCGTTTCAACAGGTAACCCGTGGCGCCGGCCGCAAGGGCTTTAAAAATCTGCTCGGTATCCTCATAGATTGTGAACATCAGTATTTGCGTCCGGGGAACCAATCCTTTCAGCCGTTTTACGCATTCAATCCCATCAATGCCGGCCATATTAATATCCATGAGCACGACATCCGGCAGGTCCGAAGGTAAATGCTTCAATGCTGCTTCCGCATTTCCATACATGCTTATACAGCGAAATCCCGGCGAACTATTCAGAAAGCTGGCAATCGATTGGCAAAGCTTTTTCTCATCATCTACAATCGAAACGGAAATCATGCCTCAAGGCCTACTTCACGTTTCTATTAAGGTAAAGCAAAAACTGGATTGATGTCCCTTGTCCAATTTTCGAATCCACCTGGCAACGCCCTCCTAAATCGGCCATCCGCCGACGCATGTTGCCTAGTCCATTACAAAATCCAGCCGCTGCAACCAGCGAATCGGATTGGCTTGAAGCTGGATCAAAACCCGAGCCATTGTCACTAACCTTTATTGTGAAATCGCCATTGTGGCATGACATGGCAATTTTAGCGCGGGTTGCCTGCGAATGCTTAAGAATGTTTGCCAGTGCTTCATGCACCGCTAAAAAAAGATGATGGCGCGATTGGGATGAAAGGATTTGAGCCGGCACGTTGGGTGGCATCTCCAATTCACATTCTATGCCGGTTCGTTTGAAATATTCCTGGGCGAATTGCCCGATATAACAGACCAGGTGGTCCAGCGTGTCCTTTTGCGGATTAACAGCCCAAACAATTTCGTCAAGGGATTGAAGCACCTCGCGGGAATCATCAGAGATAGAACGGATATCTTCCTGAAGTTCACCCGGAACAGCCTCGCAATTGCGCGCGTGCTCGCTCAAAAATGAAATCCTGCATAACTTGGCTCCCATAGAGTCATGCAGGTCTTGAGCGATGCGCGTGCGCTCCCGTTCCAATACACGCTCCTGTTCCAGACGCTTAAGGCGCTGGCGCACTACCATGCGGGCACTGCCGGCTACCACCATGATTATTACAACAGCCGTCGCGCTTATAAACCACCACGTTTGCCACAAGTGCGGCAAGACCGTGAGTGCAAGGCTGGCACCTTTATCGTTCCAAACCCCGTCCCCGTTACAGGCAATGACGTCAAAACGATAGGAGCCGGGGGGCACAAAACTGTAAAACGCAACGCGCCGGGTTCCCGCTTCAACCCAGTTGGGATCCAGTCCACTAAGCCGGTAACGGAACCGGACTCGTTCCGGGGCATCAAAGCTGAGCCCGGTGTAATGAAACTCGATAGTGTGTTTCCCGGGACCCAGCCGCAGTGATTCGATAGCGCCGTTACCCCTTTCAAGCTTGACGTTCGATCCGCTGTTGTCCTGGACGAACACTGGAATCTGAGGCACCCCGTCCTCCAGCACCTGTTCCAGAATTACGGCCGGAGCGGGTGAATTTACCGTATGGTGAGGATCCACCACCGCAATACCTTTGAGCGTCGGAAAATAAAGCAGCCCTGCTTTTGTCCGCAATCCGTCGGGGAAAAAACCGCTCGTGCATTCTTCAGACAACATTCCATCGGTTCGGCCATAAATCTGCGGATAGACGGCTGGTATTTTCCGTGCCGCCAGTTCATCGAGGTCGTCCTTTTTCATTCGAACAATCCCACGGTCACCGCCCAGCCAGAGATTTCCATAGTCATCTTCAAGAATTTGTGAAATGGTGTTATCCAACAGACCTTCCCTCACGGTAAACGTCGCAATTTTTCCGTCCTCCAGCCTGCTTAAACCGCCGCCGGCGGTGCCTATCCAAAGAGTACCTACGTTGTCCAGATATAGAGTGCGTATCCAGCTACTGGACAAACCATTCACCCTCTCAAATTGGGCATGCAACCCCTGATCAATTCTATATAGCCCATCACCACCGGTTCCTACCCATAGAGTAACATTTTTATCCTGGACGATTGCCGTAATCGCATGACCTGGTGGGCAATTGGTCTGAGACTGCCATTTCCCATCTGCAAAATGCCACAACAAACCTTTCAGTGTTCCCGCCCATACACCGCCTTTAAAATCATCTGCCAGCGCAGTAACTGTCAGGTTTGTTAAACCCGGCTCTCCCGTTTCCTTTTCAACATTCTCCGGGTTTTTGAAGTGCAGCAAGCCGCGCACTCCCGCGATCCAGCAACTGCCGTCCTGTGCAGCCAAAAGCGCATCATCCGACGGCTCCTGTGGCGCCAATTGGCTGATCGTCTGGTGTCTAAATATATGGCCATCCCATTGATAAACGCCGTTTGGCTGGACTGCCCAAAGTATCCCCGGCCGGACTTCGGCCAATTCTTGTACGGAACCATAATCCAATCCCTGGTTATGGCTCAGAACACTGACTTTTTCCGAGCAGATACGATTAAGCCCCCCATGCGTGCCAACCCATAGTTTTCCTTCGTCGTCCACTAGCAAGGCCTCCACCAAATTATCGGATAATCCGCTTCCTGCATTGACCGCGGCCAGTTTGCCGGATTTAAATTCAAACAGGCCTTCACCCGCCGATCCCGCCCAAACGGTATCGTCCGGTGCTTCCGCGAGAGTGCTGATATAATGAATGGCCAGATGCCTTGGCATCCCGAAGCGATGCCACTGACCACCATCGTGACATAGAACAAAAGCGTCGCCGGCACCAATCCAGATTCGCCCCCGCTCGTCTACCAGCAGGCAGTGGGGATCTATGAGCAAGCTATCCAACGCTGCATCGCGAAGCTGCACAAACTTGCCACTTTGATAATGATAAATTCCTGCTCCCGTCGCCCCCACCCACATAGTACCTGTGCGATCGCGAAAAATTGTGGTAATCAGTTTCCCTGAAAAAATTTCCGATCCACTTAATGGCATCAAACGGCCATTTTGGTATATGACTAAACCTGACTGCGTTCCCACCCATAAATTTCCGTTTCCGTCTTCAGCCAATGCGGTAACCGAATCCGAAGGTAATCCATCGCCCGCCACGAACTTCGTAAGTTTCCCCGCCTGCCACCGGCTTAGCCCCCCATTCACACTCCCAATCCAAAGCGCGCCGTGCGAATCGCCATACAAGACTTGCATGGGTCCCCCTTGAAACCCCTCCTGCGGCCCCAGCGAAAAGAAACTGACACCATCAAACCGGCTCACACCTTCATCAGTCCCCACCCAAATGTATCTGTCGCGCGTTTGGGCCAGGGCGCGCACATAATTCTCCGGCAAGCCTTGTTCCTGCTGCCATGAACGGAACATAAAGGGCGTTTCCCCCGCCATTCCCGATCCGCTTGCGTTGACAAAATCATTAAACGAAGTGGCGATGGCCATTTCGCTGAATGTCCATCCATCGCCGCCGCCGCCGTGCCGCAGACGGATTTGATTAAAGGAGGCATCAGCTATGAAATGTGTCGTCAGGCTCTGCGGTTGGCTGGCTTCAGTGGCGCCCGGCCCCAGGTCCGGGTCCAGCCATGCCGTCACCAAATCCTTGCCACCCGGAACGTATTGAACCTTGAAAATGATCGTCCGTTCAATTCCCGAATGAACAAGCTCGTAAGTATGGAACGTTCCGATGCCGGAAGGTTCTGGATTGGCCGAATTCAAGTCTATAAATGCATCTGCCTGGTTGGAAGGCCCGGTTTCACCTGTGGCAAAGGCGCTATAGGCCCAGGCTTCCAGTGAATTTCCCATGGCCAGCCGTTCGCGGTCTCCTTGAAATAATTGGAATGCCGCGAAGTAAAATTCTGTATTGGCATCCGAGATGGGATCTACGTGAAATTTAAAGTAGAGGGTATCCGTTGAAGAATCATCTCTTTGTAAAACTCCACCCAAAATATCATTGCCTGCCCCGGTCTCGTGCACTTGAGTAGTGCCCAAGTCAGTCCATAACAAAGTTGCGTAGCTCGAAGACACAAATGTCCAAAGGGCAAGCGCCGCCAGCCCGAAGGCCGGATAATGGTAACTTCCAAAAATACGTCTTGGAGAATGCGGCCGGATTTTTTGTTTATGAAAGACGTTTCGCCAAATTTTTAAA
>Ga0206855_10324_pt2 | contig 11647 bp, 6 predicted proteins | sample Alteio_BWOrgCont_51_FD_152637 | JGI IMG/M metagenome (GOLD analysis project Ga0206855, IMG submission 152637) | Enriched cells from forest soil in Barre Woods Harvard Forest LTER site, Petersham, Massachusetts, United States -... | ecosystem: Environmental > Terrestrial > Soil > Temperate forest >...
GTAACTAATGTAACTGTTTGTGCTCCTGCTGCAGCCCATGTTACTCCATTTTGGTTTTGAGTTGTAGAAGTAGCAGGTGTTCCTCCGTTAAAGGTCCAATTATAAGTTTCACCTAGTCCTGTTGTACCAGTATTGGTAAAGTTTACAGCACTGCCTGTACACTGTGGTGCATTAGAAGCAAACATTGTAGTTGGTGTTTGATTAATAGTAATTGCATTAGAAGCAGAAGCTGAACAGCCTGTTGTTGTATTGGTGATAGTTTCTGTAACCGTACTTGAACCTGAACTTGAATAAATTACCGAGGCAGGGTTTTGCGTTGTGGAAGTTGCCGGTGTAGCCCCCGCACCAAAATCCCAGCTATATGTAATATCAATTCCGGCAGTACCAGTATTGTTAAACGCCACAGCACTTCCTGTGCATTGTGGCGCCGTACTGGTAAACGATGCCATGGGTGCCTGATTAATGTTTATGATTTGTGTGGTAGAAGAAGAACAACCAGTGGCAGTTGTAGTAGTAACTAATGTAACTGTTTGTGCTCCTGCTGCAGCCCATGTTACTCCATTTTGGTTTTGAGTTGTAGAAGTAGCAGGTGTTCCTCCGTTAAAGGTCCAGTTATATGTTTCACCTAAACCAGTTGTACCAGTATTGGTAAAGTTTACGGCACTTCCTGTGCACTGAGGTGCGTTAGAAATGAATGTTGAAGAAGGTGTCTGGTTGATTGTTATAATGTTGCTTGTAGAAGCTGAACATCCGGTAAGGCTATTGGTAACAGTTTCGGTAACTGTAATGGCACCGGCACCGGAGAAAGTTATACCGGTTGGATTTTGTGCTGTAGAATTTGAAGGGCTTGCTCCAGGGCCAAAGTTCCAGCTATAAACAATATTAGCCCCACTGCTTCCGGTATTTGTAAAACTCACTGCGGAACCGGTACATTGCGGTGTAGTGCTGGTGAATGATGCTGTAGGAGTCTGGTCAATTTGTATGGTTTGAGTTGAAATTGATGAACACCCTGTAGCAGTAGTGGTAGTAGTTAAAGTAATTGTCTGTGTTCCTGCTGTAGCCCATGTTACTCCATTTTGGTTCTGAGTAGCAGAAGTTGCAGGTGCTCCGCCTGCAAAAGTCCAGCTGTAGTTTTCACCTGCACCAGTAGTACCAGTATTGGTAAAGTTTACAGCATTTCCTGTACATTCCGGTGCATTCGAGGTGAATGATGCCGCAGGTGTTGCATTAATAGTTATTGCCGCCACGTGTGATGCTGAACACCCTGTAGTTGGATTGGTTGTAATAAGACTTACCGAAGGTGTTCCTGAAGTAGAATATACTATACCCGTAGGTGTTTGAGCTGTGGAAGTGCTAGGGGAGGAACCAGGACCAAAACTCCATGCCCAATTAACGCCCGCTACTGTACCGGTATTAACAAAGTTTACATTACTTCCCGCACAACTGGGGAATGTACCTGTAAAGTTAGCTGTTGGCGTTTGATTTATATTAATATTTTGGGTTGAGGTGGCAGCGCAACCGCTTGCGGTAGTAGTTGTTGTCAACGTAATAGTTTTAGCTCCTGAAGCCGCAAAGGTTACATTCTGGTTTTGGGTAACGGAAGCAGCAGGAGCTCCACCTGCAAAAGTCCAGCTATAAGTTTCACCAACGCCTGTAGTACCGGTATTGGTAAAAGTTACAGTACTTCCGGTACACTGTGGTGCATTGGAAGTAAATGATGCTATAGGCGTTTGGTTAATCGTTATTGCATTAGTAGCTGAAGCAGAACAGCCCGTAGCCGTATTGGTAACAGTTTCTGTAACACTGCTTGAACCTGCACTTGAATAAGTTATACCGGAAGGGCTTTGTGCTGTAGATGTACCTGGTGTTGCCCCAGCTCCAAATGCCCAGTTATATACTATTTCAGCCCCCGCACTACCGGTATTAGTGAAATTTACTATGCTGCCTGTACATTGTGGTGCTGTAGATGTGAAGCTAGCGGTAGGTACTACGTTAACTGTAACTGTTTGCGAAACTGTAGAACTGCATCCGCCACCACCGGTACCTGAATAGGTAAGTGTTATGGTTTTTACACCTGGGGTAGTATAACTCACTGCAGGGGGCGTTTGTGAAATAGAAGTAGCCGGTACAGCTCCGGAACCGAAGTTCCAGCTCCAGCTTACTACACCTGTAGCTCCTGAACTAAGGTCAGTAAAAGTTACGGTTTGATCCTGGCAAATAGGGTTTTGGGAAGATGAGAAATTGGCAACGCATTGCGCTACTGCCATATTCAAAGTCAAAATACCAATTAATAGTAATCCTAATTTTTTCATCGTGTAAGAAGTATTAATACTTAACTCTATTAACTAAAGAAGTCAACCAGAGGACTTGGGGAGTTTTGCAAAAATATGTTATTTTATGAAATAAAATAACATAACTTATTGAGTATAAATAAATTCGATTGCTAAAATACCTAAAAACAAAAGGTCAACTTTGGAGTCAACCTTTCCCTGTTCTTGTGGTCCCGAAGGGATTCGAACCCCTAACCTTCTGATCCGTAGTCAGATGCTCTATCCAGTTAAGCTACGGAACCAACAATATTATTTAATAGCGCCTTCTTTACCCAATAATTTCCGCATAGTAGCCACTTGCCCCACATGGTATCCTTCATGAAAACCAAGAAAAGTAAGTTTATCAGTCACCTCATCGTTATATGTATGGTTCGCACCTTCCAGTATTCGTTGCTGAGCCTCGTCAAACAGTTTTACAAGTGTATCCAGGTTCTCAGCATTACCCATATCTGTCATCATTTTGCTGCCGCGTTCGTACACAGTTTTCAGTTTATCGCTTGCCACAGGTGGCAAATTCATAAGTGCCAATACCCCATTGCGGCTCACTACAATATGCCCTACAATCCAGTTAATGCTGTTGCAGTTTTCAATATGTTTTATACTGTCGGCATGGGTTAAGCCTTGCAGGTTCATTTTCAATGTCCTGTCAACTGACGCAAATAATTTTATTAGTTCTTTTGACATATTATTTTTCTATCGATGCAGTTAATCCCCTGTCGCAAAGTCCGTCAAATAAGGGCTTCAGTTCTTTTACACTGCCCCGTTTTACATCGCATTTGCCTTTATAATGAACCATCAGTGTGCATTGTTCTGCCTGTTCTGCAGTATGGCCGCATAGTTCCTTAAGCGCTTCAATAACATGTTCGAACGTGTTATAGTCGTCGTTATAAAGCATAAGGACACGCTTCTTGCTTTTAAGCGCCTTTTCAATGTTTTCTTCTATTGACTTAGTATGTACCATATATAAAATCGGGCTGCAAATATAAATAATTTGTAAAGTGAGGGGCTTATTTATTTATGATGGACTGGGCTTCCTGCAGCGAAATTTTCTTGCCCTTGTAATAAGCCACCACAAAGCAACCCGGGAAACCGTCTTGTATCAATTCTTCCTTCAGCATGGTTGCTGAGCCCGAGTAAGGATAGGAACCCACTGTATAAACAGTTATTCCGTCGTCGCCTTTATGTGTGGCAATACCCTGGCTGGCTATTTTTAAAAGATTGTTAGCCTCGGTCACCGGTATATCGCCCGAAAAGGCACCTACTTGCACACAGAACGTAACTTTAGTGCCGGTATCGGCAGAGTTGGTATGGGGTGCAGGTGTATTGTTCACAGGAGCAACAGGTTGAGGGTTATTAACCGCTGGTGGAGTATTTGTTCCTCCGCCAGTGCTATTGGTTCCTGCGGGAACAATATCGAGCTTAGGGTTTTGTGATATCACCGCAGTTCCGTCGCTTATCATTTGTGTTGCCTTTGTAATAGGTATGCGTTCTCCATTATAATAGGCTACTACAAAGGCATCTTTTATAGGTGTCCTGGCCACAATAGCATCTTTAGCGGTCGAAGCCTTAGGTACAGTGCTGTATATGCCACAGTTGTATCGTATGTATCCGTTTGATGCATTGTAAGAGAACAGTGGGCTAAGGTTGAACAGTTTGTCAGATGTTACAGTTGTTTTAAACGCTCCCACCTGTACAGTATAGAAGATGCCTTTTACATCGGTTACCGGAGTAGATACTACTGGGGCTGATGTTTGCTGATGTGTTCCGGTATCCGGTACTGATGGGTTTGCAGGATTGGTTAAAGCAATAGGTTGTGTAGCTGTTGGCGAAGGTTGTGTACTGCTCTGAATAGCCGCTGCCTGGGTTATTGGAATACGTTTTCCGTTATAAAAGGCGACAATAAATGCGTCTTTATAACCAATGTTTTTAACCTGGCCTAAGGCGTCTTTTGCTTTGTTGAATTCTTTGAAAATACCTGCAGTGTAACGTGTAAGGCCAGTTGCAGTTGTTTCACCGGCAATAGGTTCGAGGCCCTTGAACGCATTTTGCTGTATGGGCTTACCAAAGGCTCCTATCTGTACCTTATAAATTAGCCCTTCCGGTAATGGTGCGTTAATAGGTATGGGGTGCCTGCGCGAATATGGCGACCTTGGTAATTCTTTTATTTCATTGATGCGTGCTGTGGGCGTGCCATCGGCAACAGGGTTGGTTGTTGGCTGTTGGCCGGGGTTATTTATTGCAGGGTTAACAGGTTGCGTATGGGTTCCGGCAGAAACCGTTGGGTTTGTTTGTATAGGGTTAGCCTGTGTTGGGTTTGCAGGATTAGGATTGGTTTGCGTTGGATTGTTTATCGCGACAGGATTTCCGGGTTGAACGCTGTGGGTTGTATCGGGAACCGTTGGGTTCGGATTTGTTTGTACCGGGTTAACAGGATTAGGGTTTGTTTGTATAGGGTTAGCTGGCTGTACTGCAACAGTTTGAGCATTTTCAGGTGTTACATTTTTTAAATTCGGATTAGCCTGCAATAACAAATCATGAGATTCCTGCTGCTTTTGCATAGCAGTTTCTAAATATTCTTTTGCCTGGTCAAGGTGCACCTGTTTATCACCGGCCGAAGTTGTACTATCTGCTTTTTGCCTTTCTTTAATTGCCAAATCGTAATATCTTGCTGCATCTACCGCTTTTAACTGGGCAAGTGTTACAGAATTGTCGGTACTGCTCTTCATAACTGTTTGCCATGCTGTCAATGTCTTCCGGTTGGTTTGGTATTGAGTTCGGTCAGCGTCTGTTTTATTCATAGTAGCGGCAATCTTTTCAACACCTGCTTCATCATCAAGTGAATCTGCCGAATGTAAAAGCTTTCTTGCTTCTTCCGGGTCAGTGGCCAGTCTTGCCTTATCTCTGTCTCCGGTGGCTTCGCTGCTTAAATGTTGCACCTCAGAATTCAGTTGTATATAGCTTTTATCGGCTGTGGCGGCAGCAGGATCTGTGTATTTTGCCTCAGCCACTATTGGGTTTGCCGGGTTAGGATTTGTAACAGAAGGGTTAGTTTGTGTAGGGTTTACAACAACAGGATTACCGGGCTGTCCATTATGCGTAGTATCAACTACTGTAGGGTTCGGATTTGCAGTAGAAGGGTTGGGTTGGGTTGGATTCGTTTGTGTTGGGTTGTTTACTGCAACGGGGTTCCCGGGTTGCGCATGGTGCGAAGTATCAACGACTGTAAGGTTCGGATTTGTTTGAGTAGGGTTGATCTGCGTTGGATTCGTTTGTGTTGGGTTGTTTATAGCAACCTGGATACTCGGTTGTGCATGGTGCGAAGTATCAACGACTGTAGGGTTCGGATTTGTTTGAGTAGGGTTGATCTGCGTTGGATTCGTTTGTGTTGGGTTGTTTATAGCAACCGGGTTACTCGGTTGTGCATGGTGCGAAGTATCAACTAGCGTAGGATTCGGATTGGTTTGAGTAGGGTTGGTCTGTGTCGGGTTATTTACCACAACCGGGTTTGAAGGTTGCGCATGGTGTGAAGTATCAACTCCTGTAGGATTCGGATTAGTTTGTACAGGGTTTGTACGTGTAGGATTCGTTGCAATAGGATTTGAAGGCTGAGTATGGTCAACTGTATCTATTCCCGGTTCAGTTGGGTTTGCCTGGACAGGATTAGGGTGCGTTGGGTTCACAGAAACAGGGTTACCAGGCTGTGCATGGTCAACAGTATCTATTCCCGGCTCAGTCGGGTTGGTTTGAACTGGGTTCGGGTTTGTAACTGCAGGGTTAGTCTGTATCGGATTCGTTTGTGTAGGATTGTTTACTGCAACAGGGTTTGAAGGTTGCGAATGATGTGAAGTGTCAACTATAGTAGGATTTGGGTTTGTCGGATTGGGGTTGGTCTGTATCGGATTCGTTTGTGTTGGGTTATTCACTACAACGGGGTTTGAAGGTTGCGTGTGATGTGAAGTATCAACTACAGAAGGGTTTGGGTTTGTCGGATTAGGGTTTGCCTGCGTGGGGTTGGTTTGTGTAGGGTTGTTTACTGCAACTGGGTTACTCGGTTGTACATGGTGCGAAGTATCAACTACCGTTGGGTTCGGATTGGTTTGAGCAAGGTTAGTCTGTGTTGGGTTAATTGGATTAGGATTCGTTTGTGTTGAATTGTTTACGCCCGGGTTGGTTTGAACCACAGCAGGCTGGGAAGCCTTGATATCTGTTTTAATAGTAGCTGCATCAGTTGAGGAAATTTGCAAAGCAGTCGGATTGTTCTTAGTTATGCTATCAACCTGTTTAGCCTGGGTTTGTAAATCATTGTACTTATTATGCAGGTCAACCAATGTTTTCTGGTTTTCCTGTATCTCATTTTCTTTTTCCTTTTTGCTATTGCCCAAGTCCCTTGCCTGTGCAAGTAATGCTACCTTTTCGCTTGCGTTATCAGTCTTTTGGGCCTGGTTCACATAGTCATCCGATTCTTGTTGCAAACGGTCGGCTTCTTTCTGAAGGTCCTCGTTATGTTTCACCGCTTCTACAGAATCCTGCCTGGTATTTTGCGATTGTATCCTGATAAGGTCTGCTGCGGTTGGTGTGGTTGGTGCATTAAGTACATCTTGCTTTTGAAGGCTGTCACGTTGTGCCTGCAATTTCTTAATGGCATTTTGCTTGTCATGTGATTTTAATGCAGAATCAAGTTTTGTAGTATACTGAGTTGCATGGTCAGCCTCTTTCTGTTTTACCGAGGCTTGTATTTGCAATTGTGAAGCATATTCAAATCCTTCCATTGATTTTTTTGCCGCATCCTGCGATTGCTGTTTCAATTGCGCAGCTTTATCAAGCGTATCCTGCTTTTGTTTGGGGTCAGTTATTTTATCAGCATTTGTAACGGCCTCTTGCGCTGCTTTTTCCAGTTGCTGTGACTCTGTCATTTTATTTACTGCATACTCAATGGCTTTATTGGCATCATCTTTTTCCGATTTAGCATCATTCTGCAATTGTTTCGCATCATTCGATGCTATTTCTAAAAGTTGATTCGTACTTACACTGTGCTTGCCTGTCGTATCAACTATTGCAATGTCTGAATTGGTATCATTCTCTCCTAAGCCAGTATCAGGAGGTTGCACTTTAACGGGGTTAGTTGGTTGAGGATTATTTGTAGCTACCGGTTGTTGAATAACAGGCCTTACTTTTCTGGGTGCAGTTGTATCCACATTTACATCCATTTCAGCCTTTTTCTGAATCATATCCAGTGCAAGCAGGTAATTCGAATCGCTGACTGTACCTTGTGATGTGTTTTTAATAATGAGTCTGTCCGTGGAGGGTTCGTAAGTAATGAACTGTTGTAATGGAGTTAACCCGTTTTGCGCAGGTAGCGTAACAGATTCCGATTGGGTTTTGTGATTAGCCATTTCTACGGTATATAAAAAATGGCCGCCATTTGCCAAATTCATCACATAGCTTCCGTTATCAGTGCTTGAATTAAATACCCCTATTACCTCGTTGGTCAGATAATCCTTTACAGTAATACGCGATGTAGCTATAGTGCTTCCCCCATCATTATAAGTAATTCCTTTAACCACAACATAATCGGGTGCATGTGGTTCTATAGTTATCTTGTACACAGCAATCTTTCCGTTGGGTGATGAACGGGTTGAGGAAAAGAAAGCAGTTTGATTCATAGTATCGGCCAGGAAAAGAATATCATCTCCCGGAGTATTAATAGGAAAATCCATATTCACAGGCTGCGACCATGTGTTATTGGCTTCATTATAAACCGATTTAAAGATGTCGTAGCCACCCATACTGTTGTGACCCATAGACGAAAAATAAAGGGTATGCGTCGGTTCATCATAAAAGGGATAATCTTCGTCATACTGGGTATTAATGACACTACCTAAATTCGAGGGTTTTCCCCAGGCCCCGTTTGGCAGTTTATAAGCTACGTAAATATCCTTGCCGTTTTTATCATCATCGCCATAGCTGGCAAAAAACAATTTACTTCTATCGGGCGAAAGGTAAATAATAGAATTTAAGCCTTTCTTTTTATCGGTTTTGGTTTTAAAGTCGTCTGGTTCTGTCAGTAATGTTCCACCATTTGAGCTAAGGTCGTATGCCTGGTAATAGTCGGCAATATCAAGCTCTTTTTTTCTTAATACATCTAAGTCATGAAGGTTTCCAAGTAATTGTTTACCATTAGTGCACATTTCTATCAGATGGTCTACCGGATGCTTTTTCAAATCTGAACCAGATGCGTTGCTTTTAAAATGCTGGTATGCTTTTATGGCATCGTCAAACCGGTAATTTAAATGATATGCCCTGCCCAGGTAGAAGTATGCGAGATTATCTACAGTAGATTGCTTAATAGCATTTTCAATATAATCTATGGGCTTCTTTTTATCGGCTTGTGAAAATAACATACACGCACCGAAACGATAATTATAATTCGGATCATCCGGATGAAGGCTTAATAATTGGGAGTATTGAAGATAAGCGTTGGCATAATCTTCATCTTCAAAGTAATTGTTTGCCTGCTTCTTGAGTTGCGATTCGTTAGCGGGGGCTTTTTGTGAAAACAGTGTATGGCTGCTAAACAGCAAGACGAGGGTTAAAAAAAATATCGCCTGCCTGACTTTTATCTCCACACTATGATTCATTGCCAACTTCTTCCGGGCCACAAAATTTTTATAGCGGTTAATTTTAGCTAAAACAACAAAGTTAATGATTTTGAGCGCGCAGGGGAGCACTTTTTTTCGACTGTTACCCCTTCTTTTTGAAAAGCTTAAGCTCAGTTTCCTGCTTTTTAAGCAAGCGTGTAATATTCTTGCGATGCATGAATATAACGACAAGTGGCAAAAGCACTGAGAATGCTATAAGCCACGAGTATACAAAACCCGAATAATGTTCACTGAAAACAGTAGTTATCCAAAAAGGAAAACTACTTACAGCAAGCATTGAGGCAAGAGATACGTAATGGGAAACAAACAAAACAAGAGCGAAAACTACCAGGCAAAGCAGGGCTATTTCTGGTGAAATACCAATAATAATTCCCATAGTCGTAGCGACCCCTTTACCACCTTTAAAGCCTGCATATATAGGGAAAATATGCCCTAGAATAGCAGCAAATGCACAAGCCACTTCTAGGTGCACCCTGGCACCTGAACCGGAAGGATAGGTGCTAAGTACGGCTAAGGCTACGGCAAGCCAACCCTTAAAAATATCTATAAGCAGTACTACTATACCTGCTTTTTTACCTAAAATCCTTAATGTATTGGTAGCTCCGGCATTGCCACTTCCATGGTTGCGAACATCGGTAGAATAGAATTTTCTGCCAATCCAAACCGATGTAGGTATGGAGCCTATAAGATAAGCTGCAATAAAAAACAGAACACCCTGTAGTTCAATCATAAGCAAGGTTTACTTATACAAAGTTAAGTAAATATTAAGAACCTTGCAAATTTGTCTTATCCCAGGTAAGTTTTCAGAATCTTACTCCTTGAGTTGTGACGCAGTCTTCGTATAGCTTTATCTTTAATCTGCCTTACTCTTTCCGGTGAAATATCAAGCCTGCGGGCAATTTCTTCTATTAGTAAAGGCTGTTGAATATTTCCTAATCCGAAATAAAACTTTAGCACATCGGCCTCACGGGGCGGAATAGTAGATAATGTGCGGGTAACCTCTGTTTTTAGAGACTCCTTAAGTAGTTCATTTTCAGGACTTACGGCTGTTTTGTCTTCAGTTACGTCATACATATTTCCATCATCATCTTCCCCACCCAAAGGTGCGTCCATAGATATGGTACGGGCATAATTTTGAATAGACATTTTAACATCTTCCTCGGTCATTTTGGTTATTTCACCTACCTCTTCAGCTGTAGGTTCACGTCCATATTCCTGTTCAAGGCGAGAAGTTGCCTGGGTTATTTTGTGCATGGTGTTTATCTTATTTACAGGTAAACGAACCAAGCGGGAATTCTCGGCTAAGGCTTGATGTATGGTTTGCCTGATCCACCACACCGCATACGATATAAATTTAAATCCTTTAGAAGGGTCAAAACGTTTACCTGCTTTTAATAGGCCAAGGTTGCCTTCATTAATAAGGTCTTGTAGGCTCAACCCTCTGTTCTGGTATTGTTTAGCAACCGATACTACAAAGCGCAGGTTCGCTTTGGTAAGCTTTTCTAATGCTTCCATATCTCCCTGCTGAATTTTTTTTGCAAGGTCAACCTCCTCATCAGGTGTTATCATATCAACCCTGCTAATATCGTGCAGGTATTTATCTAACCCCGGAGTATCGCGGTTGGTTACCTTTTGTGATATCTTTAACTGTCTCATGTTTCGCGTTTAATTTCGTTAAGATTATACGCAAGAAAGGATTAGTTAGTTACAAGTTTTATGTAGTAATAAATCAATAGTTTTGAACAACTTTTAGAATCTGATGAAAGAGAGGAGAAAGAGAATACTTATAGTTAATGATGATGGAATAACATCTAAAGGAATAAGACTTCTGGCTGATATTGCTATGAAGTTTGGCGATGTTTATGTAGTTGCACCCGATAAGCCACAATCAGGTATGGGACATGCTATTACAGTTCGTTCGGGTATTGAGGTTTCACCCTACCATTTTGAAGGAGCGAAAAAAGCTTTCAGTTGTACGGGAACTCCTGCAGACTGTGTTAAAATTGCAATTTATCACTTGCTTAATCAAAAACCCGACCTATGTCTTTCGGGTATAAACCATGGGTCGAATGCTTCATTAAATGTAATTTATTCCGGTACTATGTCGGCTGCATTGGAAGGTGCACTTGAAGGGATACCTTCAGCGGGTATTTCGTTTTGTAATAATCATGTCGATGCTGATCTAGAAGCTTCGGCTAAAGCTACCGAAGCAGTTATTAAAATGATGCTGGAAAATAAAGCAGACAAAAACCTTTGTTTGAATATCAATATTCCTGATATCCCCTTGAAAAAGGTTAAAGGCTTAAAATTCTGCAGGCAGGCCAAAGGTAACTGGCACGAATTTTATGAAGAGCATAAGGATAAGCAAGGGAATGAGTTTTTATGGCTTACAGGTAAGTTTGAAAACCAGGAGAAAAGTAAAAGCGATACTGACCTTTGGGCATTAGATAATGGATATGTTTCCATTGTTCCTATTCATGCAGATATGACAGCTTTTGATGAACTGAAGAAGATAAAAAAATGGAGGGAAAGCTGGAAGCAATAATATGGAGCTATTCAAAAGTTTTTCCATATCTCATATTCAACTTTTATTACCTTTGCCACGCAATGGTTCTCCAACGGTTGTAAAACTTTAGGGGTGAAAAGGGAACCGGGTGA
>Ga0206855_10363_pt1 | contig 11623 bp, 11 predicted proteins | sample Alteio_BWOrgCont_51_FD_152637 | JGI IMG/M metagenome (GOLD analysis project Ga0206855, IMG submission 152637) | Enriched cells from forest soil in Barre Woods Harvard Forest LTER site, Petersham, Massachusetts, United States -... | ecosystem: Environmental > Terrestrial > Soil > Temperate forest >...
CGGTCCAGATAAAAACCGGCATCACCGATGGCATTAATACCGAGGTGCTGGATGGTTTGAAAGAAGGCAATAATGTCGTTACCGGAATGGCTTTCGATATGTCCGCAGCCGCGTCGGGCGGAAGTCCCTTCGGCGGAGGTTTCCCGAGGTTCCGGTAATTTCTGATTTTGTGCAAACCCATGCTGTCATCAAGCTCGCCGGCCTTCACAAAGTTTACCACACCGGCGAAGTGGATGTTCACGCGGTCCAGGGGGTGTCCCTGGAAATTTTACCGGGCGAATTCGTAGCCATCATGGGTTCGAGCGGTTCGGGCAAATCCACGTTGATGAATATGATCGGCTGCCTGGACCGCCCTTCGGACGGGCATTACTGGCTGGACGGCACGGATATCTCCACCCTGGACCGCAACGCGCTGGCGGACATTCGGAACAAAAAAATCGGCTTCGTCTTCCAGGGATTCAATTTACTTTCGCGAACCTCCGCGCTGGAAAATGTCGAGATGCCGATGCTCTATAACCATCAGCGGCTCCACTCCGGTGAACAGCTTGAACGCGCCACCAACGCCCTCGAGATTGTGGGCCTGGCCCAGCGCGCAGACCATCATCCCAACCAGCTCTCGGGCGGGCAGCAACAGCGCGTCGCCATTGCCCGCGCCCTGGTCAACCGCCCCTCGCTCCTGCTGGCCGACGAACCGACGGGAAACCTGGACAGCCAGACGAGCATCGAAATCATGGGCGTGTTTCAAAAATTAAATGAACAGGGTATCACCATTGTGATGGTCACCCATGAACTGGACATCGCCCGCTATACCAAACGCATGGTCATTTTGCGCGATGGGAAAATTGTGACTGATGAAGTCGTTCGCGACCGGCTAATCGCAGCCAACGAGTTGCAGCGACTAAGGGAGGCGCAACAGGCGGTAAAACTCGCGTGAACCCATGAGGATTTTCGCTACAATTAAAATCGCTTTGCGCGCTTTGCGCCGCAACAAGATGCGTTCGCTGCTGACCATGCTTGGCATCATCATCGGCGTGGGCGCCGTCATCGGTTCGGTGAGTTTGACGAGCGGGGCGACCAAACAAATCGAGGACCAGGTTTCCAGCCTGGGAGAGAGTGTGGTCACCGTTTTTTCCGGTAATTTCACCCAGGGCGGAATGCGCGGCGGCTGGGGCAGCGCTCCCACACTGACCGTTGAAGATACAGACGCCATTTTGAACAATGTCCCAAACGTCGTCGCCGTCAGTCCTGAAGTGCGTGACCGTGATCAGGTCCTGGCCAACGGCATGAATTGGAACACGCAAGTCATGGGCGAATCCCCCGATTATCCTCAAATCCGGAACTGGCCCATGGCCAGCGGGGCGGTCTTTGGCGACCAGGATGTGCGCAGCCTGGCCAAAGTTGCCATTATCGGCCAAACCGTTGTTGACGAATTGTTCCCAAACGAAAACCCGCTGGGGCAAACCATCCGCATCCGCAACCTGCCCTTCAAGATTGTCGGCATCCTGTCGCCAAAAGGTTTCAATCTCTTTGGGCAGGACCAGGACGACATCGTCGTGGTTCCTTATACGAGCCACATGCACCGGATCACGGCGCGCACCTTCGTCAATGACATTCTCGTGGAAGCGGCCAACGACGGGGCCATTGATAAAGTGCAAAGTGACATCACCGACCTGCTGCTCACGCGCCATCACAGCAAGGAGCAGGACTTCACCGTGCGTAATCAGTTGGAACTGATGCAAATGGTCACGAGCACGTCCAAAGAAATGGAATTTTTGCTGGCCGGTGTCGCGGCCGTTTCGCTCGCCGTCGGCGGCATCGGCATCATGAACATCATGCTCGTCAGCGTTACCGAACGGACCCGCGAAATCGGCATCCGCATGGCCGTGGGCGCGCGCGCGACGGACATTCTCATCCAATTTTTGATTGAAGCCGTCACGCTCAGCGCGATTGGCGGCACGATAGGCATTATGTTAGGGATGGCCTTTTCGATGGTCATCGCTTCCAGCCGCCACATGCCAACGATCACGCCTGTGTTTTGGATTGCAATCGCGTTCGTTTCCAGCGCGCTCATCGGCGTCATATCGGGATTTTATCCCGCGTGGAAGGCGTCGAAGCTCGACCCGATTGACGCCTTGCGCTATGAATAAATCTCTGGGCGCAAGTGCCGAGGCGATGGCCTGACTGCTCCAACTTGCGCCGCCTGCTGAAATGAACACGGAAATCCTGCCGGCCCATACGCCGGAACTTTTTCAAAAGGCCGTCCGCTGCGCGGCGGAATTGCTTCGCGACGGCCAGGTCGTTGCCCTGCCCACTGAAACCGTTTATGGCCTCGCGGCCAACGCCCTCGATGCACAGGCGGTCGCAAAAATTTTTGAAATCAAGGGACGTCCACCTGCAAATCCTGTGATCGTCCACGTGGCTGACCTTCCAATGGCGAAACGTTGCGCGCGCCTCTTTCCTCCGCTCGCGGAACAATTGGCCAAAGCGTTTTGGCCGGGGCCGCTCACGCTCGTTTTGCCCCGCTCAGAAGCCATTCCCAAAATCGTGACAGCGGGCGGCGAGACGATTGGCATTCGCTGGCCCTCTCACCCGTTGATGCAAGCCGTGATTCGTGAATGCGGTTTCCCGCTGGCCGCTCCCAGCGCGAACCTGTCCAACCACATTTCCCCGACAAACGCCGCACACGTCCAGAAACAGCTCGACGGCAGGATTCCGGCAATCGTCGATGGCGGCCAGTCTGCGGTCGGCATTGAATCTTCGGTGCTCGATTTGACCGTCACTCCGCCCCAAATCCTGCGCCCGGGAATGATTCATGCCGAATCCTTTGCCGCCGCCGGGATGCCGGCGGTTGCGTGCGGCCCGCTGTCCGCCGCCGGCGCATTGAAAAGCCCCGGCCAGCTAAAAAAACATTATTCCCCCAGGGCAAAATTACTCGTTCTGAGTTGGAAGGACGATGACGAACTCAAATCCAAAATTCAAAACTCAAAGTTCAAAACTCAAAATTGTTATATCATCGCCCATGCATGTATTCCATCGGCGGAGCCGTTTGCGCGCGTATCCGTTATTCCACATGATGCCCACGCGTTCGCTCGCGCTATTTATGCGGAATTGCACCGTTGCGATGAAGAAGGGGCGCAAACGATTGTCGTCGAAGCGCCGCCAGCCACACCCGAGTGGTCTGGTATCGCCGACCGTCTGCGCCGTGCGGCGGCGTGATTTATTGTGAAGAATCGGTCCCGATTTTCCAGCGCTCCGCGTCGGTAAGAAACATCCCAGATGAAATCGCCGCGGTACCGGACGGGGCACGATGCAAGGGAAAATCCGCGGGAATTTGATTTCGCGACAAGGCGTCAAGGGTGAAATGTCCCCAACTGTCCTGCCCGGCGCGGAAACAATCGGAAACCAGGCGGCTATCCATGGTCCGTATCGTCAAATAGAGGGCATTGACCGGTTTGATGTAATCGTTCAGCGCGAAAAATTGGGACTTGGCGTCTTCCGTCAACCAGACACATTGGCGCTGGCCATACCAGGCCACTGCCCACGGCACATCGCTCATCATCAATTCGTTGGGCTTCATCCAGCCTGCCGTCCTTTCGATGTCCGGCGGATAATACGGTGGATATCGGACTGGCGAGGTTTTAAATAACATCGCAAAAAACAATGGCAGGCAACAGAGCGCGATAAAAAGCCCGATGACGACATAACGCAATTCCACTGCGGGCAGAGTCATCTGGTCCAGCAAAATAAAGAAAAGCGCCGTGCCAAAAATAAAAATCAGCGGGAGAACCAGCACCAGCAGGTTTTCCGAATTGATTTCCGGCGATTCATCGGAAAGCGACGTGCGGCCAAGCGCCTGCACGACCATGAACATCCCCAGACACATCATCGAAAAATAGCGCATTCGGCGGACCCCCGGGCGGCTAAAGCCCAGCAACAGGCCGGCAAAAAACAGGACGCTCAGCCAACTGCCGCCCAATTTCAACAAATCACCCTGAAAAAGCGGAGCGAGATTGCCGAGCAATTTGCGCCCGTATGGCGCCGGCCAGAGTACGTCCAAAAAATCCGGATGCAACGACCGCTCCAACTGGCCATCAGGCGCCAGGGACGTTCCGTCAAAAATCGCGTAACCGGCCGTGCCGAAAGGCGCGCCGCTGATAGCCAGGTTGCGAACAATCCAGGGCGTGAGAATAATCGCAAAGGCCACGAACGCCGCAAGCGTGTTTAAAAGTCTGCCAGGCCCGCTGAACAAAAGCAGAAAGATCACGGCGGGAATGATCGTCCAGCCGAAGGAATAACGCGTCAGTGCGCCAATGCCCGTTAAAATCCCCACTACTGCCGCCCAGAATAAAATTTGAACCGTGTCCACCTGCGGTTCACGCCCGAGCTCCTCGGTTTTCAAAATGCACCAGGCCAGCGCCAGAAAAATCAGCAACAGCAGCATCGTCGACAAACCCGACACACTGAACCGCCAAAACAATTCGCAGCCGAGCAGCAGGATCGTGGCCAGCCACGCAACTCGATTGTCAAAGAGCTTTTTGGCGATAAAAAAAACAACCACGGCCGACGCCAACAGGAGCAATTCATTGAAAACTGCAATTAAAAAATCGGGCTGGTAGCGCCAAAAAAGGCCGTTATTCGCCCAGAAACCGCTTTTCAAATTCACGGCGAAATGGAACGGCAGAATTTTCATCAGCCCCGCCAGCACCAGCGGATACACCGGCGGATTGGCCAGGTCCGGATGCGCCGTTTTCACCTGGGCGTAATCCGGGGGCGAGTCCGGCGATGAAGGCAGCGCTTTGCCCTGGTTCTTTTGCTGGACAAGATAAAGGCTCAATGGCCGGATAAACAGGGTCGTGTAGCCTTTGCCCTGGGCGATGTTGCGCGCCAGTTGCGCCGAGTCCATCGCTTCGGTGGTCGAGAAATTTTTGTATGCCCGGATATCATACAAAAATACCAGCCCCAATACCGCCATGGCGGGCAAAATGAACCGGAGAAAACGTTTGCCCGCGCCGACTTCGATGTAATGTATGATGTCCTGTAACGTCATGGCTAAAATCCTTCGAGATGATACACGTGTAATTTCCGGTGAAACGTCCGCCGGCTCATGCCGATTTTTTCCGCGGCCAGCGTTCGGTTTCCTTTGGTTTCCTTCAACGCCATTGTCCAATCTAGTCAGGCTAAAATCGCCTTCGCCCAGCAGGTTCGGGTCGCCCAAAATCGCCAAAACCGGCACGGGCGCGCCGGCATTTAACGTGGACACCGCATTCGTGGCGGCATTATTTTTCCAGCGCGGCGAAATGGTTTCCGGATAATCGAGCAGCCCCAGTGATTTTATTCCGCCACCGCGCGATGTGAAGGTGTAGCACACAGCATTAGTCCGGCCGTCAAAAGCCAAAAAAACGTTGGTGAGGGTAATGGTCTTTTCCGGCGCATTCGTTGAAAGCGAAAAACCGGGAATCGTGGTGGACGCACCGGCGGCGAAAGTCGTGGACGGCGATGGCTGCGCGACGATGGAGTTGGTGTTGCTCAACGCCCGCTGTTGCTGCACATAGGCGTCATATTTGATGGACTCGTAATACCAGACGCCCAGCAGGATGGCGCAAATGGTGACGACGATGATTCCGGTTCGGTCCATGGGAAATTAGCAGGTGCGCAGGTGCTTTTCGGGTTGAGATAGCGCCGCGGCTTTCGGAACGGGGTCATACCCGTATTCCCCGAACGGATGGCAGCGGCAAATGCGCCGGGCCGCCAGCAGACTTCCCGTCAGTGGGCCGTGTTCCTGGATGGCCTCCATCGCGTATTGCGAACACGTGGGGGTAAAACGGCAGCCGCCCTGCGGGCCAAACAAATAAACCTGCGCAGGCGAAACCACATGCCGGTATGCCTGGATCAGCAAACACAACACCCGCCGCAATGAAAGAAGCGGCGGCCTATCCTGAACACGCCTTGCGGGTGATTCACCATTGGCGGCGGATACCGTGGTTTTGTTAAGCCTCATTTTAAAAGTCCCGCGCGACGCAACGTCGCCAAAAAATCCTTTTCGACGTCGGCAAATTTTTTCCCGGCGATGGAATTGCGCGCCACCAAAATCAATTCGATGGGCTGGGTAAATTCGTGCTGGTGCAGCCGGAAACTTTCCCTGAGCAGGCGCCGGGCGCGCACACGCTGCACAGCGCCGCCGATTTTTTTGCTCGTGACCACGCCCAATTTGGGGCTGGCGCCGTCCGGCAGCTTGTTCCAATTCGCGACCAAACAACCCTGCGCGAGCCGTTCACCCTGCTGGCGGATGCGGAGAAAATCCCGGCTTTGCGTCACCCGCGAAGCGCGGGCCAACCGCAACGGTTTCGGCGCTGGGGCGGTCATGGACGCGCGAATCAGACCGGCGTCAGACGTTTGCGGCCCTGGCGGCGGCGATTGGCCAAAATGGCGCGGCCACTCTTGCTGGAATTGCGGTTCAGAAATCCGTGCTGGCGTTTGCGGCGGATTTTCGACGGTTGATACTGGCGTTTCATAAATTCAAATACAGTGCTTTGGCGCTAAAATAGCGTTTGACCGAATGTGAAAGGCTATCAATGAATTGCCCGCTGTCAAGGCGGCATTGCGGTTGGATTCAACGGGGTGTTAAGCAACTTTACTTACGTCTTCAATTGCCTTCGCAAGCTCCCCGTCGAACATCTCTGTATTGTCGTTGGCCTGTTGCAACTTCTTCCTCGCAATCGGTAGAAGCTCATTAACGGCAAATCTTTGCCGCAGCAACGTGGCCAACTCCTCTCTCGATAAATCCTTGAGCGGCTTATTCCACGCTTCTTTGCAACGGGCTATTAAACCACTATCCCAGTCCGGCTCAATCCACGGGCCGAGAATATCAGCAATGGAAGTAGTGTCTGTGGTCATTTTTTCGCATTTCTTGATTGTACGACGACCGGTTCGTGTATCGAAGAAAAAACCAACCCGAGGGTTTCCGAAATCATCTTACGCCGCCGCTGCGGCGGTATCCATCGGCTGCACCGTTTGCGGCTCAGAAGCAGGCTCGGCAGCTTTTTCGGGGACTACTTCGCCGGCCATTTTGAGGTAGCCCTGCTGCATGGTCTGAATTTTTTCGAGGTTCGTTCTGATAGAATCCAATTCGTTTAAAAGGCCAGTTTGCTCCGTGGCCAGGTGCTCGGCCAATTGGGCAATATGGGTAGGTAATTTTTGGCCGCGCGCATCGCCGGTCAGGAAAGCGCTCAGGTCGGCGGCATGTTCGCGAATCAGCGCGCCCACGCGCACCACGTTTTCTATCCGCGACTGTTTCATCTGGTCGGAAACCAGCGTGGCCGAGGCGTTCACGCTCTTCAGCATTTCGCCCACGCGTTCGAGCACGTTGGCGGCCAGCAGCGCCGTCTCTGCGCGACGGGTAACCGTGCTGAGTTCCCCGCGCGTTGATTGCGCTTCCGTCTCCACGCGCTTGCGCTCGTCAATTTCCGCCTGCAATTCCTCCAGCGCCCGCGTCAGGAACATCGTTTTCTTTCTTACTTCCAATTCCAGTTCGCCGCGCATCTTTTGCTCTTCGCGCTCCACGCGCACCCGTTCCCTGAGCATCGCTTGCAGGTGCACCATGCCGATGAGCAGCAGGAGCGAGATGAAAACGTTCATCACATCCACCTTGATCACGTATTCCGCGCCCGGGCTGCTTTGCATCATGGATTGCATCAAATGGAGGCAGGCCAGGAGCAGGAAAGCCCAGAACAGCGACCAGCCCACGCGCATCGTCCCGAACTGCCGGTTCAATCGCAACGCATAACCGGCCACGACAAATTGTAAAACACCGGCGATGAAACCCAGAAGCGTGGTGAAATTCATGCGGCGCCTCCCCGGAACGCAGGTGCGACGCTCGGCACGGCCGCCAAATTCCATCCAGAATTTGGGCATAATTCGTCCCGATATTGGGCGAATCCATTCCTATGGCATGTGTTCAAGGCCATTGGATTGGTAGAGAAGCAGTTGCGGAGCCAAAATGCCGGGAAATGTATATTCGGCGGCCACCCGTGTTTCGGCATCACGCGTCGGCGACGCAGGGTCCATCTATTCCTTGAATGGGAGGTCGGAACGCTCTTGCATAACGAAAAATCTTTCGGGATTTATTCCGTTATCACTTTCTGCCAAAATGTAAATTGGCACGAAACATGTTCTCTTTCTGCAAATTACAGCGAAGGCAAATATCATGGAAACTGTTCAAAAAGACGACCTCGACCGGCTCCTGACCACCATGCTGGAAAGCGCCGAAGGGATTTCGGATTTGCTGTTTGTGGCGGGCCGCCATCCCCTCGTGGAAGCCCATGGACGTCTGCAAAAGTTTGGAGACGCCCCGCTCGCCAGCGCCCGCATCGAAGGCCTGGCCAAGGCCATCATCAACGGCAATCCCCGGCTCGTTGAAGACCTCGCCAATCGCGGCTCCTGCGATTGCAGTTATGCTTACTCCGACGCGCACCGTTTTCGCGTGAACATTTACCGGCAGAACGGCAATCACGCCATGGTCCTGCGCCGCCTGGCGTCGAAAATTCCTTCCATGGATGATTTGAAACTGGCGCCCGCTTTCCGCGAAGTCATCATGGAAAAGAACGGCCTCATTTTCGTGACCGGCGGCACCGGCAGCGGCAAGACCACCACGCTGGCGGCCATGTTGAACGAAGTCAACCTCACGCATCCCTGTCATATCGTCACGCTGCAAGACCCCATTGAATTTTTGCATCCGCATCACGAAGCCACCTTCAGCCAGCGCGAGATGGGACGCGATTATTATAATTTCCCCGACGGCATGCGCGCCGCGTTGCGCCAGGCTCCCAAGATCATCATGGTGGGCGAAATCCGCGACCGCGAGACCATGGAGATCGCCCTGACTGCCGGTGAGACCGGCCACGTGGTTTACAGCACCATGCACACCATCAGCGCCGGGCAGACCATCAACCGCATCCTGGGAATTTTTTCCAAGGACGAGGAACAGCAGGTGCGCGAACGCCTCGCCGGATGTTTGCGTTACATCATCAGCCAGCGGCTTGTCCCCAGGGAAGGCGGCGGGCGCATGCTCGCCACCGAATTGATGGGCAGCAGCCTGCGCACGCGCGAAGCCATCCTCATGGGCGAAAGCGAATCGCGCCGGTTGTCGGACATCATCGAGGCCGGCAGTACCATGGGCTGGCACAGTTTTGAGCAGTCGTTGCTCAAGGCGTTTGAGCGCAATTATATTACCGAGGAAACGGCCCTGCTCTATTGCGTGAATAAACCGACGATGCGCCAGCGCATTGACGCCGCCAAGAAGAGCGCGGATACGCCGTCATTTGCTTCTCTCAAGATGCGGGAGGAGGAAAAGGCCAAGGAAGCGCCCAAGCCCAAACCGCCCGTGCCGACGATGCCGACACCGTCCATGCCTTCGCCCGCGCCCACCATGCCCGCGAAACCGCCCGTGCCGTCCATGCCTGTGCCCACGATGCCCGCAAAAACGCCGGCGTGAGTTTGTCCGGCAAAACTTCGCCTCAAAAGCTATCGGCGTAAGGCAGGAATCTTGTGGGGCTTCCAATCCGCCCACTCTGCGGCCTCTGAGCCTCAGCGGCAAAAAGTCACAAAAAAATTTCATTTTCGTGCTGTTTCCGGACATGTCACGCCGCCGTCACGTCCCCGCCATTTTCGCAATCGCCTTATCACAATTGTCACGTGGACATCTGCCGGAAGCGTGTGGTTCAGTGTGATCATACTCAAAGGAGGCATGCCATTTGAAACAGCAGGGGCGAAAATTAACCAACAAGAGAGAAAGCAGAATGTGTTTATGAAGACGAAACGACATGACAATCGATCCAAGACCTTGCAGAAATCGGTGTTGCTCGGAGCCGCCCTGGCCGGCGCCCTGCTCGTGCCGCAACTGGTTAAAGCAGACGATGATGGGAGCTTTAACAGTTTTAACAAAAACAAACTGGGCGATATCTTCGTGATTTTGTACGAAAATCACAACCTTACCCAGCCTGAACCGACGAACGGCACGCAACAGATCCTCGGCAACCCGGCGGCGCCATATATCAATAGCCTGATTACCCCCGGCAATTCCAACGCGGTGCAGGTTTCCTATGCCACGGCTTACTATAATACCGGCACGGGCGTGCATCCTTCCGAACCGAATTATGTTTGGGACGAATCCGGATCCGACTTCGGGTTTCACTCGGATGCCGACCCCAGCTTTGCCGACGGGAATGAATTTTATGATGACACCGAGGGCCTGGTCAGTCGGATCAATGCCGCCGGCGATAACGTGGTGTTCTGGCATCGCACGCGCACGCCGCATCTCATGGGACAGTTGGACGACGCGGGCGTTCCATGGAAAAATTACCAGGAAGACGTCCAGTTAAGCATCAGCCCGACCAACAGCGCCTCCGGTGTCAACGGCCCGACGAATATTTATAACGGTTCAACCCAATATAACTATGCCGTGAAGCACAACCCGGCGGCGTTCTTCGGACGGACGGCGGAGGAGAATATCTATCCGCTCGACCAGTTGTTTACAGACTTAAACGACAATACGGTCGGACATTTCAACTGGATTACGCCTGACCAATACAATGAACAGCACAGCGCCCTGAACGGCGGCTTTACCTACCAGGGCACGCATTATACCGGCGACCAGGCCGCAGTGGCGCAGGGAGACAACTTCCTCTCCATCGTCCTTCCCGAAATCATGGCTTCGAAGGCTTATAAAAATAACGGTGTGGTTATCATTCTGTGGGATGAAACAGAAGATGGCGACACCTCCAGCTTCACGCTTCCCGAAATCGTCATCTCGCCGCTGGCCAAGGGCAATGCTTACGCCAGCAGCGTGCCAATGAGCCATTCTTCCGACCTCAAGACGTTTGAAGAAATCTTCGGCCTCCCGCTGGTGAACAATCCCATTCCGTTGAGCGAGAGCAACGTCTTCAATGCCTACAACAATGTCCCGCTCGTTAACGACTTGAGCGATATGTTCCAGCCCGACGTCATCCCGGCCCCGGCGGATTTGTCGGTCTCTGAAGGGCCTTTCATCACGGATCCCTTCAACCATAATGTGCGGCAGACAGTTTACATCTCAAACGCTGCAGATTCTCCCGTGTCCGGCCCGGTGTTCCTGGCGCTGGATAACCTGAGCAGCAACGCCACACTGTTGAACTCCGACGGCACCACGCAAATTCTCGCGCCGGTTGGCAGTCCTTTTGTCGAAGTGCATGGTTTTGGCGGCGACGTCCTGTTCCCGCACCAGACCAAAATAGTGAACCTGATATTCCAGGACCCCAGCGCGGGTGCCATCACCTATACTGCACGCGCACTCAATGTGACGCCTGCGCCTTAAACTTTGAACGTCAGTTAGTTGTTTGGTTGACAAGGGCCGGCGCAAGCCGGCCCCTTTTTCTATAGTTTTCAACTGTGCCAAAAATTTTCTTACTTGCATAGTTGACATTCTTCGCGACTGCGCCATATTGACCCTTCGCATTTGGCGTTTTTCCATTGGCTGCGCCCAAATCCAGCTTTCTCGACAAGGTCCTTAACCGGATTAACCGGTTGGACCCTGAAGGCCTCCAAACGGTCGTCCAGCGGCTGGCGCGCGAACGGAATTTTCTCGAAACGC
>Ga0206855_10367_pt1 | contig 11538 bp, 15 predicted proteins | sample Alteio_BWOrgCont_51_FD_152637 | JGI IMG/M metagenome (GOLD analysis project Ga0206855, IMG submission 152637) | Enriched cells from forest soil in Barre Woods Harvard Forest LTER site, Petersham, Massachusetts, United States -... | ecosystem: Environmental > Terrestrial > Soil > Temperate forest >...
GGTATGACTCTGATGACAGATGAATTCCACTATGAAGCACCATTGGGGCTTTTGGGAGAAATATTTGACCGGCTTATTCTGAAAAATTACATGCATAAGTTTCTTATAAGCAGGAATAGCTTATTAAAGAAAGCACTGGAAAATAATGATTGGAAAAACTACTTAATTAATACAGTCTGACTGGCGTTACCGCCCACGTTAAGTTGAACAAGACCTGTGCCTGTCATGGAGCCACTGGTAGCAAGAATATCGAATATAGCAGGTAGTTTAAAGTCAAAATGAACGTGCCCTGAATTATCGGTGGTACCTATAGCCTGTACCTGGCCGGGAGGGGTAATGTTGGCATATAATTTAACGGTAGCTCCGGCAACAGGAGTTTGAACTCCACCATGGCCGGTAGTATCAACCACAAAAATATCAACGGTGCAGTCTGTATTCCTCTGGCACGATGACTGGGTAGCGCCCAGCATGATAAGGAATAGACCTGCAAGTGATAATAAACTGAAAGTAAATATTTTCTTCATGAAAAGCTAAAATCAGTACTTTTACGTTTCACAAAAATAAACATTTTTTCGAATGATAAGAAAAATTCTGCTGGTATTGATAATATTAGGGATATCCTCATACGGATGGTCCCAGGGTAAGAAATCGAAAGAAATCGAGACAAAAGTCAGAATCCATACTACGATGGGCGATATTGTGGTTAAACTTTATAATGAAACCCCGCAAACAAGAGATAATTTTATTAAACTGGTTAAGGAGAAATTTTATGACAGTACCCTTTTTCATAGGGTTATAAAGACATTTATGATACAAGCGGGCGATCCGAACTCTAAAAAAGCAGCACCTGGTGTTATGCTAGGCAATGGAGACGCAGGTTATACGGTTCCTGCAGAAATTATGCCCGATTTGTTCCATAAAAAGGGTGCTATTGCTATGGCGAGACAATCTGATGAGGTTAACCCGACAAAAGCTTCTTCTGGTTGCCAGTTTTATATTGTTCAGGGTAAAGTGTACAGAAGCGGTGAACTGGATACCATTGAATTCCGGATGAACCTTGGAATTAAGCAGCAGATTTTCACGAAACTGATAAATATGCCCCAGAATGTCGCATTAAGGAATAAATTTATTAAATTCCGTGACCAGAGCAATATTGACAGTTTGCAAGCGCTTACCAAGACAATAGAGCCCACTATAGATTCTATATATGAAAAATCTCCCAAGTTCAAGTTCTCTGATGAGGAAAGGAAGGTGTATACCACTGTTGGGGGTACTCAACAATTAGATGGCAATTATACCGTTTTTGGTGAAGTGGTTCAAGGCCTTGATGTGGTAGATAAAATAGCTGGTGTGCAGATTGGAAAATACGACAGGCCTGTTGAAGACGTGCGTATTTTAAGCACTGAAATTGTTAAATAAACAATGGAAAGTAAGGTAAAAGAATTAGTAGCGGAAGTAGAATCAGTCAGTATTGCGAACCCTGACCAGGCAGAGCAATTCAGGCTAAAGTATTTAAGCAAGAAGGGTATACTGGCTGAACTGTTTGAGGAGTTTAAAACATTGGTTCCCGAACAAAGGAAGTTAGTAGGAAAGCAATTAAATGAACTTAAGCAGCTTGCCGAAAAGAAGCTGAATGAGGCTAAAGAATCGGTTGCACAAAATGGTTATTCAGGTGAGAAAAATATTGACCTTTCATTGCCTGCTGAACATGCTGAGTTAGGTTCAAGGCACCCTATTTCATTGGTAAGAGCGAGTATTACCGATATATTTACCAAAATAGGTTTTACCATTTCCGAAGGCCCTGAAATTGAAGATGACTGGCATAATTTTGGTGCACTGAACTTTCCCGAGGACCATCCGGCCAGGGATATGCAGGATACTTTTTTTGTAGAATCGGGGAATGATGAAAAATGGTTGCTCCGCACACATACCTCATCAGTTCAGGTAAGAGTAATGAAAAACCAAAAGCCGCCTATCAGGACTATTTCCCCAGGCAGGGTGTACCGTAACGAGACAATTTCAGCACGTGCGCATTGCCAGTTTCACCAGGTAGAAGGCCTTTATGTAGATGAAGGAGTTTCATTCGCCAACCTTAAGCAAACACTATATTATTTTGTTCACGAAATGTTTGGTGAGGATATACAAATACGTTTCCGCCCTTCATTCTTTCCGTTTACCGAGCCAAGTGCTGAAATGGATATATCATGCATTATTTGCGGTGGAAAAGGTTGCCCTGTTTGCAAACAAAGCGGTTGGGTAGAAATTTTGGGCTGTGGCATGGTTCACCCTAACGTACTTGAAAATTGTGGCATTGACAGCAAGAAATATACAGGTTATGCTTTTGGTATGGGTATTGAACGTATAACTATGTTGCGATATCAAATAAAAGACTTACGGATGTTCTTTGAGAACGATATGCGTTTCCTTTCCCAGTTTAAATCTGTTCTATAAACTGTACCGGTATGAAAATTATTGAATGCCCAAGAGATGCTATGCAGGGGATAGATGATTTTATCCCTACTGAAAAAAAAGTGGGGTACATAAACTCCCTTCTTAAAGTGGGTTTCGACACCATTGATGTAGGCAGCTTTGTATCTCCCAAGGCTATTCCTCAAATGAAGGATACGGCTGAAGTACTTGAACAAATAGACCTTTCGTTGGGTAACAGCAAGTTGTTAGCAATTGTGGCTAACCTGCGTGGTGCTCAAGATGCCGTGCAATTTGATGAAGTTGACTTTCTAGGATTTCCGTTTTCTATTTCAGAAACGTTCCAGAAAAGAAATACAAATTCTACAATTGAAGAATCATTGGTACGGGTTGAAGAAATACAAAGGGTATGTGTAAAGAAGAAGAAAAAACTGGTCGTGTATATTTCTATGGCATTTGGTAACCCTTATGGAGATGAGTGGAGCAGTGATGTAGCTATACACTGGTCGCACAAATTACATGATATGGGTATTAAGATTTTAGCACTATCTGATACCGTTGGTGTTTCAAACCCTGAGAATATTACGGAGTTGTTCTCAACACTTATTCCTGAACTGAAAGATGTTGAATTTGGAGCACACCTGCATACAACTCCCGATAAGTGGGAAGAAAAAGTAAAAGCTGCTTACGACAGTGGTTGCCGCAGATTTGATGCTGCTATAAAAGGTTTTGGCGGATGCCCTATGGCAAGCGATAAACTCACAGGCAACATGCCTACTGAAAATCTTTTGGCTTTCTTTCAAAAGAAGAATGTACCTACCTCAATTGATACAAAAGCATTTGCAGAGGCTATGATAATGGCGGACAAGACTTTCCCGCACTGATGAATATCATTTACCTTACTCTCATATTTATCTATATTTGCCCAGCTTATTAATATGCTTTCATTCGACGATACAGCCATTGCATTTTCAGGTAAAACCGATGCCGATTTAAGGCGTTCGTATTGGTTATTCAGGTTAGTGGGCAACAGTAACCTGGTAAACTTCGGACAAAAGGCAACTACATTCGCTATCAATACTCATTTGCCCATAAGAGGATTCATTAAAGCCACTATTTTTAAACAGTTTTGCGGAGGCGAGGATGTTAATGAATGCCTGAAAACAATTGAATCACTTGGTAAGTATAATGTAGGTTCAATACTTGATTACTCGGTGGAGGGTAAAGCAGAGGAGAAGATTTTTGATGATACTGCCAGCCATATTATCGAAACAATAGAACTGGCAAGCAAGAAAAAGCATATACCCTTTGCGGTATTTAAACCTACCGGTGTAGGAGATATTGCTTTGATTGAGAAAGTGAGTAGCAAAGTTTCGCTAAGTGCAGAAGAACAACAAGCATGGGAAAAAGTAAAGAACCGTTTTGATGGCATTTGTAAAAAAGCGCATGATTGTAAAGTGCAATTATTGATAGATGCAGAAGAAAGCTGGATACAGGTAGCTGTTGATGACCTAGCCCATGATATGATGCTGAAGTATAACAAGGAGCAGGCTATTGTTTTTAATACTGCCCAATTATACCGCAACGACAGACTTATTTACCTGGAGAATGCATTGAAAGATGCAAAAGAAAAGAAATATTACTTTGGAATAAAGCTGGTACGTGGTGCCTATATGGAAAAAGAAAGGGCCCGTGCTCAGAAAATGGGATACACTTCACCCATTAATAATACCAAGGCCGATACCGATAAGGAATACAATGCTGCACTGGAATTTTGTGTCAAGAATATTGATGTGATTTCTATTTGTGCAGGTACCCATAATGAAGATAGTGCCATGTTATTGGTTAAACTAATGCGGCAGAATAATATTCCTGCAAACCATCCTCATGTATGGTTTTCGCAATTGCTGGGTATGAGTGACCATATAAGCTTTAATGTGGCCAATGCCGGGTACAATGTTGCAAAATATGTACCGTACGGGCCGGTGAGAGATGTATTGCCTTACCTTATTCGCAGGGCTATGGAAAATACATCTGTAAAGGGACAAACAGGAAGGGAATTAAGCCTTATTATAAAAGAAAAGCAGCGCAGGACATCCCAAAAATTATCTTGATTATGGGATGGTCAGTGGTGTTACAAGGTGAGAAGCAAAATGTTATTGAACGCATTGATGAGGAATTTTATTGGGACATATTATCCGAACATGAATGGAATAATAGAGGACAATATATTTTATTAAAATACTTGGATCCATATGGCGATGCTATATTTAACCCTGGACAGATGGATGATTTGATAGCTGATCTTGAAAGAATGAAAAAATCAGTGGATTCCAATAAATTATTAATTGATAAGATTGTTGCCATGGCCGTAACTTGCAAAAATGAAGTTCATACATATATCCGATTTATAGGAGATTGATATTATAGAATAAAAATGAAGCTTCTTGAAAATTTTCCCCTTAAAGATATTACCACTTTTCATGCTAAAGTATTTGCAAAACAATATGCTGAGTTTACTTCTGTTGATGAACTGAAAGAAATTCTCTCATTGCCCAATGTAAAAGGCAAGCAATTTATGATTTTGGGCGGAGGCAGTAATGTGTTGTTCACTGGCGACTACAATGGTATAATAATTCGCAATGCTATTAAAGGCATTGAAATAGTAAAGGAACAAGGTGATGATATTTATATAAAAGCAAATAGTGGTGAAAAATGGCACGACTTTGTATTGTATTGCGTAAGTCATAATTACGGCGGTGTTGAAAATCTTTCACTCATTCCCGGTACAGTGGGAGCAGGGCCAATACAAAATATAGGTGCTTACGGAGTAGAATTGAAAGATACTTTATTTGAAGTGGAGGCATTGAATATTCATACGCATGATGTTAAGAAATTTTCGAGCGAAGACTGTAAGTTTGGTTATCGTGAAAGCATTTTTAAAGGAGAACAAAAGGGTAAGTATATAATTACTGCAGTTACACTGAAACTAAATAAGAATCCAAAAAAACTGAATACAACATACGGTACCATAAGTAAAGAACTGGAAGCAATGGGTATTGCCAATCCAACTATATCTGATATAAGCAAAGCGGTTATTAATATACGGTCCAGTAAATTACCTGACCCGGAAAAACTTGGAAATGCCGGTAGTTTCTTCAAGAACCCAATTATTCCCAATGCTCAGTTTGAGAAATTAAAAGCTCAGTTTCCTGAAATGGCTTCTTTTCCTGCTCACGAGGGTCATACTAAGTTAGCCGCTGGTTGGCTGATAGAACAATGCGGATGGAAAGGAAAGCGTATTGGTGATGCGGGAGTACATAAAGACCAGGCGCTTGTATTAGTGAATTATGGCGATGCTACAGGTAAGGAGATATATGACCTTTCAACAAAGGTTATTGAATCGGTGAAAGAGAAATTTGGAGTTCTTCTTGAAAGAGAAGTTAATATGGTATGAAATTAGCGATGAACTATAAGCTATAAACGATGAGCGCTCTTACGAAAAATATTTTAAAAGACAAAAGCTTTCGTTTTGCTATTAGGATAGTAAACCTACGCGAATATCTCGTTCATGAGAAGGGTGAACATGTATTAAGTAAACAGTTGTTGAGAAGTGGAACTGCTATTGGTGCTTTAGTCAGGGAAGCAAAGAATGCCGAAAGCAAGCCTGATTTTATTCATAAGTTAGGTATTGCCCAAAAAGAGTGTGATGAAACATTATACTGGTTGGAGTTATTGAGCGAAACAAAGTTTATTACTAAAACTGAATATCAGAGTGTTTTTTCTGATGCGAATGAGTTACTAAAAATTATACGGAGTTCCATAATTACTGCAAAGAAGTCCATAAATTTATAGTTCATCGTTTATAGTTTATCGTTATGATGAAAAAGTTATCGATGGAGGAACTAGGGCGTAAGACTACAGAAGAGTTCAAACATGCACTGAAGGTTCCCATTGTAATTGTATTAGATAATGTTCGCAGCATGAATAACATTGGCTCTGTGTTTCGCACTGCCGATGCGTTTCTTCTGCAAAGTATTTATTTATGCGGGGTTACCGCCACTCCTCCCCACCGTGAAATTCAGAAGACCGCTTTGGGTGCAACTGAATCTGTAGACTGGAAACATTTCCCTACAACAATAGATGCCGTTAATGAATTAAAGAAAGACGGCTTCACAATTTATGCAGTTGAACAGGCAGAGAAGAGTACCCTGCTTGATGTATTGAATGTGATTGATAAAAAAATCGGACTGGTTTTTGGAAATGAAGTGAGCGGAGTAGAACAATCAGTTATAGATGCATGCACTGGTTGTATTGAAATCCCACAATTCGGAACGAAGCACTCTTTGAACCTGGCAGTGAGTGTAGGTATAGTTGTTTGGGAAATTGTAAATAAACTAGGTGTCCCCTCTAACTCCCCCGTCAGGGGAGAATAAATACTTTACTCCTTCCCTATTGGGGAAGGTTGGGATGGGGCTGTATTAGGACTTCTTGTTATTATCCACCTGCCCCATAAGCACATATTCCATAATGTTGGCACCCATTTCAAGGGCTTTTTCATGCAGGTCTGGCGGGTCGTTGTATACTTCATGGTCTTCCCATCCATCGCCAAGGTCGGCATCGTAGTTATAAAAACAAACTAAGCGTCCATTATATACTAAACCATAACCAATAGGTCTTCCGCCATCGTGCTGGTGAATCTTTGGCAGGCCATGTTCAAAGCTGTACTTCTGGTGATATATAGGGTGATTGAAAGGCAACTCAACTAAAGTCAATTCAGGGAACACTTTTTTAATTTCTCTCTTGAATGCTGAATCAAGCCCATAGCTATCGTTTACTTCTAAAAATCCACCACCTATTAAGTAATTTCTCAGGTTTTCAGCCTCTTCAGGAGTGAAAAGCAAATTACCGTTGCCTGTAATGTGTATTACAGGATAGCTGAATATCTCAGGGCTACCGGGCTCTACTACTGCTTCCTCAGGATTAATATTAGTGCTCAGGTTTTTATTGCAAAATGTAGCAAGGTTAGGCAGCGATGTTTTTCCATCGTACCAGTTTCCTCCTCCTTTGTATTTCATTCGTGCTATCTGGTAGGTATAGTTACCTGTGTAGCTTCCGGTGAACGAAAGAAACGGGAGAGAAACTAATATCAGTATAAATGCTCTTTTCATAATATCAAAGTTAAGCATTTTACGTTGTCCTAAACTATCAAATTCTTGGGCGTTCCCCTGACACTTCGGTCAGGGTCGGGCTTTACACTTCAAGTCCTCGCTTCGCTCCGGGCTTTCCGCTGCAATCCCTAACGCGTTACACGTTCAACGTGTGTAAAGTGCATGAAGCAACCAATGCCGCAGTTTCAGTGCGGTAACGAACGGTACCCAGTGTAATAGGAATGAACCCAGCACCAATGGCCTGTTCAACCTCATTATTGTGGAAATCTCCTTCGGGGCCTATAAGTATCATAGCGTTTTCACCTTTTTTATAAATCTCCTGGAAAGTGCTTTTATCTTTTTCAATACAATGAAGAACAAATTTCTGCCCACTGAAATTCTTAGCTGTTTCAAGAAAATCGTTGAATGTGGAAAGCTCTTGTGCTTCGGGTAAATACCTTCTGCCCGATTGTTTCATAGCTTCCACCACAATCTTTTGCAGGCGGTCAATCTTCAATATCTTTCTTTCTGAACGTTGAGTTATAATGGGAATAAATGATGCAATGCCAATCTCTGTCAGTTTTTCTATCAGCCATTCCATCCTGGCAATGTTCTTGGTCGGTGCAATAGCCACATTCAATTGCCATGATGCCTGAGCTTCTGTATCTTTCTCAAGGATCCTCAACACACATGCTTTGGCATTGGGTGTTTCTATTTCAGCCTTATAAAGACTTCCTTTCCCATCTGTAAGTTGAATATGTTCACCAGCTTGTAGCCGCAATACTTTTACACAGTGGTGTGACTCTTCTGCGTTAAGAGTGCAAGAATCACCATGAATTCCGGGAACATAAAAAAGATGCATGTACTACAGTTTAAGCACAGCCATGAATGCCGATTGCGGTATTTCCACATTGCCCACCTGGCGCATACGCTTCTTACCTTTCTTCTGCTTTTCCAGCAGCTTACGCTTACGGGATATATCGCCACCATAACACTTTGCCGTAACGTCTTTACGTATGGCACTAATGTTTTCACGGGCAATAATTTTGGCTCCTATAGCAGCCTGTATAGCAATCTGGAATTGCTGGCGGGGTATCAGTTCTTTAAGCTTCTCGCATATTTTCCTGCCAAATTCATAGGCGCGGTCCTTATGTATAAGCGCTGCAAGAGCATCTACCATTTCAGCATTAATAATTATATCGAGCCTTACTAATTCCGATGAGCGATAATCAACAGGAGCATAATCGAAGGAAGCATAACCTTTAGAGATACTCTTCAGCCTGTCATAAAAATCGAATACAATTTCAGCTAATGGCATTTCAAATACCATTTCCACACGGTCAGTAGTCAGGTAAACCTGATTTATAATAGCGCCTCTTTTTTCAATACAAAGCGACATAATAGAACCAACAAATTCTGTCTTGGTAATAATATTAGCCCGTATATAAGGCTCTTCCACGTGGTCAATCAGGGTTGGGTCGGGTAGGTCACTTGGGTTATTTATGTTGAGTTTTTCACCCCTTACTGTGTATGCAAAATACGATACGTTAGGCACGGTAGTAATAACTGTCATGTTAAATTCCCGCTCTAAACGTTCTTGTATAATTTCTAAATGCAACATTCCCAAAAAGCCGCAACGGAAACCAAAGCCAAGCGCAGCGGTAGATTCGGGTTCGTAAACAAGCGCAGCATCATTTAACTGCAACTTATCCATCGATGCTCTTAACTCTTCATAATCATCCGTATCTACAGGGTAAATACCGGCGAATACCATAGGCTTTACCTCTTTAAATCCTTTTATTTCTTCTTTGCAAGGGTTCTCCATGTTCATAATGGTATCGCCAACCCTCACTTCCTTTGCTACTTTAGTACCTGTAATTATATAACCCACGTCTCCCGCCAGAATTTCATCTTGCGGAGAATATTGCAACTTAAGCACACCCACTTCTTCCGCCACATATTCAGCGCCGGTAGCCATAAATTTTATCTTGTCACCTTTTTTAATGGTGCCGTTCACTACTTTAAAGTAGGCTACTACACCACGGAAAACATTAAATACTGAATCGAATATAAGTGCCTGTAATGGGGCATTTCTGTCTCCTTTTGGCGGAGCTATTCTTTCTATAATGGCTTCCAACAGGGCATCAACTCCCTGCCCTGTTTTTCCGCTGGCCAGTAATATTTCTTCTCTTGTACACCCAATGATATCTACCATCTGGTCCTTTATCTCTTCAATCATAGCATTGGGCATATCTACCTTATTCAGTACGGGAATAACTGTAAGGTCATTATCCAGCGCCAGGTAAAGGTTCGATATGGTTTGTGCCTGTATGCCTTGTGTAGAGTCAACCAATAGTAAAGCCCCTTCGCAAGCTGCGATGGAACGTGATACTTCATAAGAAAAATCGACGTGGCCGGGAGTATCAATAAGGTTTAAAACGTAGGCTTGCCCTTTGTGTACAAAACTCATTTGTATAGCATGGCTCTTAATGGTAATACCACGTTCTTTCTCCAGGTCCATATCATCAAGCACCTGTGCCTGCATGTCTCTGCCGGTCACTGTTTTAGTAAACTCCAGCAAACGGTCGGCCAGGGTACTTTTACCATGGTCGATGTGGGCAATGATACAGAAGTTACGTATATGTTCAATTTTTGCCATAAAGCGCATCCGCCCGGATGAATTCCGTTCGGACGGGCAAAAATATACTATTTTTCCAACCCTTCAATATTAGTAAGGTAGCGAGTTAATATTCTGACAAAAACAGGGTTATATAGACCACATTGTGGCATGCGTTTATTCGGTAAATAAATTAAATACCCCATTATCGGTATAAAAGTCGTATCTTGGTTAAGTTCGCAATATTGCGCCATTATTTAACGTTCTTACATATAATTACATAACAAGATTAATAAAAACAAAATGACAGATCAACAGATTGAAGAGAAGTTACAAGCGATTGAAGATAATAATCCGCAATTATTCAAACAATTTAAATTAAAGGACCATATTCATTGGGCAGCAGTAATTGATACTGATAAACTTACCTGGGGTTTTCACAAGGCATTCTTAGGCAATTTGCCATTTAAACTTAAGGTTGAGGTAAGCAAAGTGATGAATAAAATGACCAAAGGTGGTTATGGTACCGAGGTAAAAGAAAAAAAGACTAAAACAAAAAAAAGTGAGAGCCTATGAAAATGAAACCCGCGAAACAAGATTCAAAAGCTAAACTTGCTGTGGTAAAGGAAAAACCTAAAAAAGGTGCTTCTGTAGAAAAGAATAGTTATTCAGAAAAAGAATTAGCGGAATTCCGTACAATTCTTCTTGATAAACTGGAGCAGGCAAAGAAAGACCAGGAATTACTTAAGAATGCCCTTTCTCATACCGATGACCACGGTACAGATGATACCTCACATACTTTCAATGCAATGGAAGGTAGCGCTGAAGGTGAGACAAAAGAAGAAACTGCACAGCTTGCTTTACGACAAGAAAAATATATAAAGAACCTGCAGAATGCATTGATTCGTATTGAGAATAAAACTTACGGAATTTGCAGGGTTACAGGCAAGCTAATCTCCAAAGAAAGGCTGCGCAGTGTTCCACATGCTACACTTAGTATTGAAGCAAAGCAGGCGGAGAAATTCAACCAGGGAGGAGTATAGGAAAATTAGGATTACTCGATTCAATATTCTCAGAGGCTTCCCTATCTTTGCCCTTGCTAAAATGCTGTACTATGAGCAAACCAACCGAGGAACAAAAATATTTTACCGATTCAGGTATTGAAATAAAACGTGTGTACCCTAAACAGGAATTTCCTGATGAACAACCGGGGCAATTCCCTTACACCCGTGGCGTGCACCCCGATATGTACCGCAGCAAACTGTGGACCATGCGCCAGTATGCAGGTTTTTCTACGGCAGAGGAATCGAATAAGCGTTACCACTATTTATTGAATAATGGCAC
>Ga0206855_10361_pt1 | contig 11532 bp, 12 predicted proteins | sample Alteio_BWOrgCont_51_FD_152637 | JGI IMG/M metagenome (GOLD analysis project Ga0206855, IMG submission 152637) | Enriched cells from forest soil in Barre Woods Harvard Forest LTER site, Petersham, Massachusetts, United States -... | ecosystem: Environmental > Terrestrial > Soil > Temperate forest >...
GTTTTTTCATTTGTCCCGGTGAAGCAACCATTTTGTATCGCGGACATGCAGATGCCGTTGTGGTCGGAATCGTAGACAGTCAGCGTAACGGTCGCACTCTGTTTCAGCGCGACCCAAACCGTAACGGCATCTGTCGTGACCTGCCGCAGGATTGGCCCTGCCAAAACCAGCGGTAGTTCGCCGAAGCGGTTAGCGAAACTTTTGAATGCCATGATTGACTCCGCACATAACGCCTGAATCGTGAAGCTATCCTCCATCGATCGAATCGGAAAAGTTGAAGAGGATCGAGGTGACAGTTTCCAGCTACCTCATAGTTGCCGTCACTGGAGATATCGAAAACCTGAGATAGAAGACGACAACCCCGGCTGTAGATAGATATGGATTGAACTGCTGATCAACTGATGCAGAGCATTTTGAATAGCTGGTTGTCGTATTTTGACTGCGATTTCCGATATCGCCAGTGAGGGAGTGGCGCTTCGCAATCGTCAACGCCAGTCACGAAAGCTGACTTGCCTGAACCGATGGCGGCTATCGCACCACCACTAAAGAATTGAAAGTGCAAAGGAAATCACATGACCTTCCTTCAACATCTGGGCAGTACACTCAAGACGGTTCTCCACATAGGCGTGGAAGCCGCTGCCGTTGCGGAACCGATAGTCGCGCTCGCGTTTCCCGAAGTTATACCGCTCTATCAATCCACACTTGGCCTCGCGGCGGGCGCCGAAGCTCTCGCCCCGACAATAACTGGGACTGGGCCGCAGAAACTGTCACAGCTCCTGGCCACGCTGCTTCCTCAAGCACAGGCCTGGGCGAAGACAAACAATATCAACTGGCCAACGGAGGAGATTCAGCGGTGGGCTTCAGCCGTAGTCGATACGGTGAACTTAATCCCGGCGCCTGCGGCAGCGCCTCCGGCCTCGTGATCTTTGCTCGCAGGCTTACGGACGCAATGGTGAGTGGAGACAGTGGAAGCTCGAGAATAAAATCTGGGCTTTCCGAAGAACGAGAATGACGAAAACCGCCAGATTACTAGTTGACTGGCTAACTTCCCTTTTAAAAAGGGGCGCCGCTCCTATACTGTGATTTCGTCAACTATCTAGCTGGTGAGTTGATTCGGCTTCCGGAGTAAAGCATCGACCCTCTATCGGTGCTTTGTAAACAGAAGAGTGACTTCGAGACTCAACTGCCATCTTGGCGAGACCTGGCTCACCGGGCGGACAACGTTGCGAAAGACCGTGAGGTTCGCATCGACCGGCTGCCGGTCGAGCTTGAAGGTCCTGCCGACGCCGCCTCCGATGGGCACGAGCCAGCGCTCGCTGAGAATCTGCGTCCAGTCAGCAGTAATGGTTGGGCTCGTTGTCAGATACCACTCGTCAGACAGGTTGTAGGAGAAACTCGGTTCGATTTGCATCTGGTTGACCGGGTCTCGTTTGGTGGCAGCAGGAAGTGACGTGACGTTCTGAACGAGGATTTCGACCGAGCCCCATCCCGGCTGTGATAGCACAACAAACGAAGGGCCTAACCCCCATCGGCCTGCCCCGAGTTTGCTGTCCGTGGCTGTGGGGATCAGCAAGGCTGGTCCCACACCCCAGATGAGCCTGCTGACATATGTGGGCGTGAAGAAGAACGTAGGGACAATGTCTCCTAAGCCCAGCGTCCCGCCGGTCTCTCGTGTCAGGTCCGGAACGTAAGCTACAGCGGTCGCCACGATGCGTGGAATTAGCAGCCATCCCTTGGATATCTGGATTGGAAAGAGTGGCTCGATCTCGAGATCGCCCGCCGTGCGATGCAACAGCCCGGCGTCGAAGTATATGTCAGGCTCCAAAGGGAGCTTGATTACATCGGCGAAGGGATTCCTGGCGATCTTTTGTAGTTCCTGCTGCGAGGGTCCTTGCGCGCACAGAGCCACCGGCACGAGACAAACGCAGATTGCTAGCGCGAACCGGGGCCTTGCCGTCTGGGCGCGACGGGAGTGTGCTAACTGATGGCCTGTGCGGTTCCACTGCATACCATTTAGCAGTCTCCTTCGTTTTCCAGGACCAACTTACTTACTCTAAGTTGCCATCGAGGTCCTCACCTCTGTTACCGGGGCAAGATAGTGTGCTCAAGGAGCATTACACTAAGAAGTCTTGGCATTGTCTCCGCAAACTCTCTTGAGAGCGTGACTCTCGCGATCAGCACGATTCGAGTCCGCCATCACTATCCCCCGTTCAGAACCAGTGTTTGCGTTTCAAATGCAGCAGCACTAGCACAGCAGATGCCAGCATCAAGCCAACGGCAAAGATAGTGCTGCCCGGGCGGTTTTCCCAGGGCAGGGGAAGATTCATCCCAAAGAATCCGGTGATGGTCACGAGCGGCAACGACACTGTCCCCCAGATGGTGAGGAACTTCATGACCTCGTTGGTGCGGTTGGCCGCTGCGGCGAGATAGAAATCGAGTGTTCCGGCTACCAGGTCGCGATAGCTTTCGATCATGTCGACGGTGCGTAACAAGTGATCGTGGACATCGTGGAAGTAAGGATCGAGATCACCGCCCAACAAGCTACGCTCCCGGCGGATGAGGGTGTTGACGACGTCGCGCATGTCTGCCGCGACGTGCTGGAACTTGATCAGCTTGTGCCTCATGTGAAATTTCATGTGAAAGATGTCGCGCAGCGTTGGCGGATCGGGATTCTTAAGCAATCCGGACTCCATGTCGCTGGCTTGTTCGCCTATTTGGTCGAGGACGGAGACGTAGTCGTCCACCGTCGCGTCCACCAGGCGATAGAACAGCTGGTCGAGGCGGGTGATCTGATTTTGCTGCGCGACTTGTTGCGACTTACGGATCACTGCGCAATCCTGCCTTAGTACGGTGATGAGGAAGTCCTTGCCTAAGGAATCTCTGCACAAGTCTGTGCACTGCATTCCGATTGGATAAAGTAGAAGGATGAAGCGGAGGGCGCATTTTCAGCGGACGTTAGCATCTCAATTGAGCTTTGAGAAGTATGGCAGGAAGAGCAAGCGGGAGCTGTTTCTGGACGAAATGAACATGGTGGTTCCGTGGACTGAGTTGCTTTCTCTGGTTGAGCCTCATTATGCGAAGGCAGGTAACGGGCGCCAGCCTGTTGGGTCGGAGATCATGCTGCGGACATACTTCGTGCAGCAGTGGTTCAACCTGTCGGACCCCGGTGTGGAGGAGGCGCTGTATGACTCGGCCTCGCTCCGGCGTTTCGTGGGCGTGGACCTTGGCGTTGCTCCGGCTCCGGACGAGACGACGATCTGCCGCTTCCGCCACCTGCTTGAAAAGCACGAGTTGGGCGAAGCCATGCTGGATGCAGTGAACCATCATCTTGCCAGCAAGGGCATCCGTATCGCGACCGGTACCATCGTCGATGCAACCATCATCCACGCGCCCTCGTCGACGAAGAACTTCACTGGTGAGCGTGATCCGGAGATGCATCAGACGAGGAAGGGCAAGCAATGGTACTTCGGGCTCAAGGCGCACATCGGCGTAGACAGCAAGGAAGGCATCGTGCATTCGGTATGCACTTCGGCGGCCTCGGTGGCGGACAAACATATGCTGGCTGACCTGCTGCACGGCGAGGAGCGCAAAGTGTGGGGCGACGGCGGCTATCAAGGCCAGAGGGAAATGATCCGCGAAGCCGCGCCCCACGCCCAGGACATGACCTGCCGAAGAACCAGGTTCAAGAACTATGTCGACGAAGAGGCCAGGCGGCGCAACACCACCAAGTCCCGAGTCAGAGCCAGAGTAGAACATCCTTTCCGGGTCCTGAAACGTATCTTTGGCTTCGAGAAGGTGAGATACCGAGGCATCAAGAAGAACCACAACCGGCTGTGCGCCTGCTTCGCGCTGGGCAATCTCTACCTGCACCGCAAACGGCTGGCACCGCTCGGGGCGTAGTGTCTCCCGAGGCAGGAAAGCTGCCTCCACAGACGCTCAAACAACCCCATACCGCGTCCACTCCAGGTACATCTCGCCCAAAAAACGCCCCGCCTCTCTGCCCCTACCAAATCAAACACCTGTGCAGAGATTCCCTAGGAAGATGTCGAGATCGTCGAAGTCAAGCTCGTCGCCGGTCCGCTGCACGTGCTTCAGGATGGAGAAGATGTATTCACCGTATTCGTCGGTCTTGGCGCGCTGAGGACGGTGGCGGCAGTCTTCGATTTGGAGCTCGTGTAGATGGAACCGTTTCGCGAGTTCGTCCAGAGCGCCCGAGTTAGGATCCGGGATGTTGAACCACGGAATTCCAGGCAGGAGTTGTTGCGCTTCGGTCATAGCTTAGGGGCGCTCGATGCCGAGCTTTTTCATGCGGAACTGCAGGGTTGATCGGTTTAATCCCCGCTTTTTCGCTTTGCCGTTCGGTCCGGCAAGGACCCATACAGTTTTCTTCAGAGTGACCAGAATGTGCGCCCGTTCGGCCTCTTCCAGAGTCTGCGGTTTCCGGGTATCCGCGTAGGCCCCACGCTGGGACAGGTCTTCAACTGGGACTCGCAACTCTGGACCAGAACTCATAATCATAGCACGCTCGATCACGTTCTCCAGCTCCCGGATGTTTCCCGGCTAACTGTACCTCACAAGAGCATCCATGCCTTGCTTGGGAATGCTTTCGCATGTTTCTGTTCATGCGCTTGGAGAAGCATTGGACGAAATGCTATACCAGCAGCGGGATGTCCTCACTCCGTTCCCGTAGTGCCGGGACGTGGAGGGGAAAAACATTTAACCGTAAAAAAGATCAGACCGGAACTTTTGTTCTCGGGCCAAGGCGCCTAGATCCCGGTTGGTTGCGGCGATCAGACGCGTGTTGGTCTTGAGTGTCTTAGAACTCCCCAAGCGTTCGAACTCCCGCTCTTGCAATACGCGCAGCAATTCGGGCTGGAGCTCAAGCGGAATCTCTCCAATCTCATCCAAGAAGATTGTTCCCTGATTGGCCAACTCAAAGCGGCCCATCCGCTGAGCAATGGCGCTGGTGCCCGCGCACGGGCAGTGCAGCAAGAGCTTCGCCCGGATAATAGTACGCAAGCGAAGGAGGCCGTTATCCTGCGCTGATCTGATCTCCGGCCTGAAGGTGAACCACATGGACGAATAGTCCGCTTCTCGAACAAATGGCATTCGGATTTCAACTGACGTTACCAGGACAATGTGCGCATCCAGACCCGGGGTAAGGCCAAGACCCAAGAGTCGAACTCAGCTCAACAATCTACATCACTGCCAGCCCAAAGCGACACGATGAGGTAGAACCTGAGCAAAGACTGGACTCAATAGAACCGACGAACGGAACATTCCTCTGGATCGCCACTGCGATCCAGGAGGGAAACATGCAACAGGGAAGCCTTATATGAAGCGTTCGAAAGCATGGTCCGGACGTTTGGCAGTTTCGATGGTCAGAAACAGTGGGAACGGGCAACGCGTATATCGGAAGAGAGTCATCGGGACGGTAGAGCAGTATTCCGATGCTGTGGAAGCTCGGCGGTTCGCCGCCGGCATTCTCGCAATGCCCAGCCCCGCCGATCTTCCGACCAAACCAGTAGCGATGACGATTGCGGAACTGGGCCAGCACTTCAGCATCGTGAATTGGCACGCGATGACAACTGGCGAAGTTATTCCACGAGGAGGAATTACGAATTCAATTTGCGAAAGTGGATCATTCCGCGATGGGGAAACTATGCACTCGGTGAGGTGCGAACGATCGAAGTCGAATCCTGGCTGCGAAGCCTGCCCTTAGCCAGAAGCAGTTGCGCCAAAATCCGCAACCTGATGTCGGTGCTCTTCAATCATGCCTGGCGGTATGAGTTGTTTGATCGGAATCCCATCAAGCTCGTTCGCCAGAGCGCCAAGAGACGGGCCGCTCCCAATGTCCTTGCCCCGGCTGAAATCAAGCTCCTCTTGAACGAATGCAAGGCGAAAGCTTGCGTATCTTATTGATTCTCTATTGGCGTCCCCGACGGGATTTGAACCCGTGTTATCGCCGTGAAAGGCGCGACCCTGTAGCAACATTAAGGCACTGCTGAGAACCAGAACGCATCGGTACGAATCCTAGCAACATTAACGAACACGTTAAGTGCTCCACGCAACTGCCCGCAATCATGGTACGCCAAATTGGGCGTCTCATGCAGCGCGATCGGTTGCTTCAGCCAAGGGTTAAAATCCGGACAGCCGACATCAGGCTGTCTTTCGGAGACTCTGAGATTTGGAGAGGGTCATTGAGAGTCGAAAAGCCGGTTCACTTGTATTAGGTCACTGTTCCGGATAATCCCAGCGAAGATTGGTTTGTCTTTGCGCCCCAAGCTCATTTGGCTCGAGCATTTTTGAGGACTACGAAGGCTTCGAATCGCGTGAGGCAGAAGTGCGGCTAGTCCAGCGGGATGTCACAATCGTCCCAGCGACACATCGGTGTCACCGTATTCCCGGCGGCATAGAAAGCGCGCGCATAAATCGCCTCGGCCGACCAGAGGCACAGCGAAACGGAAAAGATGGCGAAGTACATGCCCATTGTTGCCGTGTCCGCGCGATGAAATTTAGCGCCCCGAAAAGCGCATCCACGAGCGGGAATTCCATCGCGATCATGAAAGCGGAGAGCAGAAAGGAGAATGCCAGAATCCGTGAGACAGACGAGTTGACTGCTCGCGCAAACGGCTCACCATCCTTCGTCGAACTCACCCATAGGTCGTTGTTGCGGTCGGAAGATCCCGAGCCTCTTCATCTTGTAAACCAATGTTGTGCGCTTAAGTCCAAGAAGAACGGCTGCTCCTTGCTGCCCTCCTATGATTCCTCCAGTGGCCCGCAGAGTCTCTAAAATCAGGGCTGCTTCGCGATCGCGCAATGCACTTCGTGAGGCAATTGCGGGCTTTGTATTCGCGTGTAATGTCGAAAGGGGATTCGGAAGCACTCCATTGTCCGATTCGATGACGGCCCGTTCAATCAGGTTCTGGAGTTCCCGTACATTGCCGGGCCAAGGGTATGCGATAAGTGCATTCATCGTTGGTTCCGGGATCAGTTCAATGTGCTTCCCCATGCGCCGTGCGAATACGGCGACGAAATGGAGGACCAACTGGCGTATGTCCTCTCGGCGCTCGCGCAAGGGCGGCACTGAGATCGGAAACACGTTCAAGCGGTAGTACAGATCACTGCGCAATTCATTCCGTGCCGCCATTTCCGCCAGGTTCCGATGCGTTGCGGCGATAATACGAACATCAACTTTGTAGGTTTGGTCACTTCCTAATCTCTCAAACTCTTGCTCCTGCAACACACGCAGCAACTTCGGCTGCAAGGCCAGCGGAATGTCACCTACTTCGTCCAGGAAAAGCGTGCCCTGATGGGCCACTTCGAATCGCCCAGCCCTTTGCGCGATGGCGCCGGTGAACGCGCCCCTCTCATGTCCAAACAGCTCACTCTCGAGAAGATCAATGGGAATCGCCGCACAGTTAATCTTTACAAAGCGTCGATTGCAGCGGGGACTGATATTATGGACGGCCTGCGCGATTAGCTCTTTGCCGGTGCCAGTCTCTCCCTGTATCAGAACTGTAGAGTGTGTTGGACCAACACGTTCAACTTGTTTGAGCACAGTTTCTAAGCCGGCGCTATCACCGATAATTCGCTCAAACTGGGAATCCCTGCTCTCGCGGGTTCGCGGACCGCTGTTGGGGAAAGCCGCCACAAGTCCTCCGACGGTTTTATTCTTCATCTTGCGCAACGTTCAAACAAGTCCGAATCCGATCCAAGAGGACCGAATTGTCAAAGGGCTTTGCCAAGAACGCGACCGCGCCGTCTCTCATAGCCCGAAGACGCATTTTCTCGTCACCATGCGCGGTTATGAATATGATCGGAATCTGGTAACCTTCAGCATTCAACTGAGACTGCAGATCGACGCCGGACATGCCCGGCATTCGAATATCGGCAATGAGACAACGAACATCTTGCAGAAGCCCAGATTTAAGAAATTCCTCGGCTGACCTGAACGCTGCAATCGTGTATCCAGCCATTTTCAGCAGCCGTTGCAACGACGCCCGAACCAATTCCTCATCATCAACGATGGCGATCACGCAGTCCTCGTTTTCCAATCAGCACACTGTAGCCTACTGTGTTCGCGCAGGTTCGTAAATTATCGTTATCTTTAGTTGACTTAAAGAACTTTTATGTCTCATGCGAAGGGGCATCAGGCGAAGCGTGCTAAAGCGAGCATAGTTCCGAGAGGGGATGGGCCGGCAGTCAGAGCTATTTGGCTGAGGCGAGATTCAGCTTTTCCGCCATTCTACCCAGTTCGGCTGGCGAACCGGCTTGCATCTTTTGCATTACATGCCCGCGATGGACGGCAGCGGTGACCTCACTCACACCAAGCTTCGAGGCTATTTGTTTTGTCGGCATTCCAGAAACGAATAGTGCCATCACCTCGCGTTCTCGGGCGGTTAGGGTTTTGTATCGCTGCTGTAACTGTGAGATATCGCTTCGTTCCCGCCGAATTCCTTCATCGCGGTGCAGGGCCTGCTGCACTGCATCCACCAGTTCCTGAGGTCGAAAAGGCTTGGTGAGAAATTCCACAGCTCCCAATTTCATGGCTCTGACAGCCATGTCGACATCAGCGTGCGCGCTAATGAAGATGACGGGAATGCTGAGGCCAGCATCAATCAGTTTACGTTGCACCTCGAGCCCACTCATTCCAGGAAGTCGGATGTCCAAAATCAGGCAGCTTGGGCCCTCGGGCATGTTCCGCCGCAGAAAGTCTCGCGCGCTGGCAAATGCCTCCCCACGCAACCCGACAGTTTTCAGCAGGCGCTGGATCGAGGCACGCACATCGCCATCATCATCAATAACAAATACGGTGGCCGGGTCGGGCGCGCTCATGCGGCCTCTGATTCATGCGGTGGAAGTTCAAAGTAAAATGTAGCTCCGCGTTCTGGATTCCCCTTCGCCCACAACCGGCCGCCATGCGACTCGACAATTGACCGGCTGATTGCCAAGCCCATTCCGGTGCCTTGGGGTTTCGTGGAAAAGAACGCCTCGAAGATGCGATCTTCCTTATTCTCCGGTAGCCCTACACCGGTGTCACTCAGCGAGATCAGGACTTGCCCACTATCGGTTAGCTCCGAAGTCACAACGAGTTCGCCACCGGAGTTTTTCATGGCTTCAATAGCATTGAGCATGAGGTTCATGACGACTTGCTGCAATTGCACCCGGTCGCCTCTGACCTGTGGAATGTGCTCCGAAAGTTTCAGCGTGATCGCTACGGAAGATGGCCTAGACTCTAACTCAAATAGAGGTTCAATTTCGCGAATGACTTGGTTGAGATCAACCAGCTCTCGATCCTGAGTGCTCTTCTTGGAGAGCGAGCGCACGTGGTCGATAACGTCGGCGGCGCGTTTGACCGATTGCGCCGTTGCCGAGATGGCCCCCCGGAGTTCCTGAATCTCCAACGGGTCTCGCTCAAGCAGCCATAAACTGATTTGTGCATTGGTTGTCGCCGCGGAAATCGGTTGTTTGATCTCGTGCGCCAACGAAGCCGCCATCTCTCCCATGACGCTCACGCGGTTGATGTGTGCGAGATCTGCTTCAAGCTGGCGCAGCCTATGGCGTGCCTCTTCGGCATGTTTGCGCTCCGTGATATCGACCATGGTGCCGACTACTTGAACAAGCTCTCCGCGAGGACTCAAAACTGGATGGCCGATGCCATGAATGTGATTGACTGTTCCATCGGGTTTCACGGTTCTGAACTCGATGTCGAAATATACCTTCTCGAGGAACGTCTTATCACGTGCCATTATGAAATTGTCGCGGTCTTCCGGGTGTATTCTCTGTAGCCATTGGTCCCACTTCGGCAATCCCTGGTGTGGATCAAAGCCGAAGAGTCGGAACATTTCCTCCGACCAGTACAGGATCTCGCGGCTCGTGCCATCTATGGCACAACTGCCCGTATGGGTCAGCGTCTGCGCTTCCATCAAATAGGCTTCACTTGACCGAAGGGCTTCCTCGGCATGGTTCCGTTCCGTTACGTCCACCGCCGTACCGACATATTCAACGAGATCGCCAGATGCCTTGAAAACCGGATGACCGATCGAACGAACGTGCTTAATTGGCCCGCCGGGAAGAACAATTCGATACTCCACATCGAAGTCCGATTTTTCACGAAAAATCGCCCTCTCGAAGGCTTCGATCACCCTTTTCCGATCCTGCGGATGAATGCGCTCGAAGAATTCTTCGTCTGACGGTATTCCTTCATCAAGGGCGAAGCCAAAGACACGGTAATGTTCCGGGGACCAGTGAACGCTCCGCCTGGTCGCCACGTCCCATGCCCAGCTGCCCGCATGGGTCAGCGTCTGCGCTTCCATCAAATAGGCTTCAGTTGACCGAAGGGCTTCCTCGGCATGCCTCCGTTCCGTTACATCCATCGCAACGCCGACGAATTGGAGCAATTCCCCTGACGAATCCAAAACGGGGTGCCCGACGCCATGAATGTATTTGATAGTAGAGCGCGGAGGCAGAATCCGGAACTCCACATCATAATCCGACTTTTCGGCGATTGCTCGGTCGAGTGTCACTTGCCACCGACCTCGGTCCTCTGGATGGATACGTTGCAACAGCTGCTCCCAGGTAGGCATCCCATCCTTCGGATCGAAGCCGTATATCCGATACCATTCCTCTGACAGATACAAAACGTTCATTCCAGCAGGGTCCCCTGCCCAACTCCCTATATGAGCGAGTCGCTGCGCTTCTGCAAGGTAACTCTTGCTTCGGCGTAATGCCTCCTCCGCATCTTTGCGTTCAGTGACATCGGCAACCGTGCCGAGCACCTCAACAAGTTCTCCGTCGGGACTCACTACTGGATGGGCCAGGCCACGAACGTGTTTGACCGTTCCATCAGGTAGAACGATTCTGTACTCGAGGTCGGCGTCTACCTTTTGGAGGAACATCCGATCGCTGGCCTCCTGCCTAACCTTGTCGCGATCTTCCGGGTGCATTCGCTGCAACCATTGGTCCCGCTTCGGAAGGCCCTGTTGCGGATCAAATCCGAAAATTCGGAACATTTCCTCGGACCAGTACAGGGCCTCGCGGGTTGTGCCATCGATGGCCCAACTGCCTGTGTGGGCCAGCCTCTGCGATTCGGCTAAATACGCCTCGCGTTTACGAAGGGTCTCCTCTGTCCGCTTCAGTTCGCTCAAATCAAGTGCGAAAGCAACGCCCTCGCTACCACCTTCCTCGAACAGGGCGCCGGCGACCAGCACCTGCACGCGGCTGCCATCTCTCCGGAACAACTCCTTCTCATACGGCTGGACACTCCCGGTTGCTCTTATTTCTGTTAGGGCGCGTTCGTCGTGTTCGCGCCATTCAGTCGGCGTCAGATCCGTCCAGCTCACGCGAGCCGTGGCGACATCTTCACGGTCATATTGCACCATTCGGAGAAAAGCTTCATTGGACTCGACAATGGCACCGTCGAGCCTCCAGATCACAATTGCCATGATGTTGGCGTCGACCAGGCGCCGAATCTTGGCCTCACGCTGTCTAAGATCGGCGTATAGCTGCGTATTCTCCAGTGAAATCGCG
>Ga0206855_10368_pt1 | contig 11518 bp, 10 predicted proteins | sample Alteio_BWOrgCont_51_FD_152637 | JGI IMG/M metagenome (GOLD analysis project Ga0206855, IMG submission 152637) | Enriched cells from forest soil in Barre Woods Harvard Forest LTER site, Petersham, Massachusetts, United States -... | ecosystem: Environmental > Terrestrial > Soil > Temperate forest >...
CGACGGATATTGACCGACCCGGTTTGGAGCGAAAGAGTTTCGTTTACGCAGATATTTGGCCCGAAGCGGTTTTTCGAGCCGCCTGTACGATTGAGCGACCTGCCGGCGCTCGATGCCATCATCATTTCGCACGACCATTACGACCACCTGGATGAGGAAACCATAAAATTTTTTGGGCACAAAACCATCCCGTTTTTTTGCTCACTCGGCGTTGGGAAGCATCTTGAAAAATTTGGTATCGCGAAAAACTTCATTACCGAAATGGACTGGGGCGACAGCGTTTTGGTGGGTGATGATTGCGTGATAACGGCAACGCCAGCAAGGCATTTCAGCGGCAGGGGACTATTGGGACGGAACGAAACTTTATGGTCGTCGTTTGTAATAAAAGGGACAAAGCACAATATATTTTTTGGCGCTGACTCGGGCTGGTTCCCTGGCTTTAAAGAAATAGGAGATGCGTTTGGCCCCTTTGACCTTACCATGCTCGAAATCGGCGCATACGGCAAGTACTGGCCGGATATTCATATGGGGCCTGATCATGCATCAGACGCTCATATCGCGCTAAAAGGCAAACTGATGATGCCCATACATTGGGGCACGTTTAACCTTGCCCCTCATGCCTGGTATGAGCCCATTGAGAGGCTGGTGAATTATGCTAAAAAAAAGCATATTAAATTATTTGCACCCGAACCGGGCGCTGCTACCGAGGTTAAGGAATATGTTTCGGGTTGGTGGGAGAAATACCGTTGATGTGCAGATGGAAAACAGATAAATGATTATCAGGATTTCGTTTTTACTTTCCTTTTAAAATATAAAAGATACTTGCTACGCAGATCAATAAACAGAGGCAAGAATAAAGAATTGCATGAGAGAGACTCATAAAGCTATCCGAGTAAAACGCCAGTATTAAGAAAAACCAAATACAACAAAAAAATATCGAAAATACCGCAAGGCCTTTAAGCATTTTATTTATGTTTTGATTGTCCTAATCCTTTGGTTTAAATAATATTCAGCATTTTCTGCGTAGCCTTAATGGCGCAAACTGTTTGGTCTGAATCCAATCCCCGGGTTATAAATTTTTTCTTATCGGTTTGCCAGGTGATAATGGTTTCACATAGCGCATCGGAACTGCTGCCGGGCGCTATCCGCACGGCGTAGTCAATCAGCTTTGGCAGGCACCTGTTTTTCCGGGTATAAACGTTGGTAAGCGCGTTCATAAAAGCGTCGAACTGCCCGTCGCCTTGTGCATTTTCTTCAAACTTTTCGCCGTCAATCTTAACTGCTATAGTTGCCGACGGGCGCAGGCCCATCGAATTCATTAATACGTATGATTCGACAATTACCTTCTGCTCATAAAGGCTGCTGTCCAGCACATCCGAAATAATATAAGGCAGGTCTTCTTTAGTCACAGTCTCCTTTTTATCACCCAATTCAATTACGCGCTGGGTAACTTTTTTAAGGTCGGCGTCATTTAGTTTCAGGCCTAATTCCTGCAGGTTTTTTTCAATATTGGCTTTCCCCGATGTTTTCCCCAATGCATATTCGCGCTTTCTTCCGAAGCGTTCGGGAAGCAGATCGTTAAAATACAGGTTGTTTTTATTGTCGCCATCGGCATGTATACCTGCAGTTTGTGTAAACACATTGGCGCCAACAATTGGCTTGTTGGATGGAATCCTTACGCCCGAAAATGTTTCGACCAGCTTGCTCACCTTGTAAATGGAAGACTCTTTAATCCCTACTTCAACATCAGGCACAAAATCGTGTATAACGGCAACCGCGCTGGCCAGGGCTGCATTCCCGGCCCTTTCGCCCATGCCATTTACCGTTAAATGCAGCCCATCCGCACCGGCCTTCACTGCTTCCAGAACGTTTGCTGTACCCAGGTCATAATCATTATGCGCGTGGAAATCGAAGTGGATACCGGGATACCTTGATTTTATAGCTGCTACAAACTTAAACGTTTCGGTAGGCGTTAAAATCCCAAGTGTATCGGGTAATAATATCCGTTTTACGGGCTGTGTTGATAGGAAATCCAATAACAGGTAAACATATTCCGGTGAGTTACGCATACCGTTGCTCCAGTCTTCAAGGTAAACATTGGTTAAAATGTTATTATTTGCGGCAAGCTCAATAACATGTTTTATTTCACAAAAATGCTGTTCAGGCGTTTTTTTGAGCTGGTGTGTTAAATGGTTTAACGAACCCTTTGTCAACAGGTTCTGCACTTTAACACCCGAATTTATCATCCAGTCGATGGAAACACCATCGTCCACAAACGAAAGTACCTCAATCCGGTCTGAATAGCCGTTTTCTTCCGCCCATGTTAAAATGCTTTTAACCGCTTGAAATTCACCTTCAGATACTCGTGCAGAAGCAATCTCAACCCTATCGACCTTGAGTTCTTCTAATAATAGTTGGGTTATAGTTAGTTTTTCAGAGATAGAAAATGACACGCCCGATGTTTGCTCCCCATCGCGGAGTGTAGTGTCCATTATCTCTATTTTCCTTCGTTTCATGTACAGGATGTGTTTTGGTTGGTTGTGTGGTTGCTTCACCTAAATCCTCTCCAAAGGAGAGGACTTTAAGCGCGCTCTTTCTTAGAACCCTCTCCAAAGGAGAGGGCAGGGTGAGGCGTTAAAGCGGAAGGTTTGCCGCGAACTCTTCGATTTCCGTTTTGATGCTTTGCAAATAATCTATATCATCAAAGCCATTGATCATATTATCTTTTTTGTAATGACTGATGTCGAATGTTTCTTTTTCTCCTGTTGCTAAAAGTGTAATTGTTTGCCCAGGCAGATTCACTTCTATTTCTGTTTCAGGGTCGGCGAAAATGGCGGCAAAAATCTTCTCAGAAAATTCCGGGCTAACCTGCACGGGCAATACGCCGATGTTTAAGCAGTTGTTTTTGAAAATGTCCGCAAAAAAGCTGGATACTACACAGCGGAAGCCATAATCGTAAACTGCCCATGCCGCGTGTTCCCTGGATGAGCCGGAGCCAAAGTTTTTACCGCCAACCAGTATTTTACCGCTGTAAACAGGGTTGTTCAACACGAAATCCTTTTTTGGGGTATTATCTGCATTATACCGCCAGTCGCGGAAAAGGTTATCGCCAAAGCCGACACGTTCTGTAGCTTTTAAAAAGCGTGCCGGAATGATCTGGTCGGTATCCACATTCTCTATCGGCAGTGGCACCGCTGTACTTTTTAGTATATTAAATTTATCGTAAGCCATATTATTTTTTTTGATTACACCGATTGTTTTTTGATTTCACCGATTATTATTTGATTACACTGATGACTCTTTGATTTTTCCTAATCCCTAATCTCCAGCCTCTGATCTCTAAACTAAACCAATTCTTCAACCAGGGTTCTTGGATCGGTTACTTTGCCGGTGATCGCTGCGGCGGCTGCTACCAAGGGGCTGGCCAGCATGGTTCTGGCACCCGGGCCTTGTCTGCCTTCGAAGTTTCTATTGGAGGTGCTTACGGCATATTTACCTGCCGGTACCTTGTCATCATTCATCGCTAAACATGCTGAACAGCCAGGCTGGCGCAGTGCAAATCCGGCTTCGGTTAAAATATCAAGCAAGCCTTCTTCTTTAATTTGTGACTCGACAATATGCGAACCCGGAACCAGCCAAACGGTAACATCATCGGCTTTGTGCTTGCCTTTTACGATAGATGTAAACGCCCTGAAATCTTCAATACGGCCATTGGTACAACTGCCCACAAAAACAAAATCAACCTTTTTGCCAAGCATGTGTTCGCCTTCTGAGAAGCCCATATAATGGAGTGATTTCTCGTAAGTTGCTGCGCCGCCTTCAACATCAGCAGCATCCGGGATATCGTTTGAAATTCCCATGCCCATTCCTGGATTTGTGCCGTAAGTGATCATCGGCTCGATAGCTGCGCCGTCAAAAGTAAATTCTTTATCAAAAACGGCATCTGGGTCGGTTTTTAAAGTCTTGTAATAAGCCAACGCTTTATCCCAAGCTTCGCCTTTTGGGGTGAACTCGCGGCCTTTTACATAGTTGATGGTGGTTTCGTCCGGGGCGATCATGCCACCGCGGGCACCCATTTCAATGCTCATGTTGCAAACCGTCATGCGGCCTTCCATGCTCATGTTTTCAAAAACTTCGCCTGCGTATTCAACAAAATAGCCGGTAGCGCCTGATGTGGATAGCTTTGATATGATGAATAGCGCCACATCCTTTGGCGTAACGCTGGCTCCCAGTTTTCCGTTGATGGTGATGCGCATTTTTTTAGCTTTCGGCTGCATGATGCATTGTGTTGCCAAAACCATTTCAACTTCGGAGGTGCCAATACCAAAAGCGATGGCCCCAAAAGCGCCATGTGTTGAGGTATGCGAATCGCCGCAAACAATGGTTGCGCCGGGTTGGGTAATGCCATATTCGGGGCCAATAACATGAACAATGCCGTTCTTTTGGTGCCCTAAGCCCCAATAGCTGATGCCATATTCGTTTGAATTTTCCTCGAGCGCCTGTAATTGGTTTGCCGAAAGCGGGTCGGCCACCGGCAAGTGCTGGTTGATGGTTGGTGTGTTATGATCAGCGGTTGCAAATGTACGGTTGGGGTATAAAACGCCTATGCCACGGGTTTTTAATCCTAAAAACGCTACGGGGCTTGTCACCTCATGTACCAGGTGACGATCGATAAAAAGCACATCCGGGCCGCCTTCAATTTTACGAATGACGTGTGCGTCCCACACTTTATCAAATAATGTTTTGCTCATTTTATTTCTGTTTATTATTTTCTATCTCACAAAAAGGTTGTTCACGCATATTTTTCGCCGCGCACGAGTATCAGGAGGTCATCATCGTTAATATCAAGCTTGTTGTCCGCCAATGTCAGGAAGCGATGATAAGCCTCGCCTAATTCCTCTTTACCAAGGTTAAAGCCCAAGCGCTCGAGATGGTATTTTAATGCATGCCTGCCGCTGCGTGCTGTAAGCACAATACTGGCATTGGGGAAACCAACATCTTCGGGCCTGATGATCTCATAATTTTCCCGGTTTTTAAGGAACCCGTCCTGGTGTATGCCCGAGCTATGGGCGAAGGCATTGCTGCCTACAATTGCTTTATTGGGCTGCACCGGCATGCGCATCTGCGTGCTTACCATACGGCTGATTTCGAAAAAATTGCGGGTATTGATATTGGTATGCAAGCCGAGGTTTGCATGTGTTTTTAGGATCATGACGACTTCCTCCAGCGAGGTATTGCCTGCACGTTCGCCAATACCATTGATGGTACCTTCTACCTGCCGCGCGCCGTTTTGCAGGCCGGCAATTGAGTTGGCGGTTGCCAGGCCCAAATCGTTATGACAATGTGCCGAGATAATGGCTTTGTCGATATTTTGCACATTGTCTTTCAGGTATTTTATTTTTTCGCCGTATTGGTTGGGGAGGCAATAGCCGTTGGTATCGGGGATATTAACCACTGTTGCGCCTGCGGCAATAACGGCTTCTACCATCTGTGCTAAATAAACGATGTCGGCACGGCCGGCATCTTCGGCATAAAACTCAATATCCTCCACAAAACGTTTGGCATATTTCACGGCCTCAACCGCCCGCACCAATATTTCTTCGCGGGTGCTGTTGAATTTATGTTTGATATGCATATCAGATGACCCGATACCGGTATGGATGCGGGGATGTTTTGCATATTGCAAAGATTCGACAGCAACATCAATATCCCCTTTGTTTGCCCGTGTTAAGGCGCAAATAGTTGGCCGGGAAACGGATTTGGATATTTCAACTACGCTTTGAAAGTCGCCCGGACTTGAAACCGGGAAACCAGCCTCAATAATATCCACACCCAATGCTTCCAGCTCTCTGGCTATCTCGATCTTTTCGGGGGTGGTTAACTGGCAGCCCGGTACCTGCTCGCCATCGCGGAGCGTGGTATCAAAAACATAAACGCGGTTTGGATCGTGTATCATCTTTTTAGATTTTAGACGTGAATTACCAGATATAAGACATCCTTCAATGTCGTCTATCCTCTGCCTCACATCGGTTATTGCCTATTTTCTATCTCCTTTATATAACTTATTTACCTTCAAAACGTCTTTACAGCTTCTTTCGGACTTGCGGACTTCGCTGACTTGCGGACTATTCTTTAACAGCCACAAACCTTAATCTTTTATAGTCAGCATACCAATTGCCATCCTGGTTATAATCCGGTTCAAGCAAACCGGTGATCTCGGTTATTATTTGTTGTTTTTCAGAGGCTTCAATCCCTTCAAAAAAAGTGGGGCCAAACATATTGAGCCATTTGGCGACACCTTGTTTTCCGTCCTGCAATAAAGTAGGTCGGTCAAAATGACTGGCAAATATTACCCTGAAACCGCGCGCTTCAAGTTTGCCGGTATATTCGCCGACTGAGGGGAAATACCATAGCTTTTTTTCACCCAGCTTTTTGTAACCATATTTTGTTAAAACCTGTTGGGTAACCGCTATCATCAGTTCCATATTTCCCTTGCCGCCCATTTCTGCGACGAACCTGCCCCCATGCCGCAAACTATCGTAAACACATTTTATAACATCATCGGCCCGGTGTATCCAATGCAGCGTGGCGTTTGAAAAAACGGCATCGAACGCTTTATTCAAATGGAAATTAGCAGCATTGGCAACTTTGAAATCAATGTCGGGATACGATTTTTCTGCACGTTCCACCATTTCATCCGAGGCATCGAGCCCGGTCACTTCGGCGCCGCGTTTTTTTATCTCGTTTGTTAAATGCCCGGTACCGCAACCTAAATCAAGCACGCGTTCACCGGGTTTTACATCCAGCAACTCCAGCACACTTTCGCCGTAATGAAATACGAAAGCGTGTTTATCATCATATAGCTCAGCGTTCCATTTCATGTTTAGTCATTGGTCATTATGTCATTAGTCATTAGTCATTGGGCTTCACTCATTTGCACATCCGCACATTTGCATATCTGCACATTACAAATACTCCAACACCTTTTGCCCCATTGCCTTTGTTCCTAATATTTTGCTTTTATCTGTGTTGCTATCCGCGATGTCGCCGGTGCGGTAACCTGCTTTCAGCGTTTTGTCAATGGCGGATGTTACCTTTTTGGCTTCTTCTGTTAACCCAAAACCTATCTCCAACATTAATGCCACAGATAAGATGGACGCCAGCGGATTTGCCTTATTCTGTCCCGCAATATCATGCGCCGAACCGTGTATCGGCTCGAAGAAACCGGTGCCATCGCCTATCGAAGCCGAAGCCAGCATACCCATCGAGCCTGCAATCTGCGAGGCCTCGTCGGTTAAAATATCGCCGAAAAGGTTGGCGGTTAACACCACGTCGAATTTTTTAGGGTTTTTTACCAATTGCATGGCGGCGTTATCAATAAACATGTGCTCTGTTTCCACATCAGGATAGTTTTTGGCAATGCCCTGTACCACTTCGCGCCAGAGGCGGGAGGTTTCCAAAACGTTTGCCTTATCCACCGAACATAACCTTTTGCTTCTCAGCCTTGCTGCTTCGTAAGCTTTGATGGCGATCCGCTCCACCTCGTAACGGTGATAGATCATCAGGTCGGATGCAGTATCTGCACTGCGTTTTTTCTCACCGAAATAAACATCACCTGTCAGTTCGCGGAAAAACAGAATATCGGTTCCTTTTAATATTTCCGGTTTCAGACTCGATGCATTCAGCAATTCATCGAACAACATAATGGGCCGCAAGTTGGCATACAAGCCCAAGCCTTTGCGTATCCCCAACAAGCCCTGCTCAGGCCTTACTTTTGCTGAAGGATCGTTATCGTATTTTGCATGGCCAACCGCGCCGAATAAGATGGCATCGCTGGCTTTTGCTTTTGCCAAAGTTTCATCTGGCAAAGGGCTGCCGGTTGCCTCGATAGCTTCGTGGCCCATCAGGGCTTCATCGTAGGTAAACGTATGCCCATAGGTTTTGGCGATTTGTTCCAAAACCGCCTTGCCCCAGGTTGTTACCTCGGCGCCGATACCGTCTCCCGGTATTACTAATATTTTTTTATTCATTTGTTATTTTAGTCATTGAGTCATTCGCTTCGCGTCATTGAGTCATTGGGCGTATTTCTCTATCAACTCATCTGCACATTTGCATATCCGCACATTTGCACATCCTCATAGTGTTCAACTTTGGGAAAAGGCTCATAAAAATGATGCAATAACTTTTTCCATTCCTGATATTCTTTTGATCCTCTAAAGCCTTCTGTATGGTCGGTTAGTTTTTCCCATTCAACCAATAAAATGAACTGACTGGTTTGCTCAATACATCTTTTCAATTGATGGGAGATATAACCTGCCATTTTTGATATGATCTCCTGCGCTTTTGAAAATGCTTTTAAAAAGTCGTCTTCCCTGCCGGGGATCACGTTTAATATGGCTACTTCTAGGACCATTTCTTGTTGTTTAAGTAGTAGTGTCAGTGGTGAGTAGCAGCATTGCGTTTTTAAACTGCCACTCTACCACTGCTATTGCCACTAACTCTTTACTATGCCTCTACGACTTGATTCTCAGGCCTTAAACTGCGTACAGTTTTGCCAGCCTGCCACATTTCGCTGTCGCGTAATTCTTTTAATTCGATATCCAGTTTTTCGCGGTAATCAGGTTTGCTGTTTGAATCGATTGATTTTTGCGACTCAACGCCTGTTGCCACGCTTTTGTATAATTCTTCAAATACCGGTTTTGTAGCATCACGGAACCGTTTCCACCAGTCCAATGCGCCGCGTTGTGCGGTGGTTGAGCAATTGGCATACATCCAGTCCATACCATTTTCGGCAACTAATGGCATCAATGATTGTGTTAACTCTTCAACAGTTTCGTTAAAGGCTTCCGACGGCGAATGCCCGTTGCTACGCAACACATCATACTGGGCTGCAAATACACCCTGGATACATCCCATCAGGGTACCGCGTTCGCCGGTCAGGTCGCTGAAAACTTCTTTTTTGAAATCGGTTTCAAACAAATAACCGCTGCCTACAGCAATACCAAGTGCAATAACCCTGTCTTTTGCTTTGCCTGTTGCATCCTGGAGAATGGCATAGCTTGAGTTTAAGCCACGGCCCTGTAAAAACATGCGGCGCAGTGAAGTACCTGAACCTTTTGGGGCAACCAGGAACACATCCACATCAGCAGGAGGCACAATGCCGGTTTGCTCTTTAAAGGTGATACCAAAACCGTGTGAAAAATATAATGCTTTGCCGGGTGTTAAATGCTTTTTAACAGTTGGCCATAAAGCTATTTGTGCAGCATCGCTTAATAAATAGCATATCACTGTTCCTCTTTCAAGCGCTTCTTCAATTTCAAAAAGGGTTTCGCCGGGTACAAAGCCGTCGTTAACAGCTTTATCCCATGTTTTTGTGCCTTTACGCTGGCCAACAATCACGTTAATGCCGTTGTCTTTTTGATTGAGTGCCTGGCCTGGACCCTGAACACCATAGCCAATTACAGCCACAACTTCATTTTTTAATACTTCCTGTGCCTTTGCTAAAGGGAACTCTTCGCGGGTAACTACGTTTTCTTCAGTACCGCCGAAATTTAATTTTGCCATCTTATTTTGTTTTTGTGATTGCACCGATTATTTACTGATTGCACCGATGCCCGTTTTTACTGTAATTTATTTTTTGGTTTTTTATCTCTTCCCCAAAGACGCGATGCATCGCGTCTCTACCTGCGTTTTATTTCTTAGTTATAATCACTATCCCCGTTGCCCAGCCCATTTTTGTTAGGATAATATCGTCGCGGCTATCCAGGTCGGCTATTAGCTGTGTGGCTTTTTCGGCATGCCCGGTTGGCCAGTTTTGCTGCGGCAGCATATCATCTATGATATAAATGCCACCTTTTTCAACCATATCCAGCACCTCGTCAAGCAATAAATATTTCCCCGGCCAGGTATCAGCAAAAATAAAGCTGAACTTTTGCCCTTCGTTTTTCTTTATCCACTCGCCGCCATCAGTACAAACTAATCTCAACCTTTTATCGACCCCTAAATTCTCTTTCGCAATGTTTAAAAACGTTTCATCATTATCAATTGATATTAATGTTGCATCTTCATCCATCCCATCCAATATCCAGGTAGTTGCTAACCCTGTGCCGGTGCCCAGTTCCAAAAACTTACCGCCGGGTTTAGTTGCCGCCAGCGTTTTAAGCAAAGAACAGGTCAACACCTCCGATGGCATTGTAAACCCGTTGGCTTCAGTAGCTTTTTTGATAGCGTTGTAGGCTAACGGATATTGTTTAGCCCCCCAACCCCCTAAAGGGGGAGCTTCTGATGGTGTTTCTTTATAATTTGGCATCCCGATACTACTTTAATTAACCCGCTTTACTTCCCCCTTTAGTGGGTCAGGGGCTGCGCTTTTACATACTAAACACCTTTTGTCCCTGGTTTAAAAATTCGTTTTCAATAACATCCTCGCCAGGCTCCAGTCTTTCAAATTCACGCAGTTTGCGGTTAAAGCCATCGCTATCTTTTATAATGGCTACACGTGCGCTGCGTACAAACTCTATCAATCCGTAAGGCTGTAAAATATTAATCAGATTGTCCGTTTCCTCGCGGTGACCGGTTGTTTCAAAAACCGTATAATCCTTGCGGATCACCACAGCACGGGCCCCGTTCTCGCGCAGCAAACGTTCAACGCTTACCTTTTCGGCTATTACATCTGTTGATACTTTATATAAAGCCAGTTCCTGCCAAATCACATCCTCGTTGGTATGATAGTATACTTTCAAAACCTCTACCTGTTTCTCAATCTGGCGGCATAGCTTGCGTACCACGTCCTCAGATTCTGTGATCACAATATTAAACCTGTGTATACGCTCAATTTCCGAAGGCGAAGTATTCAGGCTATCGATATTGATCTTCCTGCGTGTAAATATGATGGCTATCCGGTTTAGCAAACCAATCTGGTTTTCGGTGTAAACCGTGATGTTAAATTCCTGTTTTTGCATTTCAATTCCTTTTAAAACTTGTTTTGTCTCACCCTGCTTCCCGTTTGCCTCACCCTGCCCTCTCCAAAGGAGAGGGTTCTAAATCCTCATAAACCCCGCTTCCTTTTTAAAGTCCTCTCCTTTGGAGAGGATTTAGGTGAGGCGTCCCGCGTGATTACTTCAGCCTTATCTCCGCAACACTACATCCCTGGGGAACCATCGGGAATACATTGTTTTCCTTTGTTACATTAACTTCAAGCAGGAACGATCCTTTGTTTTCCATCATTTCTTTTAATGCCGATGTCAGTTCTGTCCTGTCCGAAATTGACCTTCCTTTTATGCCATAAGCAGATGCCAGCGTCACAAAATCCGGACTTTCGATATCTACAAACGAATACCGCCGCGAATTAAACAACTCCTGCCACTGGCGAACCATACCCAGGAAGTGGTTGTTGAGGATGATGATCTTAATATCAACACCAGTTTGCATGATGGTGCCCATTTCCTGCAAAGTCATCTGGAAGCCGCCGTCGCCGATGATTGCGATAACATCCCGCTCCTGTGCACCAAATTTTGCG
>Ga0206855_10370_pt1 | contig 11409 bp, 9 predicted proteins | sample Alteio_BWOrgCont_51_FD_152637 | JGI IMG/M metagenome (GOLD analysis project Ga0206855, IMG submission 152637) | Enriched cells from forest soil in Barre Woods Harvard Forest LTER site, Petersham, Massachusetts, United States -... | ecosystem: Environmental > Terrestrial > Soil > Temperate forest >...
TTTAAACCGTCTTCGTTTAAAACATTGTTATCCCATATTTGTTCCAACCATGAAACACTTACCCCGTTATCCAAACTTTTAGCCCTTTTAAAGGCTATTAAACGGTCGTCCGGCTTAGTTGGATTGCTTTTTGCTATGATAGGATGCATTGTTACGCATATTATAAGGATAAACGTACTTGTAATAAAGTTTGCTGAAAGTTTCATTGTGCGCTTGTTGTACATTAAGATGTTTAAATGTGCATAAGTATGTATAACTACTTTTTGTTATTTTCATTTACTTTATGCGAATTAAATTTATCGATAGCTGAAATCGTATCATAATTTAATAAAATTCCAGAATGTTTGTTCAAATTACTAAAGAAGAATATTTAAAAGAACTCTCCAAGAAAGCGTGGTATCAGACTAATAATATTATCTGGACGGTAATTTTCATTTATCCATTATTTAGTGTAATTGATTACATATTCGCCAATAGTTATTGGGTTCAAATCCTCATCGTCCGTATCATTATTGACTTCCTTGTGCTTGGCTTATGGAGTTTTTTTCAGCGTAAAAATTACGACTACAGGGTTTTACTCCACATCACATTTTTTATGCTTTCGGCTACATCAGCTATATTATGTAATATAGTTGATATCCAGCAATTAAACGTTTACTATCTAGTTTTTTCGGCAATAATATTATTTTTTAATCTGATGGCATTCTGGGAGCCCTTTAATTCGGTTATCCAGGTATTATTCGCCTTTTTGCTGCTTGCTATTTTTTTTACGCTTTTTAGCCAATATACATTAGACCTTGTAATCACTAACGGCGGGCAGTTCTTTCTTATTATCGCATTAATTTCATGCCTTGTGCCTGGGGCTCGTTTTAAAATTATAGAGCGCGATGTCCGTTCGCAGATATTGATCGGGAAATCAAACGAACAGTTAAAGGAGCAAAACAGGGATATTAACGAAAAAAATAACATTATCGACGCTCAGTATGAGCAATTGCGTAAACTGGACAGTCAAAAGAATAACTTTATCAACATTGCCGGCCACGACCTGAAAAACCTGATAGGCAATATTGTAATGAGTAATAACATGTTAAAGGAGGATGACTACCGTTTAAGTGCCGACCAGTTAGAATTGGTCGGTTATATTTCGGAAGCATCTGAAAAAATGCAATACCTGTTGAACAAGTTAATGGATGTTAAAGAGATCGAATCGCCGGAGATGAAATTTAACCTGGAGATTTTTGATGTCAATACCGAAGTTATGCATGTTTTTAAAGGATTAGTTGAAACAGCGCAGATGAAAAACATCCACCTGATTGACAATATTTTAAAAATGCCTTTAAGTGTTAATCTTGACCGGGTATTTGTTGGCCAGGTTTTTCAAAACCTGCTGTCGAACGCTATAAAATTTTCGCAAACAAATAACAACATCCGTGTAGTTACCAGTTTGCAGCGTCAGAAATTTGTTTTTGAAATAATTGATGAAGGCATGCCAATCGGGCAGGCTGAACTGGATATGATGTTCAACAAATTAAAAACTTTAGGCGATGCATCAGGCCATATAGAAAGCAGGCTTGGATTAGGACTTTCGATAGCAAAACTAATGACCCAGGAAATGGGCGGCGAACTAACCTATCGCAGCGATGATAACGGCAACTATTTTAGAGTAGAATTTTACGTAATAAATTAATAATGACAAACCAATGAAGAGATTATTTACCTTATTAGCCCTTGTATTTCTTTTAAGTAAGGCATCATTGGCCCAAACCCAGAGTATTGTGTCATTTGCATCAATGGGACGACAAGAAGACGATGCGATATACGGAATGAGCGGCGCAAGAGCGTTTTATTTCAAGGTCCCGCCACAAGCTGAAATGAACGGGAGTAAACTAGTATTATATTTTGAACCTTCGCAGGCGTTGATAAAAGATCGCTCTTTTATCAATATCATCCTGAATGATAAACCGGTTTACAGCGCCCGGCTTACAAAGGACTCGATCGAAAGGTTGTCAATTAACCTTACAAACGAGGATCTCTCACCAGGCAGGTTCCTGAAAATACAGGTTAAAACGTTATTGACGATTACGGATGATATCTGCAAGGATTTGGACAATCCGGCCATGTGGCTCAAGGTAAAAAACTATTCCTATGTATCACTTGTTAAAAACGACAAAGGCGGCCTCAATAATGTAAACATCAGCAATTGCTTTGAATCAAAAAGAGCAATTGTTTACCCTTCGGACCCGAGCCTTTATGATTTGAAGGCCGTAGCCTGGGCGTACACGCAACTGAAAAAAACACAAACCAAAAAAATATTGGTTTATGAATACGGCCAGGTGCCCGACAGCATAAAAGACTATATAATGGTAGGTAATATAGGGGTATTGCCTGACGATAAAAAATCATTGATAAAGGTTACACCGCAAAGCAATGAGGGCATTTTTTACCTGTCGAAATCGATGACGACGGCTACTGATACCATAACCCAGATGGTTAACGAACGAGGGATACAGGTAGCACACAAATCGGTATCTAATGAAATTGTACCTGCTGAAATATTGTTTATATCCGGAGGTGATGATGCAGGCTATGAAAAAGCGATAACGGCACTGAGTAATATTAATATTTTAAATTCCAGTTTTGGCGACTATTTGTTAATTGACCAGGCACAGAATACGTTCGTTAAAACCATTGACGAAAACAGGTCGAAAATAACATTGAAACAGGTTGGAGGCTCAAGTGACTTCCTTTCGGGGGTAGGTTCACTAAAGAGCGGGTATACATTTAAAAACAGTGATTTTGCGTTTACACCAAAAGAGGTTGAAATAAGGTTTATAGGCACCTATAGCGGCTTGAGCGCTGGCGACCGGGGTTATTTCAACATTTACCTGAATGGTTTATTGATCAGCAGTGAAAAACTGGACGCTTCGGGCAAACTGAATACATCGGTAACCATTAACCGGTATCAGCACCATAAATATAATACGCTCGATGCTGAATTCCGGTTCTTCCCGGCCAGCGGCGAATGTAAAAACAGTTTCATAAACTTTTTTGGCGAGGTTGATGTAGACAAATCATACCTGGAATCGAAAAATCCTTTTATATCAAGCGATCTTAGCTTCTACCAGTATCCTGAAGCATTTAACAGCGGTAATACCAAAATAGTAATATCAAAGCAGGATGCTAAATACGCTGCGGGGGCTGTTGGCGAAATAGTTTATGAATTAAATAATAACATTAATTCAAATAATTTCCCGGACTTTGTTTATTCAGACCAGCTTCCGGAAGGAGACCTGAAAAAATACAATATCATTGCACTGCTGGACAAGGATGACCCGTTGTTAAACAAATTTGCGGATGCACCCATTAAATTCAATCAAAACTTCCGGCTTTATAACGATAATGGCAAGCCAGTATATTCTTTGTCTGACACTACATCTTCGGGCCTTGCGCAAATATTTTATGGCCGGAGCAACAACGCCACTTTGGTACTTACCGCCACGGGTTCGCACCTTTCGGAAGCATTTTTGGCGGCATCAAGGGCTATAACCGAGCAGTTATCAACATTATCAAGCAATGTTTGCGTTACCGACATCAATTTAAATAAATATTTATTCAACATCAATAAATCAAGTGAGAACGTTGAATATGTTGATACTAAAAACACCCTGACCAAGTTTTGGGACACTTATAACTTGTATATATTACTGGGCATACTGATATTAATATTGCTCTCGTTCCTTTACGTACGTTCTAAAGTTCAAAGGTCGCAGGAGTTATACAACGATTAAATTTTGTTAGCCACGTACATTAATAATTATAATTAACCTTAGCAAATTAAAGCTTGCTAAGGTTAATTATAAATTGTTTAAACATCTTATTGTAATTAAAAAATATGTCAATCCCCGAAATTTTGGTTAATGATGGCTTTATCACGCAACGGGACCGGGAAAAGATTGATGATTTTTCAACCCGGTCCGGCCTGTCGTTTATTAAAATTGCCTTAAATTTCGGCTATATATCCCGCAAAAATTACGAGCGCTCCATGATCAATGCCGGGTATACGTTCCACGCAATCAGGGAACTCCCTTTTGATCCTGACGTACTTAGCAAAATAGAGCTAAAATTTGCTGATCAGCATGTGGCAATTCCGTTACGTATTGTAAATAACAGGGTTGTAACGATAATGGCCGATCCTACCAACCAGCTTTTTATTGATTTTATAAGGTTTACTTACGATTGCGAACCCGAGATAATTGTAGCGTCCGATTTGGATATTGTATGGCTAAGCCATAAACTGCTTGGAGACAACTATGTAAAGGCTTCTGTTTACGAACTTTTGAAACGCGACCCGGCAAATTCAGCTATTATAACATTTACATCAGGACAGCTTATTTTTATATTCATGTTCCTGGCGCTGATAGTGATAGGGATGATGTGGAGCTTTAAAAACACTTCGATCATAATAAACGTCGCCATCAGTTTCTTTTTCCTGATATCCATATTATTTAAGCTGTTTCTCGCTTTGGTAGGTTCGCGGTTTGAGCTGCACCAGGCTGTAACAAGGGATGAGCTGAAAGATCTGAAAGAGGAAGATCTGGCTATCTACACTATTCTGCTTCCGGTTTATAAAGAAGACAAGCTGATAAAAAAATTGATATGGAACTTGCAGGCGATTGACTATCCGCGCGAAATGCTTGATATTAAACTGCTGATAGAAGAGGATGATGATAAAACCCTTAACGCCGTCCGCAACCTCGACTTCCCTGCCATATTTGAGGTCGTTGTTGTTCCGTTTATGATGCCTAAGACAAAACCCAAGGCATGTAATTACGGCCTGCATTTTGCAAGAGGCAAATATTTGACCATTTACGATGCGGAAGATATACCCGATACCGATCAGCTTAAAAAGGTAGTTACGATGTTTGGCAAATTGCCATCAAATTACATTTGTATACAAAGCGCCTTAAATTACTATAACCGCAATGAAAACTTTTTAACCAGGATGTTCACGCTTGAATATTCGTACTGGTTTGACTACATGTTGCCAGGCCTGGATACCCTGGATATCCCGATCCCCTTAGGAGGGACAAGTAACCATTTTAAACTTGAAAACCTAGTTGAGCTGGGCGCCTGGGACCCTTTTAACGTAACCGAGGATGCAGATCTGGGTGTTCGGGCTTATGCAAAGGGTTATAAAATTGCAATTGTTAATTCAACCACATATGAAGAGGCGAACAATGAGCCTTTTAACTGGATACGGCAGCGCTCGAGATGGATTAAGGGATATATGCAAACTTATCTTGTCCACATGCGCAACCCTATCGCATTATTAAGAAAACTGGGGTGGAGAGGCTTTTTAGGGTTCAATTTCTTTATCGGGGCAACTCCGCTTACCTTTTTAGTTTATCCTTTTATGCTGGCTATATTTATCAGCTACCTTGTATTTGACCTGTCGTCCATCAGGACATTGTTTCCTGATTGGGTGTTATTTATGTCGATATTTAATTTGATGGTGGGTAATTTACTGATGATATATATAAACATGATGGCAGTGTTTAAAAGGCGATTTTATGAATTGATACTTTTTGCAATTGCCAATCCGGTTTATTGGCTTATGCACTCTGTTGCTGCATTTAAAGGCTTATATCAACTGGTTGTTAAACCTTTTTACTGGGAAAAAACTGATCACGGTCTGAGTAAGGTAACCAGTCCGACAAATGTTGTGAAATGAGGAACTCGTCAAAATATCTCCTGCTTATCGCCATATTACTGGCGGTTTACTACGTGGTGTTTGGTATTTACTTAAACCGGTTGGGCTACTTTAGCCAGGAAGCTCTTTTTTATGCCGAAAAATCAAAAATAATTCTTGACGGACTAGGTAACAGGCTGAAAGTAATGGGATTAACTTCGCCCATACTACCTTTTTATACTTCTTTTATCTTTTCGTCGGTTGACGTCATTCCCATTCTTGCACCGGTAATAGCATCAGCCATTTGTACAGCTATACTCTTTTATATAATGGCGAGTACCCTGATAAAGCGGGCGAACGATATTTTCTATATATTTATACTGCTGATCATTTTCGTACTCCATCCCGGGATATTATACGCAGCAACTTCCGGCAAATCCATCTCGATGGTATTGATCTTTTTCTTTCTTTTCTTTTTTAACCTGCTTAAGTTTTATAGGTCTAACACCACCTTCCATGTTTCAATAGCCAGTATTTGCCTGGTTATGCTGATATTTTGCGATTATAAGTTTGTTTGGCTTACCTTATTTTTTATACCGCTGGTGTTGTCTATCACCATACAAAGCTTAAATTTAAGTGAGCAGGAATCGATTTTCAGGTTGTTTCTGAGCTTTAATAATCCTTCTTTAAGACGTAAACTGATCAACAAAACCTTTGCTCTGTACGTAATCCTGTTCGTATTGCCTTTAGCCTGCGTAATATGTTACAAATTATTAAACCTAACGCATGCACAGGACCTGGAATACTTTAATGAAAGTCCTTACGCGACATGGACTGTGCTGGCAGACAAACTTAGTTTTGACCAATTATCAACAAGTACAGTTTATCAACTGCCCGAAACCTCGGTTTTGGTATCTGCAAAGATCCTCTTATTCTGCCCGCTAATATTGGTGGCCATTTTCTTATTCAGGGATAGCACTTATCAAATTTTAACACTTTTAACCCCCTTTGCCTTTATTGAGTTTTTACATATAAAATACGAGAAGGTATTTTTGGCCCAGCAATACTATCTTATATTCATAATTTTGTCGTTGTTGTGCATATTGTACAAAGCTCAAACCATTAAAAATCAATTTGCTTTAAAGCTTATCGTAGGCATTCTTGCCATTATACAACTGGGCACCGGGTATTTTTTTCTTCAAAACTCTTCGATTAGGGAAGAAAGGGCATTTAGTACGGTTTTATTTAACCGGGCTGCTGACGTACGCCAGGATCAAAACCGTCAACTGGCAAATTTTTTAAACCGTTTGCCCGAAGATTCACACGTTTTGGTGGACGATGCAATTGCATATCCGGTTGTCGCTTTTGTTGATAATAAAAACATTCCAAGGCTAACCTTACCTTACCAAACAGCGTTTTTAACTGCCATAGAAACACCTGATAAATATGACGACTACATACTATTGGCTACTGAAAAAAACGAAGTAACGGGCTTTACCGAGCTAAACGACAAGTATATTCCCATTATCAGGAAGGCAAATAGCGCATTAAAGCTCAGAAGGGTTTTTGAAACCGATGATTGGATATTGTATAAGATTTTTTGATTAGAGATTAGTATTGAAAAGATAGATATTTAAAACTGTCTGTTTACAGGTTATTAGGCGGATTTCCGTTAACAAAGGGTTTGATTTCTATCATTTAAACCAGGGAACTAAAGATGACCGAAGAAGAACCGCCTCTTCCGCTTGCCAGGATGGCCACCATAAACAAGCCATCATTCTGGATATTTATCGGAGCTTGCATTTTACTTTATATTTATAACAAAATCGTCGCCCCTGACGCGGGTGACGCGAAACCCTATATATTAAATAGCCTTTTCATATTTGTCACAGCCTTTGTCGCATTGAAAAACGACTGGCCTCAAAAAAGAACCTACAAGTTATTTACAGAATGGTTTGATACAGAAATTCATACTATTGTAGAGGATATAGAGGAGGGGCCCATCCGAAAATCTTAGTTCAACAAATACTTAGCGTTCGATAGTTAAATCAGCGTTCAGTTTCTCCGACTGATCAAACAACCTGGCAAATAGAAATAATGTGGCCAAATGGGCAATATAAATAAGCAGCTCTACATTTACTAAGCCCCAGCACAAACCAAAATCATCATATAAAAAAGAGCCTGCATATTGAAAAAAATAAGCAATAGCCATCAAAATAGCACCTGAAAAATCTGCGCGAAAGTGAGCCACTAATCCGGTCAAAGTGAGCCACCCCGAAGGGGCGTATAAGTTGGGTGTAATTTACGTTAATTTATTTTTTCTCAAAGAGTTTCCTTTAAGGTCAATTCGATGGGCATGGGCTGTCAATCTGTCAAGTATCGCATCCGCTAAAGTAGGTTCATTAATATAGTCGTACCATTTGTTTACAGGGAGTTGAGAAGTGATGATAGTGGCGCCACTTCTGTAGCGGTCTTCCATGATTTGTAATAAGGTAAGCCTGCTATCCGGGTCCAGTGATTTAAGCCCGAAATCATCCAGGATAAGCAGCGGTGTTTTAGCCATCAGGTTTAGCCATTTGAGATAAGAACCATCAAGTCTTGCAGCCCCTAATGCTTCCAGGAAGCGGTTCATAGAGTAGTACATTGTTCTATACCCGAGCATACATGCCTTTCTTCCAAGGGCACAGGCCAGGAAGCTTTTACCGCAGCCTGTAGAACCCGTGATGAGTACATTGTCGCCTTTCTTAATAAACAAACCATCACAAAGCTGAAGCAGTTGATCTGAGGTTATTCCTCTTTCTGCTGAGCAGTTGATCTGTTCGGGCAGGGCGTGGTATCGCAGCTTGGATAGCCTGAGATAAAGGTCTGTCCGGGCGATTTGCCTGTGCTGGGATTCGGCATCAGCCAGCATGCCTAAAAGCAAATGCGGTTCTGGTTGCTGGTGCAGCGGCTGTTCTAAAACGGCCTGGTAGCGCCCGGCCATCCCATAGAGTTTCAGCTCACGTAATTGTTCTAATGTGCTTTGTGTATTCATCTTTTTATGGTTTATATTTATAGTTATTCAAATGCATTGGGGCCTCTTAAGTTATCGTGGGCAGGTAATGAAAATAGGTCTGGGGCTGCTTGTTGTTCCAGTTTATCCAGGCTTGCCAGAAGGATATTATGAATGGTGCGGTAGTTATACGTCCTTCCCCTGAGCGCTCTGGTGCATGCTGCTTCCATTCTTTCATTTCCATAAGAACGGGCAAGGCGTAAAAGCCCCAGGCATGCGTTATAAGTTTGTTCTGTAAACCGTTTGCTATTGAGCATGGTCCTGACATACAGAGACGTGGAGGCGCCTATCTTTGCTGCCTGTGATAAGAAATAATCAGCATCCCATCCCTTCTGCTCCTGGTATAGCCGATGTCCCTGGGGCATGTGTTCGGCGATGGTGGTGTAGCCATGTTTTTTATAGCTGCGGGTATGCAGGGCAATCCGTTTATGCTGACAGAATACCTCCACGATGTCGGTATCATAAGTTACATCCACCTGTTTGCCGATATAAGAAAAAGGGACACTGTACTGGTGCCAGTCTTCGCCAAGAATGATATGATAGTTCTTTTGTACCTTGTAACAGGCGCTGTGCCGTATGAAGTAAGGTTCTTTGGGCAGGGCCTGTAAACAAGGCTTTTCCTGTTCCATGAACCGGCTAATCCGGTTTGCGTACTTCTTTTGAAAAGCACGCTCATGGTGGAGGGAGAGTTGCCGCAGTATAGCCTCATTTAATTCGGAAAGACTAAAGAATTCCTCATTCCTGATGGGGGCATAGACCCGTTGGTAGACCAGCTTTACTTCGCTTTCCACCGGGGCTTTATCCTTAGGTTTACGCACCCTGGCGGCCAGCAGCGTTAAACTGTTATGAAGCGCCCATTGCTGGATCATCTCGGTAAATACAGGTTCATACCGGCAGCTTTTCTGCACGATCTGCTTCATGTTATCACTCTTGAAATTCATCGGTACGCCGCCAAAGAAAGCAAGGCATTGGTTCAGGCCCTTCACTACCAGAGGCAAGGTGGCATTGGCAAGCGCTATAGCGTAGCTATAGCCGCTAAAAGGCAAAACACATACCAGTACCGGACAGGTAATGATCTCGCCGGTTTGTTTGTCTACATAAGAAAGAGTGTCCCCGGCAAAGTCAACCAACAGCAAGTCTCCCGGCTGGTATTCGAAATGCATGGTGGCATTATTAAGCTTTTGCTCACGCGATAAAAGTTCGCAGAATTGTGGATATTCATACCCCTGGGAAAACTTCTTTCTATACTCTTCCCAAAGCAGGCGGCGCGTAACACCGGTGCCTTTAAGGTCCTCTAAAAAGTCAGGGATATGGGTTGTGAAATCAGAGCGGCGGGGATCTTGGGCAAGCTTCTCCAGCGACGGATAGGCGATCGCAGATAAAGCGGTGTCGTCAAACTTTTGCAGTTCGTCAAGAGCATAAGAACAGCCCTTAATCCGCTCCGTGTAAAGCTTAACCGTGTTACGGGATAACCCTAACGCTTGGGCGATCTTTCGACCAGATAACCCACGTTGTAAATGATGTATGATCAGGCGTAGTTGTTGCATTGTTACAAGTTTATTTGACATTTGCTATGCTGTTGGTGCATAGCAATATCAAGGTTATTAATAAACTTGTACGCTCTTCAGGGTGGCTCAATTACGCCAGATTGTCACCTTGTTTAAAGGTTAGTCAAGTGGCTCAGTTTGCCCGGAATCCCGCAATTTGCCCCCTTTTTTCGGGTGGCTCACTTTGCGCAGATTGCTGGCTCACTTTAGTCCAGATTGGTGGCTCAGTATGGTGCAGATTATTCAGACGTCAGCATCCCGTTATTTTCCCTCGTGGTAAACCAGGCACAGTTCCACCATTAAGGCGAAGGTCCATTGATTGGCAAATTCAGAGATTGCTTCGTTCCTCGCAACGACGCTTTGCGAGCTATTCGCTTTACGAGCAATTTGCACGCCCGCAGATTCTTCTATTTGCACATCTGCACATCCACGCATATGCACATTATTTCCCTCACATCCCCCCATTTTACGCCGAAATCCACCCCTAATACTATGCATGCATAAAAAACGTAACGAATACCGTTTTGAACTTTGGTATAAATTGTTAAATATATTGTATCTTTATGCCGGGTATTTGCCGTGTTTTATATTGACATTGGAATTAATCGCCAAATTAAATACTAATTGAATAAATCTTTTTTATCGCTTGTTATTCGTTTTTGGTATTTCTAACTTTCAAAATCAAATGTTAGGACCGGGTAAACCGCCGCCAATTATATAAATTTTAATACAAAAAGCTGTACACAGCATACCAACATGAGCGCATCAAACGATACCATCGAGGCGATAGAATTAAACCGCTACAGTAAAACTTTTACGCAGGACCCCACTCAACCGGGCGCCCAGGCGATGCTTTACGGTATCGGTTTAACCGATGACGACATGCAAAAAGCCCAGGTTGGCGTTGCCAGCATGGGCTACGACGGCAATACCTGCAACATGCACCTTAACGACCTCGCCAAACTTGTAAAACAAGGCATTTGGGAAGAAGATATGGTGGGCCTTATTTTTAATACCATCGGCGTGAGCGATGGTATGAGCATGGGCACCGATGGCATGCGTTATTCGCTGGTGAGCCGCGATGTGATAGCGGATTCTATCGAGGCGGTTGTGGGGGCACA
>Ga0206855_10376_pt1 | contig 11258 bp, 9 predicted proteins | sample Alteio_BWOrgCont_51_FD_152637 | JGI IMG/M metagenome (GOLD analysis project Ga0206855, IMG submission 152637) | Enriched cells from forest soil in Barre Woods Harvard Forest LTER site, Petersham, Massachusetts, United States -... | ecosystem: Environmental > Terrestrial > Soil > Temperate forest >...
CGCGGATGCCGAAACCGCGCTCGGTGAAATTCAGTCCGTTGCGGATGCTCCGGCCAATGCCGTCATCGGGCCGCCAAAGGATGAAATCCGTGTCCACCCCGCCCTGCATGATGAAATCCTCAATCAAATGGCCGACTTCATTGTCCACGAAAGCCGTGCAAACGGCGGTTTTATAGCCGAAGCATTTGCGCAGGCCCCGGGAAGTGTTGTATTCGCCGCCGCCCTCCCAGGCTTTAAATTCACGGGCGGTGCGGACGCGTCCTTCGCCGGGGTCGAGCCGGAGCATGATTTCGCCGAGGGAAATTTGGTCGTATTTGCAGGTCGCTTTGTCACGGAGTTGGATGGCCATAAACTTTGATACTAAAAAAACACCCCCCGAAACTCAAACGTTATATAGTGAAAAACGGGTGAACATTCGTTCTAGAAAGTGCACTTTTTAAGGCAACTTAAGGGGATTCTCGGGGTTTGCCATATATGATAGGCTAGTAGTAGATGAATGTGTTTTTCTTTCAACAAAATGGCCGGATAAGGGTCAAATCTATTTGCAACTTTTCTGTAAAATTTTATTGCATTGACATTGATTTCACGTATGCTTGATGTTCTGTTTCGTTTCTATTTTTATGATTAGCACCAAAGAAAGCGCCCGGGAATTGTTAGGATTGGACAAGGTTAACCAGGTAGATTATGTAGGAATCACTGTTGCGTCCCCTGATGCCATCCGTTCCTGGAGCAAAGGCGAAGTTAAAAACCCCGAGACTATCAATTACCGCACGTTCAAGCCCGAAAAAGGCGGCTTGTTCTGCGAACGCATTTTCGGCCCAGTCAAGGACTGGGAATGCTCCTGCGGCAAGTTCAAGCGCATCAAACACCGCGGCATCGTTTGCGATCGCTGCGGCGTGGAAGTGACGCTGGCCCGCGTGCGCCGTGAGCGCATGGGCCATATCGAATTGGCCGTGCCCGTCTGCCATATCTGGTTTTTCAAGTGCATGCCCTCCCGCATCGGGCTGGCGCTGGACATGACCGCCCGCCATTTGGAGCGCGTCATTTATTATGAGGATTACCTGGTGATTGACCCGGGCAACACCCCGCTCAAGGCCCATCAATTGCTCAACGAAAACGAACACCGCGAAGCCCGCGAGACCTACGGCGCTGACGCGTTCGTCGCCAAGATGGGCGCCGAAGCGGTGCGCGACGCGCTGGCCCGCGTGGACCTGGCCAAAGGCATTGATGAATTGCAGACGGCCATGACGGAGACCAAGAGCAAGCAAATCCGCAAGAAACTGGCCAAGCGCATCAAGCTGCTCCAAGGCCTGCAATCCTCCAAGAGCCGTCCGGAATGGATGATTCTCATTGTGCTGCCGGTGATTCCGCCGGATTTGCGCCCGCTGGTGCCGCTCGAAGGCGGACGTTTCGCCACGTCCGACCTGAACGACCTTTATCGCCGCGTCATCAACCGCAACAACCGTCTCAAGACGCTGCTGCAGCTCAAGACGCCCGAAGTCATCATCCGCAACGAAAAGCGCATGTTGCAGGAGGCGGTGGACGCGCTGTTCGACAACGGCCGCCATGGCCGCCCCGTCACCGGCGCGGGCAACCGCTCGCTCAAGTCGTTGAGCGACATGCTCAAAGGCAAAGGCGGACGTTTCCGCCAGAATTTGCTCGGCAAACGCGTGGATTATTCCGGCCGCTCGGTCATCGTTATCGGACCGGAATTGAAGCTTAACCAGTGCGGTTTGCCCAAGAAGATGGCGCTCGTGCTGTTCGAGCCGTTTATCATCCGCCGTTTGAAAGAATTGGGCTACGTCCATACTGTTCGCTCGGCCAAGAAGATGATTGAACGCCAGACCAAGGAAGTCTGGGACGTCCTCGAGGAAGTCACCAAGGGCCATCCGGTCCTGTTGAACCGTGCGCCGACGCTGCACCGCTTGTCCGTGCAGGCGTTCGAGCCGCAGCTTATCGAAGGCGAAGCCATCCGCATTCACCCGCTGGTTTGCACCGCTTACAACGCAGACTTCGACGGCGACCAAATGGCCGTTCACGTCCCGCTGTCGGTCGAGGCGCAAATGGAAGCGCGCCTGCTCATGATGGCGACGAACAATATCTTCTCGCCCTCCAGCGGCAAGCCGATCATCACGCCCACGCAGGACATCACGCTCGGCTGTTATTATCTGACCGCCGAACCGCGCAAAGCGATGCCCGCGGACAACAAGACGCTTCCGCTCTTCGGCACGAAGGAAGAAGTCATCTTCGCCTACGACGATGGCGCGTTGAAGACGCACGATCGCATCCGCTTGAAAAACCCCGATCTGGGCAAGCAGACGGTTTTCGGCAATGCCGATAAAAAGATTCTTGATACGACGGTTGGCCGCGTCACTTTCAGCGAAATCTGGCCGACGGAACTCGGTTTCCCGAACAAGTCAGTCAAGAAGTCCGAACTCGGTGACTTGATCTGGAAGTGCTATAAATATGCCGGCCACGAAAAAACCGTGGTGATGCTCGATAAATTGAAGGAATTGGGCTTCCGCGAAGCGACCAAGTCCGGCGCGAGCATCGGCATTGACGACATGATTGTGCCCAAGGAACGCGACGAGCAGATCGACGCCGCCCAAAAGCAGATCAAGGAAGTCGAAAAACAATATCGCAAAGGCGTCATCACGCCCGGCGAACGTTATAACAAGATCGTGGACATCTGGACGCATTGCACGGACCAGATCTCCAACGTCATGTTCCGCACGCTCGAGCAAAACCAGGGCAAGAAGGAATACAATCCGGTTTGGCTGATGGTGGATTCCGGCGCCCGCGGTAATAAGCAGCAGGTGCGCCAGCTCGCCGGTTTGCGCGGCCTCATGGCCAAGCCCAGCGGTGACATCATCGAGAAACCCATTCTCGCGAACTTCCGCGAAGGTTTGTCGGTGTTGGAATATTTCATCTCCACGCACGGCGCGCGCAAAGGTCTGGCTGATACCGCCCTCAAAACGGCGGACTCCGGTTACATGACCCGCAAGCTCGTGGACGTGTCGCAGGACGTCATCATCCAGGAAGAGGATTGCGGCACCACCAACGGCATTTGGGTGAGCGCGGTTTACGAAGGTGAAGACGAAGTCGTGAAGCTCGCCGACCGGCTCGTGGGCCGCTTCGCGTGCGAAGACCAGACCAATCCGAATAACCCGAAAGAATATCTCGTCAAAGCCAACGAAGAAATTGACGAAGCCAAGGCCAAGGCCGTCGAATCCACCGGCATCGACCGCGTGCGCATTCGCTCGGTGCTCACTTGCGAAAGCAAGCACGGCATTTGCATCCATTGCTACGGACGCAACCTCGCCACCGGCGGGATTGTGAAGCTCGGCGAGGCCGTCGGCATCATTGCCGCGCAGTCCATCGGCGAGCCGGGCACGCAGCTCACCATGCGCACGTTCCACATCGGTGGCACGGCGGCGCAGATCTTCAAAGTGCCGCAAATCAAGTCCAAGCATGACGGCACGATCCATTATAATGAATTGCGCGTTGTCGAATTGCAGGACGGCAACAACATCGTTTTGAACAAGAACGGCTCGGTTTCCATCCTCGGCGAAGACGGCCGCGAACTGGAAAACCACATCGTCGTCATCGGCGCGGTCATTTCCTTCAAGGACGGCTCAAAGGTCAAGAAGGGCGACACGTTCGTCCAATGGGACCCCTATAACGTCCCGATTTTGTCCGAAAAAGCCGGCAAGGTGAAATTCCATGACATCATCGAAGGTGTCACCATGAAGCAGGAAATGGACGAAACCACCGGCCAGGAAGCCATGGTCGTCATCGAGCACAAGGAGGATTTGCACCCGCAAATCATCATCAGTGACGAACACAGTGGCGAAGTCGTGGCGAATTATCCCATTCCCAGCGGCGCGCACATCGTCGTGAACGAAACCGATAAGATCGTCGCCGGTTCATTGCTGGCCAAGTCGCCGCGCAAGATGTCCAAGACCAAAGACATCACCGGCGGTCTGCCCCGCGTGGCGGAACTGTTTGAAGCGCGCCGTCCGAAGGATGCCGCGGAAATCTCGAAGATTGACGGCATCGTGGACTTCGGCCCGAGCGTTCGTGGCAAGCGCACGATCCTCATCAAAGACCCGGTCACCGGCACCGAGGAAGAGCATCTCATTCCCATCGGCAAGCACGTCATCGTCTTCAAGGGCGATGTCGTGAAGAAAGGCCAGCAGTTGACCGAAGGTCCCATGGACCCGCACGAAATTCTGGAGGTCCTCGGGCCGCAGGAATTGCAGGAGCATCTCGTAGGCGAAGTGCAGGAAGTTTATCGTCTCCAGGGCGTGACGATCAACGACAAGCACATCGAAATCATTGTCCGCCAGATGTTGCGCAAAGTGCGCATCACCGAACCGGGCGACACCTCGTTCCTGTGGGGCGAGCAGGTGGACAAACTGGAATTCGAAGGCGAGAACGAGCGCGTCGAGAAGATGGGTGGCAAACCCGCCGAAGCGTCGCCAGTCCTCCTGGGCATCACCAAGGCCTCGCTGGAAACCGACAGCTTCCTGAGCGCCGCGTCCTTCCAGGACACGACCCGCGTGCTGACCGAAGCCGCGACGCGTTCCAAAGTGGACTCGCTGCGCGGGTTCAAGGAAAACGTCATCATGGGCCATATCATTCCCGCGGGCACCGGCTTTGACCATCACCGCAGGGCGCGTCTCAAGCCGCTCGTGGAAATCCCGGATGAACCCGAGGCCGAAGCCCCGGCCGAGGAAGCCGCCCCGGCGGAAAATCCGCTGCTCGCATAAGCCAAAATTAATTCAAACAAAAGGCGTTCCGGAAACGGAACGCCTTTTTTATTTGATTTGGAAAAATTAAGGCTCAGATTTGCCTCATATGGCAAAATTTAATGAATATTACGGTTACATAAAGCTTCCCGGAAAGAAGCTATATAAACATTCCGTTCGGCTTAATTTCAATGGGAATATGGAGAAAGGGCCTGAGGGAGCCAAGTTAAGAGGGTTTTCATTACGAATGTTTGTCTCAGGTGAGATGGGGAAGCGCCCACAACCAGAAATAAGCGTCACGCTTACACCAGAACAATGGTTGGATTTAATTGACGCAATGAAGGCAGAATACAAAAAAGGGAATTGCAGCCGAGAGTCACAAATATATCGGTACGATGGTAAAAACCAGCATTTGGTACCAATCACAAGCCAGTGTGCCGAAAATTATTTTTATTCACGCGAAAAGGCCCAAGAAACAGAAAATTTTTTCCAGCGAGGCGAAAATTTGTATTGCCAATGTATTGATAAAATCAGATCGGGGACGCCATTAACGCTTCAAAATGGTGGCAACCTGCTTTTAATGATGTTTGATTTTTATTTAAGGAACGCTGCTCATAGGAATCTAACCGGCAAAGAAGGAATCGATGCATACAACCTGCGGAGCAGGATTTTCATGGGTAAAATTTTGCCCCATCGAGAAGATGATAGAACAACATCTGCCGAGATTGTGGCCCATATCAACGAAAATTGGGGCGTTTATATCGTTGCAGCAACTAGCTCAATTTTTATCACGTCGGATCATCCGTCCATCTTTACGGTATTAAATCCGTCGCGACGAAATATTGAAATTGTAACTCTCCCTTTGACACCCCATTACATGGCTGTTGGATTCGATAAGCGATTCGTACAAATCATTAGTGATGTCGCAAACCCCGAAGACGAAAGAACACTTAATGCCGGTCAACTTTCGAACGCGAAACAGTGCATTTACTCTTCACATCCTATACCAAACGAACACATAGCGACAATTAATCAGCACTTTAGTAACAAGAAAAATGATGCTCCCAGTGAAGTTTTTGAGAATGAATGGAAAATGGCCGTGGGACATTTGCCAAAAGAATATTATTTCTCATTCATGCGGCTAATACCTCCGCTCTTTTAGCAATTCGCCATTCATGGTTTCTTCCTTCTCCCAAATAGAGTTAGTGACAAACTAACGATTTTTCCCCTCCTCTGCTAAACTGCCGGCATGATTGTTTTTCAATCATCGGCAATGCCCTGCGGCCATGTCCCTCCTCGCCATAAAGCGGGGCGCGATTCTCATTGATTTTGCGAATTTTGAGTCCAGATTGCATGTCCATGGCATCGCCCAATGAATATCGCGGTTATATAAAACTTCCGGAAAAGAAACTATACGATTGTTCCATTCGTCTCGATTTTAACGGGCATGTTGACGTCCAGCCCAGGAACGCAAGTTTGCGGGGCTTTTCTTTGCGAATGCTTGTTCCCGGGAAGCAGTTAAGTGACGAGCAATCGGAAATGAGCATTACCCTTACCCCGGAACAATGGTTGGATTTGATTGACGCGATGAAGGCGGAATTTGAGTCCGTCCAAAAAGCACGCAAAGACTTTAATGACATTCAGTAGCCATGCCCGGCTATTTGAGTGTTCTTTGATTCCTCATCCACAGTTGCTTCTCCAAAATAGGCGGGGCAGGCTTCAACTCATCCGATAACGTTAATGTTGACCTTTAAGTCTTTGACTACCAATGATGTAGACCTTTGCCAACATTTGTTGACCTCGGTGTTGACCTTTAAGTTATTGGTTATCAACGTTGTAGACCTTGTTGACCTTTGTACGCGATATATGCCTTCGGTTCAGAAATCCTAAACCTTCCCACCCTGAATTTTTTGATACAGCCACGCGCGCGAGTAGTTCCACCAGCGCACGGCGGTGGGAACGGATATGCCCAAAATCTCCGCCGATTCCTCCACCTTCAGGCCAACAAAATAGCGCAGCTTAACCAACTCAGCCTTTTGTTTGCCTATCTTGGTAAATTCCTCCAGCGCGTCGTTGATGGCGAGCAATTCCTCTTCTTTGGCCGGCGCGGCAACTTCAATGTCGTCCACATCAAGCCGTTGTTGCCCACCGCCATGGCGCAATGCCTGTTTGCGCCGGGCATTGTCAATCAGGATGCGCCGCATGGCTTCGGCAGCCGCGCCAAAAAAATGCACTCGTCCGTTCCATTTCACATTTTCATTTCCCGTCAGGCGCAGCCATGCCTCATGCACCAGCGCCGTCGGCTGCAAGGTCTGGTTCGGCGATTCATTGGCCATCTTCGATGCCGCCAGTTTGCGCAACTCGCCATAGACCAGCGGCAGCAATTCATCCGCGGCTTTGGCATCGCCGGATTCCATGGATTGCAGGATGCGCGTGACGTCGCTCATATCAGCGGGCCGGGGCAATGGTGGGAAGCTCCGTGCCGGGAATCAACGCGCCCGCCTCACGCAGGAGAGCCTGGATGATTATCCAATCGTTCCAGTTATCAGAGCTGGCGCCGTCCCCGTCCTTCAGTTTTTCTTTGATCGAATCCGCAGCGTCGGCCAGCGACGATTTGCTGTCATCCAGCCGGCCCAATCGAAACCGTGCCATGGCCTGGATAAGATGAAGCTCGATGCGGCAGGATGAGCCGATGTCCATCGGGTCAGCCCGGCGCATCAGCGCGACGGACTGTTCGTAATGGCCAAGACGATATTCATCAAAGCCTTCGGCAAACACGTTAAAGCCGTAGTCCGGATCGTTGGTATCGCCACCGAAACCTACGTCAGCCATCCTGGCAACGGTTTTCATTTCCTCGTCACTCGCCGGAAGAATCAGGCTGGCCTTGGTCATGCGTTCGGCGGTGCGCGGGTCCGTCGTGTTGCCAAATTGCTGGAGGATTTGCGAACGAAGCGTTTTGTAGCCGTCCACATTACCCATTTGTAAAAGCAATGGAGCAAGATACTGGTAACCCATGGGGTCATCAGGCGCATACTTGACTACCAGTTCCCAATTCGTGAGCGCCTCGCGCCATTGGCCATGACGCGCATGGACGCTGCCAAAGACATTGTAAAACGGGACCAGCGAAGCATAGGGTGGAACATTGTAAATGAGTTGTTCCGCCTCGCTGTATTTTGCCTGCATCAGCAGCAATCCCGCCTCGGTGACTTCCCGGTTCCATGCGGCGCGCTGTTCGGCTTGCTGGCGCAGTTGCTTTTCCGCCTGCTCCGCCGCGACCTCGCGTTTCAGCGCGGCGCGTTCCTGAATAAATAGATAAAGCGAAAGAACCAGCCCAATCACCAGGGCCGCCACGCCGGCGGACACGGCGGCAAAGACCGTCTTGTTCCGGCGCACCAGTTTTTGGAAACGATAGAGCGCGCTAGGCGGACGCGCGACGATGGGCTCGTTCGTCAGATAACGCTGGATGTCCATCGCCAGGCCGTTGGCCGTTTCATAACGACGCGTGCGGTCCTTTTCCAGCGACTTCATGACAATCCAGTCCAAATCGCCGCGCAACAGATGGACCAGCTTGGGCGCGTCGGACTGGCGGCGTTGCGCGACCGCCGTCAGGTCGGCGGCGAGGAGCGTGCCCAATTTCGTCGAGGGCCGCGCCGGTTCTTTTTCGCGAATGGTGCGGCGCAATTCATCGAATCCTGACTGCAAAAGTTCCTTGGGATCGAACGGCGTGCGGCCCGTGAGCAATTCGTACAACAGCACGCCCAGCGCGTAAATATCGCTGCGCGTATCAATGTCCAGCCCGCTCATCTCCGCCTGCTCGGGACTCATGTAAGCGGGCGTGCCGATAAATTGCTCGAAAGCCGTGAACAGCGTCTGGTCGGTCAGCCGCCCCTGCGTGGCCTTGGCGATGCCGAAATCAATTACCTTGGGAACGGGCTTGCCATCATGCAACGTCACAAGGATGTTCGATGGCTTGATATCGCGGTGAATGATCCCTTTTTGGTGCGCGTGCTGGATGGCGTTGCAAACCTGCATAAACAAACCCAGCCGTTCCTGCGTGGACAATTTATTCTGATCACAGTAATCGGTGATTTTGATGCCACGCACCAGTTCCATGACGAAAAACGGCCGTCCCGTTTCCGTGGCGCCGGCATCCAAAACTTTTGCAATGTTCGGATGGTCCATCATCGCCAGCGCCTGGCGCTCGGCCTCAAAACGCGCGATGACGCTTTTGGTGTCCATGCCCAGCTTGATGACCTTGAGCGCGACACGCCGGCGCACCGGTTCCTCCTGCTCGGCCATATAGACCATGCCACAACCACCCTCGCCAATTTGCTGCAACAGTTTGTAGCGGCCGATTTTGTCTCCCGGCTTTTCGTCCGGCGGCAGGGTCAGCACAATCGTCTTGCGGGCGGGCCCGGCAGGCTCCTCCATAAAATCAACGGCCTCATCATGTGCCTTGAGCAAACCTTCGATACGTGCCCGTAATGCCGCGTCATCGCCGCACGCGGTTTGCAAATACGCCGCCCGCTGTTCGGCCGGCAATTTCGAAGCGGCCTCGAAAATTTCTTCCTCGCGGCTGGAGGACTCGCTCATGTTGAGGGCGGTTTGGGATGATCCTTTTTTGGCGTGATGGAAAGATTTTTGGGCGGCGCGGCGTTGCCCGGCGGCACAAACGTGGCCCAGGTTTTTCCCGATTCGGGCGTATATTGCGCGGTTTGCCCCGGGACCGGCGGGATACGGATCAGGTGATTGCAACCCGGGCATTGGACCTCGCGGCCGGCGAATTGCTCGTCGCACTGCAAATGTTGTTGGCATTGAGGGCAGGAAAATTTGAATTGATTCATGGGTCCTTACGTTGAATGTGGCGGAATAATGTGAAAAACATTCTGGCTTGGCAACCATTCACGTCGCTTCTCAGGGCGTGCGTGTCACGATATACATGTCCAGAGGCATATTCGTGGCCTCCAGCCCAAGTCCCCAGCCGGCGAGCACCTTTCGCGTGCCGTCCAAATGAAACGTGCCCTTGTGCATGCTTTTATCAATGTCGTCGTTCCACACCACGGAAAAGTCGTAATCGTTGGTCAGGCCCGTCTGGTCGAGGACCGGCTTGTTGAGGCCCATGGACAAACCGTCCAGGATGGAACTGATTTGCTGGTGCGTGAAATAAAGCTTCCCATCCTTATAGCTCACATCATCCGATTCATCGGCAGTACTCTCGGTCAGGCCCGGCAGGGATGAATTATCCACCTTCAAAATGAACACGTCCGTACCACGAGTCTCGCGATGGGCGGTATAGCCCAACTCTTCCTGGATGGCGGCCCGTAGATGTTGCCGCATATGCCCGGACGTGGTGACCAGAAAATCAAAACGGCCCGGCGGCGCATCCGGCGGCAAAATCACGCGCGAAAAATTGCAATCGTAGGCCTCCGCCATCATGTCCCGGAATGACGCATTGCGTCCGACCGTGCGCGCGATGGAATCGTCCACGTGATAATGGCAGATTTTGCCCTCGGCTTGCGGAAAATCCGTCGGGCGCACGACAACAAGGTCCGCGGGCTGTTGCCGCAGATCGACCTTGTCGGGCTCGAAATACGAATCTTTAACCTGGGCCATTTGATTTTCTACGACCGTCGCCGCCGCGGCCACGGCCACAATGGCGATACCTCCGATAATTATTGTTTTTTTCATGAATTTATTGAGTTAAGTTGTCCGTCACTCAACAGTGCGTAAAACGGCGGGAAAAATAATCATGAGAAATTGCTGCCTTTTCTGCTGGTGAAACGCGAAGTGCTTTGCATAATCAATTCGCGCTTATGAAACTCATCTATAGCTCCCCCGATCTGGCCGCCGTTACGCATCTCAAGGATTTGATCGAAGCCGCCGGCATCGTCGGCCTGGTTAAGAACGGTGCTGTGGCACCCATTTACGGCGGGGCGCTCTTGAACGAAGCCACACCGGAATTGTGGATTGAGGACGATTCCCGCCTGACTGAAGCGCAGCAAATCAAACAGGATTACCTGGGACCGCAATCCGTCCAGGGAAATGCCTGGATCTGTCCCAAGTGCGGCGAGAAATCAGAACCGCAATTCACCTCCTGCTGGAAATGCGAAACCGCTAAACCCTAACGCGATACTTTATGCCGGCGCCACCTCCCTTTCCTGTCCTCGAACAACCCAAATCGAAACTGACTTGGTACCACTATGTTTGGATTGGCTGGCCTCTTATCCTGCTTGCGGTGGGCGGCGCGATTGGCGGCGGGTTGGGTGGTGCAGCCGCGGCCATTAATTACAAGGTTTTCCAGAAGACTCAAAATCCGGTGCTTCGTTATGTCTGGACCGGCCTGATTTCAGTCGCCGCCGTGATGATTTATCTCGTCATCGCGACGATTGTTTACATGGCGCTTCATAAACCGAATTGACTTACGATTTACGCCGGCGGTTTAAATGTAATTAAAGACGCCAATCGTAAATCGTATGTTTTAATTCTCACGCCGCCTTGCGCACTTGT